>Ga0129317_1002480_pt1 | contig 10453 bp, 10 predicted proteins | sample Cm1ome_FD_94430 | JGI IMG/M metagenome (GOLD analysis project Ga0129317, IMG submission 94430) | Eastern black-and-white colobus group fecal microbial communities from Wisconsin, USA - Cm1105 metagenome | ecosystem: Host-associated > Mammals > Digestive system > Large intestine > Fecal | place...
ACTACTTCTATTACGAAACATGTTACACGGAATAATTTGGACAATTCCGTAGCATATCTAAATTTCATCGAAACCAATTTAAGCAATGAATATCAACACTCAGTAAAAATCAGTAAGGTCAAAGTTCTTTGCCAACTATTACATAACAGTACAGGTGCACTTCAAGATGAATATTATCGGTCATTCAAAATAAGTTTAAAGGATGTATTGAGATGCTCTGCTATCAGTTGGCATCTCAGGATACAAATGACATTTATCGCTCTTAAAATGCCATACATGTTTAACTTAATACAGAGAATGAAGAGGCTCATTATACGACATAGTCATCATTTCCTTTACGATAGATAAGAAAGATGCTACTTCTGGCTATTTTCATATTGTTTCTTATCCTTATCCTTACGGTCAAAGAGGATAAATCTTTCATACATCCTACGATTGTAACTTGCCTAATCTGGTTGTTTTGCATAGTGGGATATAATATAATAGATCATGACTTATATCCGTTGAGCGATGAATTTTATGGTGTTCTTTTGTTGTGGGTGATTCCATTTTCTTTGTTTTGCAAAGTTTCCAGCGTATTTGCTCGAACAAAAAAAGTATCTTTAGCCCACTATCGTCCCGATTATGTTTTTTCTAAATGGTTTATCCTATTTTTTTCATTAACAACTCTTATAACTTTAGTGATAAAGTTTAAAGATGCGCAGACGTTTGGTTTACACGATAATTTATATACATCTATTAGAGACTTGGCCGTAAGTCGGGCAAGAGGAGAAGAAAATCCTCCATCTCCTCTATTTGTCTTTTTCAATCGATTTGCGGCAATGAGTCCCGTAATATGTTTGGTTTATCTGTTAAATGACTTTAGAAAAAAATACATTTGGCTTTTTTATGCGATTGCCATTGCTTATATATTTTCTAGTGCAACTAAAGGAGCTATATTAAACTGGTTCTTAGCTATTATAGTTATTTTTGAGTATAAAAAGAAAATAAAACTTTCCCAAATGTTTGTTTTATTTTCTTTTGTACTGATAGCGGTAATTCTAGTGCAAATACTTAGGTCATCCACCAATACGGAAGATTTTGATTTGGTTTATTTTTTATATAGCTATTTATTTTCGCCTCTTACAGCTTTTGACAGTTTCATATTGGAGTCTGGAACAAATTTTCAAACGTCATTAAACGGTGGGTTCGTTTTTGGTCATTTTTTTAATGACGAGTATCCTGTTTATTTTAACAACAACAATTTTGTATATGTTCCGTCACCGACAAATGTGTTTACTATATTATGCTCATATTATGCAGCTTACGATTTGTTTGGCGTATCAATTGCGGCATCTTTACACGGTTTTTTTTGGGGATATGTTTATACACGTTCTAAACGGCAAGAAGTATATAAAATTTTGTATGCGTCTATGTTTCATATTCTTGTTTTCCAATTCTTCTACGATTATCTAATAACTGCTAACCTAAAAGGTAATATTTTAAGAATGATCTTTTTGTTCTTTATCATATATCCTATGTCTTACAAAAAAAAATTACGATGATCTATTCTTTTGATGTTTTCGATACCTGTATGGTTCGCTCCTGCGGAAAACCAGACAATATATTTCGCTTGCTAGCAGAAGAGGTAGTGCGTGATAGAAACGAATCCCTATTGCGGGCTTTCGTTATGGAAAGGAAGGAAGCTGAAAAAAAAGCCATGTGTACCCTTGACAAAGAAGCGGTTACAATGGATGAAATATATGATGCTTTCGACCTGACATTTTTTACCAATATATCAAAGGAGCAAGTCAAGGAGAAGGAAATAGCGTTGGAACTGCATTCATTTTTCCCGATCAAAAATACGGTGGAAAAGATAAGTTCGCTACGTACTAAGGGACGTATCCTTTTTATTAGTGATATGTATCTACCAAACGAGGTAATCTGGAAGGGTTTGACTTCACTCGGCATCATGCAGGAGGGGGATAGCCTGTATGTGTCTGGCGACGTAGGGCTATCCAAGCAAACAGGGAGACTATTCGATCATGTGGCACAAGTTGAGGGCATTAAGAAAAGTGCTTGGATACACCATGGTGATAATCTGCATGGTGACTATTTCGTGCCCAGGCACAAGGGTATAAAAGCAAAGCTTGTCCGTACTGATTATTCGGTGTATGAGACGTTTTTGGAAAACGAAACACGATTCTTCCCTTCAACATTGGCTGCTTCTGTCTTTGCTGGATTGATGCGTTCAATGCGGTTGAATGGATGCAGTAATGATGGAGGTTTTGGGGCTGATATCATGGCTCCGCTACTTGTGCCCTTTGTTGATGCCTTGCTGAAAGACGCTATTGCCCAACATATCCGTAGGCTTTATTTCGCGTCAAGAGATGCTTACATCATGTATCTTGTGGCAAAAGAGCTTTTACCGTTGTATAAAGATCTGGAGGTTCGTTATTTGCATATATCTACCAAATCTGTTTATCCGGCATCTGTCCGATGCGCAGACAAGGCAGAGATTTCTCTCCTTTTGGAGCACATCGGACGTTTCTCACCAAGCAAAGTCATGCAAATGTTTGACTGTACGGACAAGGAAATGAGCGACATGGGAGAGACATTTGATTTGGATTGTGAGTTGCGCTATGGCAGTCCTCAGGCGGATGTATTTATGGAAAAGCTGCTTGAAGGCAGCAACCGCTCGAGGTTGCGAACCCGATGCGCCGCTAAGCGCGAACTGCTCATGGGCTATTTGCAGCAGGAAGGGTTTTGCGGAGACGGCCATGAGTTGGTGGGGCTGGTGGACGTGGGCTGGCGATGTACCACGCAGGAAATACTCCGGAAGATAACGGACGCTCCCGTGGAATATTACTATTGGGGCGTGTCGAATGGACGTGTCGCTATTGGGCGGAGTGGTTCGTTTACATCGTTTTACTATGCGGAAGACTTTTTGAATGTGAACCGGAACAACAAATTCATCGAGTTTTACATCTGCCGGAGTACTGAAGGGTCTACGCTTGGTTACAAGCTGACAGATACCGGTATCGTACCCGTATTGGCTAGCCGGAAAACCAGTCTGATGGATGAGGAAATCCGCCAAAACCATGAGTCTGTACGATGGTTTGCTCAACAATACCGGCAATACGCGTGTTTGGAAGAATATTCCCTTATGATATTCCGATTGCTTTCCCTGCGCGTAATGTACCATTTCATGAGATGCCCAAGCAAAAGTATGGTGACTTTCCTGAGCAAGAAATTGCGTTGGGGGCATTTTTTGGGAAAAAAGATTCCGATAATTATCAAGCTCTATCCATGGACAGCCCTCTATATTGCTATCTTCTATTGCTTGAAAAACAGGTATGGAAATGTGTATAAATACCGCCAGGTGTGGGTGGAGGCCTCTTTGGTATACACGTATGGGACGTTTGGCAAGTGGCTGATATGGTATAGAGACAGGTTGCTTGCTTCCAAATTTTTGAGGTATACGGCAGGAAGGTTATTGCGTGGCATTGTAAAAAAGGACTATTAAACAAAAACATATGAATATAGCATTAATTATCGCCGGAGGTTCCGGCAATAGGATGCATCAGGACATACCCAAGCAATTTCTAGCGGTAAATGAACGTCCTGTGATCATTTATACGCTTGAAGCGTTCGAACGACATCCTGAGATTGACGCAATTGCGGTCGTCTGTATTGAGGGCTGGGAGCAAGTCCTGTGGGCTTATGCCAAACAATTTAACATAACGAAGTTGAGATATGTCATTCCCGGTGGTGAGAATGGGCAAGCTTCCATCCGAAACGGTGTATATGAATTGGAAAAGTATTTTTCTGAAGATGATATTGTTTTGATACATGACGCTATACGCCCGATGGTATCAGCGGAGATTATATCGGATTGTATCCGGATCACCGCCCGATACGGAAACGCCATTACGGTGATTCCTTGTGCGGAGGCCATGATGCAGACGGAGGATGGGGTAATATCTACAGGAAGTTATCCCCGAGGTAAATTGAAACGAACGCAGACACCGCAAGGATTTCGAATCGGAAACATTTGTGATCTGCATCGGCGAGCTTTAGAGCAAGGGATTACAAACTCAGTGGCATCGTGTACGTTGGTAATAGAGATGGGTGAGCAAGTGTATTTTTCCGCTGGTTCGGAAAAAAATATTAAACTCACTACGATAGATGACATAGATATCTTCAAGGCTTTGCTTGCTGCGAAACGTTCGGATTGGCTAAAGACTCAATAATATATGAATATCTACAAAAGCCAATTATGGCTTTCTGACATAGACGAAGTTCTTAATTTTTTACCAGAACTTCAGAATTTGGAAAATCGTACTGTCTTGATTACTGGTGCAACAGGGCTGATAGGCTCGGCTATCACGGATGTATTGATTCGTTACAATGAGATTCATACCAGCATAATAAATATTCTTGTGGCGGGTCGATCAAAGGAGAATGTGGAAAGTCGTTTTTCTCCTTATTACAATAGAGATTATTTTCGCTTCATACCATACGATGCTTCAAAATCCCATAACGAATGGAATACACCTGTTGACTATATCATTCATGGAGCAAGCAACGCTTTTCCAGAGAGGATATTACAAGAGCCGGTAGAAACCATGCTGTCTAATTTTGGTGGGGTAAAATTTCTTTTGGATCATGCGAAAAAATGCGGAACAAGGAGGCTGCTTTTCGTAAGTTCCAGTGAAGTTTACGGGAAAAAGGAGAATAGTGAACCATATAGTGAAGAGGAATATGGTTTTATTGATTTACTGAACCCCAGAAATTCTTATTCTATAGGCAAGCGTGCAGCAGAAACCTTATGTATAGCTTATTCAAAAGAGTACGGAACGGAAACGGTCATTGCTCGTCCGGGGCATATTTATGGACCTACAGCCTCTCCAGGCGATAATCGAGTGTCTTCCTTTTGGGCCTATGCCGCTGCACGGAGCAAGGATATCGTGATGAAAAGTGATGGCTTGCAAGTGCGAAGTTATTGTTATTGCTTGGATTGCGCAACCGCTATACTGAAAATATTGCTCAAAGGAAAAAATGCCTCTGCTTATAATATTTCGAATCCGGAGTCTATTCTCTCCATCAGCGAAATGGCAGAGCTTTTGGCTCAAGCTGCGGGAGTAAAATTGGTGCGTACGAATGCCTGTGAAGAAGAAAAAGCAGGATTCAATCCGATGAATAATTCTTCTTTGGACAGTACCAAACTGTTAAAGCTTGGCTGGAAGGGACTTTTCAACGCGGAGAGGGGTTTTGCGCACACTGTTTCTATTCTGAAAAAAACGATCTGAAAAAATACATCTATGCTAGAGACTTTAAAAGAACAGGTTTGCGCTGCCAATCTGAATTTGGTGACCAAAGGAGTAGTCATTTACACATGGGGGAATGTTAGTGGTATTGATCGAGAATGTGGACTTGTTGTCATCAAGCCTTCCGGAGTAGCCTATGAGGGTATGACAGCGGAGGATATGGTCGTGGTGGAACTCTCGACAGGAAAGGTTGTTGAGGGGAAATGGAAACCATCCTCGGATACGGCCACGCATTTGGAGCTGTATAGGGCATTTCCTGAAATCGGAGGTGTTACGCATACGCATTCTGTCCATGCGGTGGCATTCGCGCAGGCTGCTCGTGGCATTCCGGCCTTAGGAACTACCCATGCCGATTACTTCTTTGGAGAAATACCTTGTACAAGGGCATTAACAAGGGAAGAAGTAGAGAATGACTATGAGGTGAATACAGGAAAGGTCATTGTGGAATGCTTCAGAAAAGGACATATAGCCCCGATGGTGACCCCCGGTATCCTGGTGAAGAATCACGGCCCTTTTGCGTGGGGAAAAGATGCGGCAGAATCAGTGTATCATGCCGTCGTGTTAGAAAACGTCGCGGAGATGGCATGGAAAACGGTACAACTGGATCCGGATGCCGCTATCCAACGTTATGTACTGGAAAAACATTATGAGAGAAAACATGGAAAGAATGCTTATTACGGACAATCTAAATATTTAAAACAATGAAACTTAGTGCAAAAAACTATATTCGCAATCGACATGTTCAGCAAAAACTAGGCCTAAGGTTACTTACTCCTGAAGAATTACGGGAACTGCAAATGTTATTATTAGACATTTATCAAGAAATATTACGGGTATGCGAGAAGCATTCGCTCACGATATTATTGAGCGGAGGTTCTACGTTAGGGGCTGTTCGACATAAAGGATTCATTCCTTGGGATGATGATATGGATTTGATGATGCTTAGATCTGATTATGAACGATTTGTAGAGGTGTTTAGGAGAGATGCTCAAAAAGATTATAGGTTGAAAGAGCACGGGTTTTACTTGAATATCATTAAAGATGGAACTAATTATATGGGACTGATGGGTGCGGAGGCAGATGATGTGGTAGGCCATGTAGATATATTCCCAATAGATTTTGTCCCTGAAAATAGGTTCTCACGTATATGGAGAGGACTTTGCTCTGATTTTTTGATATTCACTATCAACTCTCGTGATTTCTATCTGTACGACAATGAATATTTGCAAGCTATGTTTTCCCAAAGTTTCCAGGCACGGATGATTTTCCGTTTACGGAAAATGTTAGGTTGTTTGGTGTCAAGGTTTGATCCTAAAACCTTTCTGAGATTACAGAGAAAAATTGTAATATATTCGAAACCATCAACTAAAACTACTATAGCGTGCGGATGTAAACATTATTTCGGGGAATTGTTGGATTATTCAGTGTTCTTTCCGGCGGTGCCTACTGCGTTCGAAGGGGTGAACAGCCATGTCCCTCATCAAGTAGACAAATACTTAAACAATTTGTATGGAAGTAATTTTATGTCATTGCCTCCAGAAGATAAGCGGGAAGCGCACTCTGTCAGAATATCTTAATATATAAAAACATGCTGGACATTTCAGTAATCATATTGACCTATAACGAGGAAAAACATATTCGTCGTTGCATTAAGAATGTCATTTCTTTTGCGAAAGAAGTATTCATCATTGATAGTTTCTCCACTGATAAGACGCTTGAAATAGCAAAAGAATACGATAAAGTGAAAATACTTCAGAATAAGTGGGAGAATAACCATGCTAAACAGTTTAACTGGGGATTGAAACATGCCCCTATAACTACGGAGTGGGTATTACGGCTTGATGCAGATGAATATCTGTTACCTGAATTGATACAAGAATTGCGTGAGAAGTTACCGTCATTGGCGCCAGACATAACAGGTGTTTTGTTCAATCGTCGCTATATTTTCATGGATAAATGGATAAGAGGAGGAATATACCCTACGAAACTACTCCGTTTGTTTCGCTTTGGAAAAGGAATGTGCGAGCAACGGCAGATGGATGAACATATACAATTGTTTGAAGGATATACTGTAGAATTGAAACATGACATGGTGGACGAGAACCTAAATGATCTTTCGTGGACGCTCCACAAGCAGATTAATTATGCGATACGTGAAGCCATTGATCTTTTAGATATTGAGATGGACCTTACTAAAGTAGGAAAAACAGATGTGGACAAATATATTGGGAAACAAGCTCATTCAAAACGTATGAAGAAACACAAATATGCTCATCTACCTCTGTTTTGGAGAGCTTTTGCGTTTTTTTGCTACCGTTACATCTTGCACGGTGGATTCAAAGATGGTAAAATAGGCTTCCTATTCCATTTTATGTATTCATGGTGGTATCGTATGCTGGTAGATGCCAAGATTTTAGAGATACGGAAAGCGTGTGGCAGAGACAAAGAGAAAATAAGAAAGCACATTTTAATGAATTACAATATAGACATAGGTTCGTAAGCAGTCGCTCTACAACGCCATACTCTCCCTTTTTTAAGCCTCAGCGTGTCCGCTGAATAATTACAAAATTTGGTGTGCTGGATCTCCTTTGTGGAGTTGTGAGAGCGTCAATGCTTTTAATGTGAAGAAAATGTAATTGGCTTTGATATAAAAGAATGCTTTTGTTTGAGTACCTACATATATTTTGAGAAAAATGAATTTTAATTTTCTTATCATCGGTTCTGGCCTTTTCGGAGCTACAATGTCTTATATCCTTAAATCAAGAGGATATAAATGCCTCGTAATAGAGAAACGTCCTCACATGGGCGGTAATGTCTATACGGAGTCCGTGAATGGCATCAACGTGCATAAGTACGGGGCACATATCTTTCATACCAGCGACAGGAGGGTATGGGAGTTCGTGAACTCGTTGGTTGAGTTCAATCGGTACACCAACTCTCCGGTGGCTAATTATAAGGGAAGACTGTATAATTTACCCTTCAATATGAATACTTTCTATCAGATGTGGGGAGTGACTACCCCGGAGGAGGCTATAAGGATGATAGAAAAGCAGCGGAAAGAATCAGGAATCCTTAACCCTCAGAATTTGGAAGAACAGGCTATATCTTTGATCGGAAAGGATATTTATTATACGTTGATCAAGGATTATACCGAGAAGCAATGGGGACGAAAGGCTACGGAACTTCCTGCGTTTATCATCAAACGACTTCCTGTGCGTTTCACTTTCGATAATAATTATTTCAATGATAAGTATCAAGGTATCCCGGAGGGTGGATACACGAAGATGATCGAGCGGATGCTTGAGGGTGTGGAACTTCGTTTGAACACAGACTATTTCGGGAATCGAGAATATTTTGATTCGATAGCGGACCGGGTAATCTACACGGGTGAGATCGATCGCTTCTTTGATTATCGCTTTGGTCATTTGGAGTTTCGAACCGTGAGTTTCGATACAGAGTTATTGAAGGGAGTTTCTAATTACCAAGGGAATGCCGTGGTGAACTATACGGATGCCGATACTCCCTATACCCGTATTATCGAACATAAACATTTCGAGTTTGGACAGCAACCGGACACGGTGATCTCAAGGGAATATTCCAAGGAGTGGAGACTGGGGGATGAACCTTATTATCCGGTGAACGATACACGGAACAGCGATCTGTATGCTCAATACAAGGCGTTGGCCGATGGGCAGGAGAAAGTGATCTTTGGGGGCCGGTTAGCGGAATATAAATATTATGATATGCATCAGGTGATCGCTAATGCGTTGGAATTGGCGGAGAAGCTAAATTAGAAGAAACAAGTATGGAAAAAGGATTGGTTTCAATTATTACCCCTATGTATAAAGGGGCTGAGTTTGTTGAAGATACGATAGAATCTGTCTTGAGGCAAACTTATGCGAATTGGGAGATGATTATCGTGGATGATTGCTCGCCAGATGAAGGAGCGGGGATCAACGTTGTGAAGCGGTATACGGATTCTCGGATCAAATTGATAGAGAGCAAGGTGAACAAAGGTTCTTCTGGAGCGAGGAATATAGCCTTGCGTGAAGCTAAAGGGCAATATATTGCTTTCTTGGATTCGGATGATATGTGGCATTCTCATTTTCTTGAAAAGCAGTTGTTGTTTATCAAAGAAAAAGATGCATCGTTGGTGTTTTCATCTTATCGCCGTATAGATGAGGACACGAAAGAGGAATTGCTAAGTCCATTTCTTGTTCCTGAAAAAGTGAATTATAGGTCATTGCTTAAAACCTGTCCTATTTTTCCGTCCACGGTAATTTATGATACCAAAAAGATTAGAAAAAGTTATTTTAATGAAGAGCTAGGCAGTATGCGTGATGATTATGTTTATTGGCTTTCTATGTTTAAGACTATAGACTATGGATATGGCAATCCTGAAATTTTGGTGGATTATCGTATGCGCAAATCTTCTGTTACGGGAAATAAAACCAAAGTAGTAAAACCACAATGGAACGTTCTTTACAAAGTTGAAAAACTTGGTTTTGTGCACAGTCTTTATTTCCTATTTTGTTGGGCATGGATTTCTTATTTCAAATATCGAAAATGACAGACGTGTTTTTCCGATTTTTTTGTTTCAATTCATGAGAGAGACTGTTACTGCTTTTTCCTCTTTCTATAATTGATACGTAAGCTGTCAAAAAATGGCTATTGATTGAAAGTTCTATCTTCGCCGCGAACAAATATTTATAATCATGTATAGCAGTGAAGATCTTGAAAGGTTTTATTCAGTACCAGACCGAGGCTTTGCCTCATGGAGAATTTCTCCAATCGTTTTGTGTTAAGAAATTGACCATAAGCTCTGTCCGCGTAAAAAAATTCTGTGCCACAACACAGTTTGATGCAACCAAAGTACAGGAGTCCGGATTCAAAGCACCTTATACCTTGGGAGAAGAGCTGGCCCGGACGTTAGAGTTTGAATTTGTACATGATGCATCGGAAGGGATTACTTTTAAAAGTGAATAAGTAGACTATTGTTTCAAAAGGAAGCAATACAAACAGTTTTACAATTTGTTTCATAAATACATAGTTACTATATTTGTAATATGAAACAAACGCAAGAATACATATTATCTGAAATAAAAAAGACTTTACAAATAGTAGCACCGAGTGCAAAGGCTATG
>Ga0129317_1002487_pt1 | contig 10423 bp, 13 predicted proteins | sample Cm1ome_FD_94430 | JGI IMG/M metagenome (GOLD analysis project Ga0129317, IMG submission 94430) | Eastern black-and-white colobus group fecal microbial communities from Wisconsin, USA - Cm1105 metagenome | ecosystem: Host-associated > Mammals > Digestive system > Large intestine > Fecal | place...
CCCTCCTGCTCAGCTACTGAAGGCGTGGTGCGTAACGGTAAAAGTACTGCCGGACATCAGCGCTATCTCTGCTCTCACTGCCGTAAAACATGGCAGCTACAGTTCACTTACACCGCCTCTCAGCCCGGTACACACCAGAAAATTATTGATATGGCCATGAATGGCGTCGGATGCCGCGCCAGTGCACGCATTATGGGCATTGGCCTCAACACGATTTTACGACACTTAAAAAACTCAGGCCGCAGTCGGTAAACTCACGTATACAACCGGGCAGTGACGTCATTGTTTGCGCGGAAATGGACGAACAGTGGGGTTACGTCGGCGCTAAATCACGCCAGCGCTGGTTGTTTTACGCGTATGACAGGATACGGAGGACGGTTGTGGCGCACGTATTCGGTGAACGCACGTTGGCCACGCTGGAGCGTCTTCCGGGCCTGCTGTCGGCCTTTGAGGTCGTGGTATGGATGACGGATGACTGGCCGCTTTATGAATCACGCCTGAAGGGAGAACTGCATGACAAAGTCATTGGACATTATCTGAACATAAAACACTATCAGTAAGTTGGAGTCATTACCCCTCAATCAAACGTGAGAAGTCGTCACCTTTAAAACTGGTCACATTTTCAATACCCAGATCGGAAGCAGACTGGTTGATAGTCTCTACCGCATAGAACTTTGCACCAGTCAGGCGCGGGGCTAACAGGTAAGATGAAATTAAGGTTTTACCAACACTGCCACTGTAATTAATTACCGCTACTTTCATAAATCACCTCAGAATTTTTTGTTGAACTTCTTAGGGTTGAAATCCTCACCGATTTTATTGAAGAATTCTTTATCAATAATGCCGGGACTCTCTGCTTTTTCACTTTCCTGCGCTTCAGGCTCAGACGGTTGTGTATTGTACAATACATTTTTTCGGTTTTTCCGCGTTCTATACAGTGCCATCTCAAGCCCTTTGGCTGTTACCGAAAAGCTGTATTCGCTGTCGAGGATTTCAGCAATTTCATGCCGCGTTAGCCCTCTGTCCAGCCAGTTCTCGATTTCATTTAGGCGCAATCTGACAGCAGCCGATAAGTTGCGGGGTTTCAGATCTGCTGGTTTATTCATAACCCCCTCCGTTGTATGAAAATGACTCTACAACACTCGTAAGAAGGGGTCAATCGAGTTTTGTAGTTTATCTGTAGTTTTCTTGTAGTCTATTTGTAGTCTGCCAACACTAAGGCAAAACGTTTTTTGTAGTTTTGGTTGCTCAGATGGTCATGCAAGCATGACCATCAAAGAATAGGACGCTTTTTAGCCAAATGACCCTTAACCTACGGTGATCGCCCTACCAAAAAAAGATGATTTTTTATCCCTTTACCTGCTATACACCTAACGCAGCGTGATAAATCACGCTATCACACTGATTTAAAAGAAAAAAACCAAATTTAGCCATGCTGCGGTATTACCCAGGTATTACAAATCTAATCTAACTTACTGATTTAAAACATTTTTTATTTATTACTTTGGTAATACTATGATTTCACCGTATTAGACACCCTTTTTTCGTTTAAAAAATGCACAAAGTGAGGGCTGAATGCCAACAATAACCGCAAAAGTATCAGATGAACTTTTGGCCTATATAGACCAGGTTTCAGGTGGTAATCGGTCAGAGTATCTGCGGCGCTGCCTTGAAGCTGGCCCAGGTGATCTGGAGTCCGGGTTGAAAATAGTTACCAACCAGCTGAGCGACGTAAATCGCAAACTGGATTACCTTTTTGACCGTGCTTCAGATGCGGATTTTGGCTCACTGCGCGATGAGCTGAAGGCAATAACCGAAACGCTATCTGGCGTAACATTCCCACCGGCAGGACAGATGATGTTGCATGAATCACTCGCTATTGAAACGCTGATCCTCCTACGTTCGATAGCAGAACCGGGTAAAACCAAAGCGGCAAAAGCAGAGGTTGAACGTAACGGCTATAAAGTCTGGGAACCAAAAAAGGAGCGCTGAAATGGACGATAGAGAAAGAGGCTTAGCATTTTTATTTGCAATTACTTTGCCGCCAATAATGGTATGGTTTCTAGTTGCTAAATTTACCTACGGTATTGACGCATCAACGGGGCTTTGTTGAATAAATCAGATTTCGGGTAAGTCTCCCCCGTAGCGGGTTGTGTTTTCAGGCAATACGCACGCTTTCAGGCATACCTGCTTTCGTCATTTTGTTCAGCGCTCGTACCAGGGCCATAGCCTCCGCAACCTGACCATCGTAGTCACGCAGCGTCAGTGAACCCCCGAACAGCTGTTTTACCCGGTACATCGCCGTTTCCGCTATCGAGCGACGGTTGTAATCTGTTGTCCATTTCCACCGCGCATTACTCCCGGTCATTCGCTGATTAGCCACTGCACGGTTACGGTCTGCATATTCACCGGGCCAGTAACCCGCACCTTTTCGGGGAGGGATAAGGGCGCTGATTTTCTTACGCCGCAGTTCATCGTGACAGAGCCGGGTGTCGTAAGCGCCGTCTGCCGATGCTGCCCTGATTTTTCTGTGAGTCTGCCGGATAAGACCCGGGAAGGCTTCTGAGTCCGTCATATTGTTCAGCGACAGGTCAGCGCAGATGATTTCATGTGTTTTACTGTCAACGGCGAGATGCAGCTTACGCCAGATACGGCGGCGTTCCTGGCCATGCTTTTTGACTTTCCACTCGCCTTCACCGAAGACCTTCAGCCCGGTGGAATCAATTACCAGGTGTGCGATTTCACCCCGGGTGGGCGTTTTGAAACTGACATTAACCGACTTTGCCCGCCTGCTGACACAGCTGTAATCCGGGCAGCGTAGCGGAACGTTCATCAGAGAAAAAATGGAATCAATAAAGCCCTGCGCAGCGCGCAGGGTCAGCCTGAATACGCGTTTAATGACCAGCACAGTCGTGATGGCAAGGTCAGAATAGCGCTGAGGTCTGCCTCGTGAAGAAGGTGTTGCTGACTCATACCAGGCCTGAATAGCTTCATCATCCAGCCAGAAAGTTATGGAGCCACGGTTGATGGGGGCTTTATTGTAGGTGGGCCAGTTGGTGATTTTGAACTTTTGCTTTGCCACGGAACGGTCTGCGTTGTCGGGAAGATACGTGATCTGATCCTTCAACTCAGCAAAAGTTCGATTTATTCAACAAAGCCCATCCGATTGAGATTTTCGTAAGGGGTATAGAGCTTTACTGAAAAATCGCCGTTAAACCCGCATACCGTAGTCAATATCTGCGTATCACGGCCTGAAATCACATATGACAGTCAATTTTCTGGCTTCATCGCTGAGAGAGCTTCGGCCAGTTTAAGGGGATCGATGCCAGCAGCCTTCAGCGCCTTAATGACTTCGTCATAATTTTGCTCTGGCGCCTTCTCTTCTTCCTCTTTGCGCGGAACCTTCACAGGACCACTGATGAGTTTGGGGTTGCGATAATGCACGCTGAAATAGGTGGCTCGGCCACGTTTAAACTCAGTGTAATCCAGATAACCAATATCCCGCAGCTGCTCCATCGCCTTACGCACCGTGTGGTTCTGCGTATAGACATTTGAGGTGAGATTCAGCCGGTCACGCATCCGTTTCATGGAAATAGGTGCAGGATTCTGGGGAAGACTTTCGATGTAGGTATAAAGCGCCTGGGCTGATTCCTTGCGCTGCAGGGCGTCAATGGCTTTCAGCCGCAGAAGTACCCTTCTGTCCATGTGGTAAAGCTCAAACAGCTTAGGTTCAGCCTTGATCTCAACGATATCCTCGTTGATGTCATAATAGGCTGACTGCACCAGATGGGTGGTCCATCCTTTGGTCTCGCTCTGGAACTTCAGCGTAACCGAGGCGAGTTTAAACAGGGAATTACTGATGCGATCGCGCATTTTTTTGTTTGAACGACGGGAGTCAAATCCGCACATCTTAACGAATTCGACGAACGACAGTTCCAGGGTGTCACTTTTTACCCCATACTCCGACATGGAGCGAATTATCCCCAGCCAGACTTTAAAATCCGTGTCCATATCAAGACGCGAACCGGTGATCTTAACGTCAGTGTATCCTTCGCTTTTGGCAATGGACAGCTGTACAAGCTCCTCAGTCGCGTCTGTAACGTTTTTCCGGTTCGCCTTGCTCTTCCCTGTTGATTTCAGAGTTGGGACGAAGAGACCGAGTCTCATGAGCGCTACTGGCTGCACGGTACTGGTGCTGTTGACATCCAGCTTAACAACTTCACCGGTTGTCTTATCAACTTCCTGAAGGTTCAGAAGTAAGCTATTATTTTCGCTCGTCATCTTGATCCTCAACGGTTATCCACAAAAGGATGTAGTAATACGTATCGCAGTCAACAGATATACATACCTCAGTAAATACCGTTGCATATCACAGTATTAGATTATGCATATAACAGTCAACATTTTACATTCCGCAGTCGATCCAGACAGACGTTAAAGCCAGTTACAGCGCATGCTGGAGCGATCCGGGGATCTCTTTTGGATCTCACTATGATCTCCTTGGGATCAATTATTGGATCGAGACCATGAATAACCCAGATACAAGGCCGGAAGCGCCACACCAGATATCCAGAACCCTGGCCTGATTTTCCTGAATACGCTCTGGAAGATTGAGATCTACAGGTACAACAATGAAACATTGACTGCGGTATGCTGAGTCGTCTTTCCTACAGATGCGGTAAGCATCATACCATAGTCAATATATTACATACCGCAGTCAATTTCATTATAACTGGCTGATCCCGAGTCATCTTTAGCAACCCGACGTACGTGCAATCTGTGAGTTCTGTGATTTTCCGCTTCCTCGCCGCTTTCTCACTTTGTGAGATCGCTTACTGCGGCGAGCGGCAGTGATTAATATTGACTGCGGTATGTACTCTTTTGTAATCCCCTGCGTTCTTTCATTAGCCAATGTGGTTCACTTTGCACTTTTTCGTGTGCTTTGCGATTTTATTGTTGCTTTGCAATAAATTCCAAGATTTAATAAAATAATGCAAAGTGATGGTTAAAGGATGTTCAGTATGGGACTCATGGATACACTCAACCAGTGCATAAGTGCTGGTCATGAAATGACGAAAGCAATCGCCATTGCACAGTTTAATGATGACAGTCCGGAAGCCCGGAAAATAACCCGGCGCTGGAGGATTGGTGAAGCGGCAGATTTAGTTGGCGTGTCATCTCAGGCTATCAGGGATGCCGAGAAAGCTGGCCGGCTGCCGCACCCTGATATGGAAACCCGTGGGAGAGTTGAGCAACGCGTTGGTTATACCATCGAACAAATCAATCACATGCGGGATGTATTTGGTACACGACTGCGCCGTGCTGAAGATGCGTTTCCGCCGGTGATTGGCGTTGCAGCTCACAAAGGTGGTGTTTACAAAACCTCAGTATCCGTTCACCTGGCTCAGGATCTTGCTCTGAAAGGACTCCGTGTTCTGCTTGTTGAAGGCAATGACCCACAGGGAACTGCTTCTATGTATCACGGATGGGTGCCCGATCTTCATATTCATGCTGAGGACACTCTCCTGCCCTTTTATCTTGGGGAAAAGGATGACGCCAGCTACGCTATAAAGCCCACCTGCTGGCCTGGCCTTGATATCATCCCGTCCTGTCTGGCACTGCACCGCATTGAAACCGAGCTGATGGGGAAATTTGACGAAGGCAAATTACCTGCTGACCCGCACCTGATGCTCCGTCTGGCCATTGAAACTGTCGCTCATGATTATGACGTGATAGTTATCGACAGTGCACCTAACCTTGGTATCGGTACGATAAATGTTGTATGCGCTGCTGATGCTCTGATTGTCCCTACTCCGGCAGAGCTGTTCGACTACACCTCCGCACTGCAGTTTTTCGATATGCTTCGTGACCTGCTTAAGAACGTGGATCTTAAAGGCTTCGAGCCAGATGTCCGTATTCTGCTTACCAAATACAGTAATAATAATGGCTCACAGTCCCCGTGGATGGAAGAACAAATTCGGGATGCCTGGGGAAGCATGGTCCTTAAAAATGTTGTGCGCGAAACGGATGAAGTCGGTAAAGGTCAGATCCGTATGAGAACCGTTTTTGAACAGGCTATTGATCAACGTTCTTCAACCGGTGCCTGGCGTAATGCCCTCTCTATCTGGGAGCCTGTTTGCAATGAGATTTTTGATCGTCTGATTAAACCACGCTGGGAGATTAGATAATGAAGCGTGCTCCTGTCATTCCAAGACATACCACACATACTCAATCGACTGAAGATACTTCATCACCGGCGCCGGCCGCGCCGATGGTGGATTCATTAATTGCGCGCGTGGGTGCTATGGCCCGCGGTAATGCAATCTCTCTTCCGGTATGTGGACGGGAAGTAAAATTTACCCTTGAGGTGCTCCGGGGAGACTCTGTTGAGAGCGCTTCACGCGTATGGTCAGGCAATGAGCGCGATCAGGAACTACTTACCGAAGATGCTCTGGATGATCTCATTCCTTCATTTTTACTGACCGGTCAGCAGACTCCAGCTTTCGGCCGCCGGGTTTCTGATGTCATAGAAATTGCCGACGGCAGCCGTCGCCGTAAAGCCGCAATCCTGACGGAAAGTGATTATCGCGTTCTGGTTGGTGAACTGGACGATGAGCAGATGGCTGCATTGTCCCGACTGGGTAACGATTATCGGCCGACGAGTGCTTATGAACGTGGCCTGCGTTATACAAGCCGGCTGCAGAATGAGTTTGCAGGAAATATTTCTGCGCTTGCCGATGCGGAAAACATCTCTCGTAAGATCATTACCCGCTGTATCAATACGGCCAAATTGCCTAAATCCGTTGTTGCCCTGTTTGCACATCCTGGAGAACTGTCTGCCCGGTCAGGTGAAGCCCTTCAGAAGGCTTTTGCAGATAAAGAAGAATTACTGAAGCAGCAGGCTGAGACTCTCCACGATCAGAAGAAAGCGGGACTAATCTTTGAAGCTGAAGAGGTCATTAGTCTTTTAACATCCGTACTGAAACAATCCCCCGCATCAAGAGTTAATCTGAGCTCACGTCATCAGTTTGCTCCAGGGGCAACAGCATTGTATAAGGGCGATAAAATGGTGCTTAACCTGGATAGGTCCCGCATTCCTGCGGAGTGTATAGAGAAAATAGAAGCCATTCTTAAGGAGCTTGAGAAACCAGGAGTCTGATGCGGACACGCTTTAGTCTACGGTGATCTCCCTTTACTTCATTTCCTTTCTCACAGGCCAGAAAACATAACTGGCCTGAATATTCTCTCTGGGACCACGGTCCCATCTGTATCGCCGCTCAGGTTATCTCCCTGGGACCACGGTCCCACCTGCGTCGTCGGTCAGCTTATCTGCCTGGGACCACGGTCCCACCTGTATCGCCGGTCAGGTTATCTCCCTGGGACCACGGTCCCACCTGCATCGTCGGCACATTATTAGTTAGGGACAACGGTTCAATCAATGCCTGTCACGAACAGGTATTGACTTGTCGCCAGCAACCCGTTGAGCGGAGTAATCACGCAGCAGGACGGCTGTTACAGGCGATGGTGAAAACTCTGTTGGGATCTGAACGAAGCATGTTTGAAGTGGTTTACTGAATTTGGCCACCTGAACAGAGGTGATATGCTCACCTCAGAACAACACAGGTGCCATAATGAAAAAAAGAAATTTCAGCGCAGAGTTTAAACGCGAATCCGCTCAACTGGTCGTTGACCAGAATTACACCGTGGCAGATGCAGCCAGCGCTATGGATGTCGGCCTTTCCACAATGACGCGATGGGTGAAACAATTACGTGATGAGCGGCAGGGAAAAACACCAAAAGCCTCCCCCATTACCCCGGAACAAATTGAAATCCGTGAGCTCAGGAAAAAGCTACAACGTATTGAAATGGAAAATGAAATATTAAAAAAGGCTACTGTAGATTCAATTGGTCAACGCAACAGTTATGTGAAAACATGGGGTTGCGGAGGTTTTTTGAATGAGACGAACATTTACAGCAGAGGAAAAAGCCTCTGTTTTTGAACTATGGAAAAACGGAACAGGCTTCAGTGAAATAGCGAATATCCTGGGTTCAAAACCCGGAACGATCTTCACTATGTTAAGGGATACTGGCGGCATAAAACCCCATGAGCGTAAGCGGGCTGTAGCTCACCTGACACTGTCTGAGCGCGAGGAGATACGAGCTGGTTTGTCAGCCAAAATGAGCATTCGTGCGATAGCTACTGCGCTGAATCGCAGTCCTTCGACGATCTCACGTGAAGTTCAGCGTAATCGGGGCAGACGCTATTACAAAGCTGTTGATGCTAATAACCGAGCCAACAGAATGGCGAAAAGGCCAAAACCGTGCTTACTGGATCAAAATTTACCATTGCGAAAGCTTGTTCTGGAAAAGCTGGAGATGAAATGGTCTCCAGAGCAAATATCAGGATGGTTAAGGCGAACAAAACCACGTCAAAAAACGCTGCGAATATCACCTGAGACAATTTATAAAACGCTGTACTTTCGTAGCCGTGAAGCGCTACACCACCTGAATATACAGCATCTGCGACGGTCGCATAGCCTTCGCCATGGCAGGCGTCATACCCGCAAAGGCGAAAGAGGTACGATTAACATAGTGAACGGAACACCAATTCACGAACGTTCCCGAAATATCGATAACAGACGCTCTCTGGGGTATTGGGAGGGCGATTTAGTCTCAGGTACAAAAAACTCTCATATAGCCACACTTGTAGACCGAAAATCACGTTATACGATCATCCTTAGACTCAGGGGCAAAGATTCTGTCTCAGTAAATCAGGCTCTTACCGACAAATTCCTGAGTTTACCGTCAGAACTCAGAAAATCACTGACATGGGACAGAGGAATGGAACTGGCCAGACATCTGGAATTTACTGTCAGCACCGGCGTTAAAGTTTACTTCTGCGATCCTCAGAGTCCTTGGCAGCGGGGAACAAATGAGAACACAAATGGGCTAATTCGGCAGTACTTTCCTAAAAAGACATGTCTTGCCCAATATACTCAACATGAACTAGATCTGGTTGCTGCTCAGCTAAACAACAGACCGAGAAAGACACTGAAGTTCAAAACACCGAAAGAGATAATTGAAAGGGGTGTTGCATTGACAGATTGAATCTACACCTCTGTTTTTGAACTATGGAAGAATCCGGACCGTACTTCTTTATCCAGACATAAAGGCTGTGGGTGGTGATATCGAGACGTGTTGCAACGCTGGCAACAGAATAACTGCGATCAACAACCTGTTTGACTGCTTCAGTTTTAAACTCTTCGGGATAACGCTTACCGCTCATGGGCACCTCTCTTTAAGCCATCTTAAATGACTCTGAGGTGTCTGTTAAACCCGTGGCGATTCACTTCATGCCGCTTTTGTGGTTGATATCCATACACCATCCGTGCATAATCTCTGCCACATAAAAACAGAATATTAATTCGCTCCGATCATGCGTGTACAACGTAGGGCGGTAGCTTGGCTAAACAGATTCTTCAAGGGATCACGGTCCGCGCATGTTATTGACGCACCTTTTAATCGAATTTCGGGTGATGCTGCCAACTTACTGATTTAGTGTATGATAGTGTTTTTGAGGTGCTCCAGTGGCTTCTGTTTCTATCAGCTGTCCCTCCTGTTCAGCTACTGACGGGGTGGTGCGTAACGGCAAAAGCACTGCCGGACATCAGCGCTATCTCTGCTCTCACTGCCGTAAAACATGGCAACTACAGTTCACTTACACCGCCTCTCAGCCCGGTACGCACCAGAAAATCATTGATATGGCCATGAATGGCGTTGGATGCCGGGCAACCGCCCGCATTATGGGCGTTGGCCTCAACACGATTTTCCGCCATTTAAAAAACTCAGGCCGCAGTCGGTAACCTCGCGCATACAGCCGGGCAGTGACGTCATCGTCTGCGCGGAAATGGACGAACAGTGGGGATACGTCGGGGCTAAATCGCGCCAGCGCTGGCTGTTTTACGCGTATGACAGGCTCCGGAAGACAGTTGTTGCGCACGTATTCGGTGAACGCACTATGGCGACGCTGGGGCGTCTTATGAGCCTGCTGTCACCCTTTGACGTGGTGATATGGATGACGGATGGCTGGCCGCTGTATGAATCCCGCCTGAAGGGAAAGCTGCACGTAATCAGCAAGCGATATACGCAGCGAATTGAGCGGCATAACCTGAATCTGAGGCAGCACCTGGCACGGCTGGGACGGAAGTCGCTGTCGTTCTCAAAATCGGTGGAGCTGCATGACAAAGTCATCGGGCATTATCTGAACATAAAACACTATCAATAAGTTGGAGTCATTACCCATTTGGTCCACCCGAAACAGGTTGGCCAGGGTGAATAACATCGCCAGTTGGTTATCGTTTTTCAGCAGCCCCTTGTATCTGGCTTTCACGAAGCCGAACTGCCGCTTGATGATGCGAAACGG
>Ga0129317_1002496_pt1 | contig 10389 bp, 9 predicted proteins | sample Cm1ome_FD_94430 | JGI IMG/M metagenome (GOLD analysis project Ga0129317, IMG submission 94430) | Eastern black-and-white colobus group fecal microbial communities from Wisconsin, USA - Cm1105 metagenome | ecosystem: Host-associated > Mammals > Digestive system > Large intestine > Fecal | place...
AAGCCCTTAGGCACCAGTGCCGAGTAACCGCCTATCAGGTTTACGCCGACAGTTTTGGCTGCCCTGTCCATAGCATGGGCAAACTTTACGGGTGAACCCTTGCATGCCGCAGAAACGATAGCGATAGGAGTCACCGAGATACGCTTGTTTATTATCGGTATGCCCAGTTCTTTCTCTATCTGCTCACCGACCTTTACAAGGTCTTTCGCCTTAGTGGTTATCTTTTCATAGACCTTCTCGCAAGCCTTGTCAATATCGCTGTCGATACAGTCAAGCAGAGAAATGCCCATTGTTATAGTACGTATGTCAAGACAATCGTCCTGTATCATACGTATAGTTTCAAGAATATCATATACGTTTATCATCTGTCAGAGTCACTCCTTAGATATGGTGCATGCAGTTGAAAATATCCTCGTGCATTACGTGGACTTTAACGCCCATTTCATCACCCAGCGCAGTCAGGCTGTCACTGAGGGTGGCGAAATCAGAATTCAGCTTGGAGATATCAACTACCATTATCATAGCAAAAAGTTCCTGCAACACCGACTGTGTTACCTCCTCAACATTCGCATTCAGCTCAGCGCACTTGGTGCTGACCTTTGCCAGAATGCCTACAGTATCCTTACCGATAACAGTTACAACTGCTCTCATATATATGACCGCCTTTCGTTACATTTTATTTTAACCTATTTATTATACCACATTATCCCGCTTTTGCCAATAGCTAATTTTATAAACATTCTATTAACGGGACAGCACTATCTTTCTTCTGTACTCATTCCTGAACTCTGCCCTGCCGCTGACACACATCTGCTGTAAAGTGACAGCATTCCGCTCCAGTTCAGATATCCTCGCCGCCCTTGCAGACAGCTTTTCGAGCGATGCCAGTGAAGTGCCGTATTCCAGGGTATTGTTTTTGCACGCCGCAAATATCTCACGCCCGCGTTCATTGAGTGCCAGAACTCTGCCGTAGGGCACATCGAAAAAGTCGTGCGACGTCACCCCCAGTGCAAGATAAAGTATCATTCGCCGTACCCTTGCAAGTGTGACCGCCTTGTGCTTGAACTGTGATGCAAAATCATCAACTGAACGAATGACCTCGCACTTTGTTTCACGGGTATTCACAAACCGCCTTGCAAGGTGAGCAGACATATCTGGCAGGCGTTGTATCTCAGCAGCCGAAGCTGTCATTATTTTCAGCAGCAGCGACTTATCTGCGTTTTTGATAAGAAAAGGCTCGTCCTGTAAAATTTTCGGCACAAAGGCAGAATGATCCTCGCCCGCCCCGATAAGTTCCCTGATGTATGAAGCACTGGCTATGCCGTCTGTCGGTGAAGCGCTGTCATGGTCAGCACCTTTTCTGGCAACAGCGAAAGGCTCGACCCACTGAGCGTATTTACCCAGTGCTTTTATGTATTCGATGGCAAGCATGTTATTCGGCTTATCCAGTATAGCACGTATAGCGGGTATACCCGCAGCGGAAGCCACAGCTGCGGGATAAGGTACACCGTTTTCCAGCATATTACGCACATATTCCGAATCATCAAGTTCCGCTGATATCTCAGCTGCCTTTTTCAGCAGCGTAATATCGGCATCCTCGCAGCCGAAAGAAAGCATCGTAACGCCGCCCTCACCTAAGCCTGCAAGCAGCTGTACACCGCCCCTTGCAAACCGCTCGGCACTCGAACAGGAATAAGGACATGGCAGTTCGATAACAAGGTCGGCACCGTTTTCAAGCGCCGTCTGCGCGCGGAAGAATTTGTCTGCCACAGCTACATCGCCGCGCTGAACAGCCGCACCGCTCATGATAACAACGATATGTGTCGCACCGAACCGCCTTGTTTCGGCAAGCTGATGCTTATGACCGTTGTGAAAAGGATTATATTCAGCTATAACTGCTGCGATCTTCATAGCTTGCCCTCCTCACTATTAACAAATTCACAGAATAAATATTGTGCAAAATGTATATTTATGTAAAACATACTTGAAATTTAAAGCAATTATTGTTATACTAATATTATATGATATCACAGCGGGATTGTCAAGCCCGATATGATATCACATTACTTATTGAGAGGAGATATTTTTCCAATGAAGATCATACTGGTTGTTAACGCAGGTTCTTCCTCGCTGAAGTATCAGCTGCTGAACATGGAGGACGAGAGCGTTATAGCAAAGGGTAACTGCGACCGTATAGGTATTGACGGTCATGTAAGCGCCAAGACAGGCGACGGCAGAAGCTATGAGGCTGACTGCAATTTCCCAACACACACTGAGGCTTTTGAGAAGCTGGTAGAGGTACTGACAAGCGGTGATACAAAGGTCATCGATTCGATGGACGAGATCTCTGCTGTAGGTCACAGAATAGTACAGGGTGCTGAGATATTCCGTGAGACATGTGCTGTAACTGATGAGGTCATCGACAAGATAGATGCTCTGGCTGAGCTGGCACCTGTTCACAATCACCCACACGCACTGGCACTGAGAGCATGTAAGGCTGTTCTGCCCGAAGGCACACCTCAGGCTGTCGTATTCGATACAGCATTCCACGCAACCATGCCCAGAAAGGCTTTCCTGTTCGGTCTGCCTTATGACTGCTACACTGAACTGCATGTAAGAAAGTACGGTTTCCACGGTACTTCTCACAGATTTGTTTCGGGCGAACTTGCAAGAGTGCTTGGCAAGAAGCCTGAAGAGCTGAAGATAGTTTCCTGCCATCTGGGCAACGGTTCTTCAATCACTGCGGTTGACGGCGGCAAGTCTGTTGATACTTCCATGGGCTTCACTCCTCTGGACGGTCTGGTAATGGGTACACGCTGCGGCGCTGTTGACCCATCTGCTGTTGAGTTCGTAGCTAAGAAGAAGGGCTTCACCCCTGACGAGATGACTGCTTACATGAACAAGAAGTCAGGTTTCCTGGGCGTATCAGGCATCAGTTCTGATAACAGAGATATCCAGAAGGCTGCTGCTGAGGGCAACGAGCAGGCACAGGCAGTAAACGAGATGCTGACCTATCAGATCAAGAAGTACATCGGTTCTTATGCTGCTGCAATGGGCGGTGTTGATGCAGTTCTGTTCACAGGCGGTATCGGTGAGAATGCACCTGAGGTAAGAGCAGAGTCCTGCGAAGGTCTGGAGTTCATGGGCATCAAGATAGATGCCGAGAAGAACAACTGCCGCGGCAAGCTGCAGGAGATCTCCACTGATGATTCTAAGGTAAAGGTATACGTTGTACCTACCAATGAGGAACTGCTGATCGCAAGAGATACTCTGGCACTGTTCTCCAAGTAATAATACAAATAACTCCCCTGTGTGTACGCACAGGGGAGATTTTTTTGTAAAAACAAGATATGGTTATTCAGCCGATATGTAACACTTTGCAGTCTTTTGAAAGAAATAGTCGTAAAACAAAAAGCGCGAAGCCAAAACTCCGCGCAATAATTCATCTCTGCTCACAGATCAGCTTGATAGCTGTTCTTTCCTCACCGTCTATCTCAACGTTGGCGAACGCAGGGATACATATCATATCTATGCCGACAGGTGCAAGATATCCCCTTGCGATAGCAATAGCCTTGATCGCCTGATTTGCAGCGCCTGCGCCGACTGCCTGAACCTCAACAGCGCCCTTATCCCTGATAACGCCCGAGATAGCGCCAGCAACAGAATTAGGTACAGATCGTGATGAAACCTTCAAAACCTCCACCATCTAACCCTCCTTATACTCAAAATAATGCTACGTGCTTTTATCACTTTACAGTAATATTATACTACATTTTGAAATATTTTGCAATAGTTATTTCCTTATTTTGTTTATTTACGACTAATTAATCTGGAAATATTTGTCGATTTTCCCGATTTTTCATCAAACGTTACCACAACGCCATTCAAAAAAGGGGGGGTTTTGCTTTCTTCAAATTTTACAGGCATATGATATTTGAATTTACTGATAATAAGTTCACTGTCAACACCAAGTACCGACAATTCGGGACCTGTCATACCGGCGTCGGTGATATAGGCAGTGTGACCACCCAGAATGCACTCATCAGCCGTCTGGACATGGGTATGAGTACCCAGCACAGCAGTCACGCGCTTTTGCAAATAGAAGCCCATCGCTTTTTTCTCACTGGTAGCTTCAGCATGGAAATCCACGATGATATTCGGTGTGTCGATCTCTTTCAGCAGTTCGTCCATCTTTATGAAAGGATTGTCAAGGCTTTCAAGGAACATGGTACCCATCAGATTGACAACTGCTATCTTGACAGGACATAGATCAATATAAGTGACTCCCTTGCCCGGTACGCCGTCGGGAAAATTCGCAGGTCTGATAAGAAACTCACTGCTGTCATAGAGATCAGCAGTTTCCTTCCGCCTGAAACAGTGGTTACCCGTTGTGACCACATCGACCCCCATGCGCATCAGCCTGTCAAAAGACTCGGGAGTTATACCGTTGCCCTGCGCTGAATTCTCACCGTTGACGACCGTTACATCTATATCATACTCTCTTTTTATGTCAAACAAACGGCTTTCAAGATAATCACAGCCCGAACGCCCAACAACATCACCGATAAACAACAGGTTCATATCAATACCTCTTCTATTTTTCAGATAATTGTATTATACTACAAATCACAAAAAAAAGCAATAGAAAGTTAAAAATATTTGCTGTAAAAAATGCCGACACCCTTTCGGGCATCGGCATAATATAATTATTGATCGTTGTCCTTGTTATCGGAAGCAGGCTCACTCTTTCCATCTTCGTCAAAAAGGAAAGGCATATCGATCTTGACTTCCACTTCCTGTTTGGTTTCTTCGTACTCAGATGCAGGCATCTCACCTTTCATAAGGCGCTCGAAGTTAGGACCATCGATCTTTTCATGCTTCATCAGATACTTAGCTATCATATGAAGCTGATCCATGTGTTCCTTAAGGATAGTTTCCGCTTCCTCAAAAGCATTCTCAACGATGGTTCTGATCTCGTTGTCGATCTCAGCGGCAACATTGTCAGAATAGCTGGGAGTGTTGGTATAATCTCTGCCGAGGAACACTTCATGCTCACCCTGACCGTAAACCACAGGACCCAAATTATCGCTGAAGCCGTATCTTGTGACCATATTTCTCGCGGTAGCAGTTGCCCTTTCGAGGTCGTTGGATGCACCTGTGGAGATATCGTCAAGTATCAGCTTTTCAGCAACACGACCGCCCAGCAGAACAACGATATTGTTATACATCTCGTTCTTGCTGACAAAAGCCTTATCCTTTTCGGGAAGACTCATTGTAAAGCCGCCTGCCTGACCTCTGGGTATAATGGTGACCTGATGCACCTTATCCTGCTTCTGTGCATAGTAAGTGCAGATAGCGTGACCGCCCTCATGGTAAGCCGTGAGTTTTCTTTCCTGCTCTGAAACCACTTTGGATTTCTTTTCGGGACCTGCAACGACCTTGATGGAAGCCTCTTCCAGATCCTCTCTGGTGATGGCTTTCTTGTTCTTTCGAGCCGCCAGCAGCGAGGCCTCATTAACAAGGTTCTCAAGATCTGCACCTGTAAAGCCTACAGTTGACTTAGCGATAGTGGAAAGGTCAACATCAGGCGCAAGGGGCTTGTTCTTGGTGTGGACTTTCAGTATCTCTTCTCTGCCCTTTACATCGGGGTAGCCGACAAGTATCTGCCTGTCAAATCTGCCCGGTCTTAGGAGCGCCGGGTCGAGGATATCACGTCTGTTGGTAGCAGCCATTACTATGACTGACTCGTTGTCCTCAAAGCCGTCCATTTCGACCAGAAGCTGGTTCAGCGTCTGCTCACGCTCATCATGACCGCCGCCAAGACCTGCACCTCTCTGTCTGCCGACAGCATCGATCTCATCAATAAATATTATCGAAGGCGAACTTTTCTTCGCCTGCTCGAACAGATCTCTGACACGGGAAGCGCCGACACCGACGAACATCTCAACAAAGTCGGAACCTGAGATCGAGAAGAAAGGCACATTAGCCTCGCCTGCAACAGCCCTTGCCAGCAGAGTTTTACCTGTACCGGGAGGTCCCAGCAGAAGCACGCCTTTGGGTATCCTTGCACCGATCTCAGCATATTTTCTGCCGTCTTTAAGGAAATCTACTATCTCCTTGAGTTCTTCCTTTTCTTCATCAGCACCCGCAACATCGGCAAAAGTTGCTTTTTTGCTGCTTGGCGCGAGCCTTGCATTGGTCTTGCCGAAACCTGTCATCTTTCCGCCGCCTGCGCTCTTCATCATGAATACAAAGAAGAATATCATGACACCAAGCATCAGGAAAGTCGGTATCAGATTGAGCCAGAAGCTGTTATCCGATATCGGTATAAGGTCATACTGCAAGGGATCATTTGGGTTTGCAGCATCATACTGCTTGCGGTAGTTGACAGCTTCTTCACCGCCCAGCACCTCGCTTACAAAAAGTGAAACGTTGGGCACCTTATAGTTTTTCTCTTCATCCGGTGCGTCCTTGAGCTTGTATTTCAGTTCACCCGAACCCAGATCAAGCTGAAACTCCGAGACCTCCAAAGCATCAAAATGCCCCATTACTTCGGAATACTTGACCTCATCGGACTTACTGCTCATGCTCATCAGCATATAGACCAGACCTGTAATAATACAGATCGAAACTATCAGATAGATCAGCAGCGATCTTCCTCCGTTTTTCAATCGATCACATCCTTTTGTTCTGATTTTGCGGCGAGCCGCTTTGCTATACCGATTAAGTATAGACCTCATATGTGAAAACAGCGTGAAAATACTGTCATAAACAGTGGTTATTCACGCCTATCATCAAATACAAGCACACGCCTTGTGTTATCGTCAATCTTAACCCTTTCAGCGGCACCGCTGCCCTCCGCGAGCACAATGCCCTCGTCATCGGCAAGTATCACAGCACCATCGCGCTTATGAGCGGGAAAAGTCTGTTTCATAAGCACTCTTACATCAGAATTGAAGCTGCGCCCGACCAGTCTTATCTTGTCACCTGCGCGGCGCTTTCTCAACACAATAACACCTTTTATTTTATCATAATCTAAGCAGGAATTTGCAAACTTTTTATTAACATTTTCAAATTTCCCATCAATTTCTATAATATTAAAGCAAATATGTCTGTTTTGCCAGATAATAACAGTATCGGGTCTGATAACGACCTCATCTTCGGCGCTTTTAGGTCTGTTATTTTCGCTGTAGATATAAAGGACATCTGACTTTGTATATGCAAAGCATTCTGACTTGACACTTGCTTTTCCGCCGTTATTAACAAGCTGTTCGATCAACTCGATCTTATCCTGACTTATCCCGATATCATTTTTTGCCAGTATACGCATTATTACCCTTCTGCGCAGAGGATAATCAAGACCTCTGATGGTTTTACGTGAAAATCCATCTCCTATGATGCTCTCTTCAAAAGCCTTATCCGCCGTTTTTTCAAGAAATGCGCTGTCTTCACGCAGAAAGCCCAGCGTTTTCGCAAAAGTTTCCATAAGTGACGGATTGATCTCTCTTAACACAGGCACAACCTTGTGACGCAGCTTGTTTCGCGAATATTCGTCAAGCAAATTAGTCGAATCTGTTACGAAATCCTGACCACGCTCAGCCAGATATGCTTCGATATCAGCGCGGCTGCACTCTATCAGCGGGCGTATTATATTTCCTCTGACAGGCGGGATGGAAGCTATACCTTTCAGCCCCGAACCCCTGGCCAGATTGAACAAAGTTGTTTCAAAGCAATCGTCAAGGTTATGAGCTGTACATATCTTATCGGCAGATATCCCCTGTAAAGCATTATACCTTAACAATCTCGCGCCCTCTTCTTCCGATACAGGATTAGCCCGACAATAGGCGGGTACATCGACACGCCTGACTGTTATCCCGATACCCAGCCCCTCACACAGCCTTTCGCAGAAATGCTGATCTCTGTCAGCTTCCTCGCCGCGTATACAGTGATTGACATGGCACGCCGAAACATCGTATCCCAGTTCATCAAGACACAAAAGGAGCGCAGCGCTGTCTGCTCCGCCCGAAAGCCCGACCAGCAAGCGCTCGCCCTTTTCAGCCATATGAAATTTTCGGATAGTTCTCTCGACCTTTGCGGCTAACTCACTTTTCATCTTTTCTGAATTCCAATCCTCTGAACAATGTGTACTCGCCTATCCAGCTGAGTTTGACTGTTGCCGTCTGACCATGACGGTTCTTCGCCACGATACATTCTGCCACAGTCTGGTCTTCCTTTGAATCTGCATAATAAGCATCTCTGTAAAGGAACATGATTATATCTGCGTCCTGCTCGATAGAACCCGATTCTCTCAGGTCAGAGAGCATTGGTCGTTTATCCTCACGCTTTTCCGAACTACGTGACAGCTGTGACAGTGCGATTATCGGCACGCTCAGCTCTTTAGCCATCAGCTTTATCTGTCTGGTAATCTCGGAAACTTCGGTAACACGGCTGCTGTGCTTATTCGGCGACTCCATCAGCTGTATGTAGTCAATGACTACAAGCCCCAGATTTTTCATTCTTCTGAGTTTTGCCTTCATCTTCGGCACAGTTACGCCGCCCGCGCCGTCATCAAGGTAGATGGGCAGCTGTGAAAGAACATCTGCCGCTTCCGCCAGCTTAGTCCAGTCATCATCTTTCATCTCACCGTTTCTCAGCAGAGTATTGTTGACCTTGCCTTCCGAAGCCAGCATTCTCGATACCAGCTGTTCTTTACCCATTTCAAGTGAGAATATGACAACATCGCGCTTAGTCGCCTTGCAGCAGTTGACCGCCATATTCAATGCAAAAGCAGATTTACCCATCGCAGGTCTTGCAGCCAGCACTATCAGGTCGGTCTTCTGCAAACCTGTCGTTATGCTGTCAAGCTGTGAGAAACCAGATCTTGCGCCCTGAAACTCAGCCGCATCGGGACCTGATATCTCGGTCAGGTGATGGAAAGTTTCCACGATGACATCGCTTATCCTTGTAAGCCCCTCAACATCTTTGCCCTGACGGATATTGAATATCTTCTGCTCAGCACTGTCAAGCAGTGCGCCGGGATCATTTCCGCCCTTGTTCACGCCATCGATTATCTCGTTGGCGACATTCAGCAGCGAGCGCATCTGCGCCTTTTGCAGGATTATGTTACAATAACTCTCGATATTCTTGGTCGATGGCACATTTTCCATCAGACCATACAGGTAGTTCATCGCCATAGTACTGGTTTCAAAAACGCCTGTATTAACACATTCATCGACAACCGTGACGATATCCTCAGCCTTGCCCGTAGTGAACATTCGCATCAGTATCGAAAAGACCTTTTGCAGCTGGGGCATATAGAAATTCTCAGGTTTGAGCATTTCCATCGCCTTTTCGCGGGTACCTATCGGGTCTAACAGTATCGAACCGATTACAGCTTCCTCAGCTTCGGGGCTGAATGGTATTGCCCGCTGAACTTTGTCGGCGGGCGCAGCACCATCATAGTCGATATTATCTATGCGATCGGGCATATTATTCCTCCACGACCTTTACCTTTATACCGCAGGATACGCCGTGAGTCATCTTGACATTGGCGGTGAAGACACCAAATGCCTTGATATCAGCACTCAGGTTTATCTTCTTCTTGTCAACATCAACGCCGAACTGTTCTTTCAGAGCATCGGCAACAACACCTGCGGTTATTGCACCGAACAGCTTTCCGCCCTGACCTGCCTTAGCCTTGATAACGACTTCCTTATCCTTTATCTTCTCAGCTATAGCCTTGTTATCAGCAGTTTCAACATCTATCTTGTGCTGTTCGGAAGCCTTTTTGCCTGCAAGGTCATTGAGGTTCTTTGCGTTTGCTTCAACAGCCAGACCCCTTGCTATAAGGAAATTTCTAGCGTAGCCATCAGCCACGTTCAGAGTATCTCCGGCCTTGCCCGAACCTTTAACATCTTTAAGTAAAATAACTTTCATTTTCAACACGCCTTTCTTTTAATTGGTATTGTTTCTTATAAAATCATCTATCGCTTCACGAAGCAGTCTTTCAGCCTCGTCAAGTTCAACAGGCATCTGCGCCGCCGCCATCGTCAGATGACCGCCGCCGCCCAGTGCCTCCATAATGACCTGAACATTGTATCTGCCCATACTTCTTGCAGATATATTCACGGTATTGCCCTGCTTATACATAACAAAAGATGCGAAAACACCTGTTATGCCCAGCATTTCGTCAGCCGCCTGTGAAGCCGCCACGCGCACATTGCCGAAACTGCCGTCAGCCTTTGCAATGGCGCATTTGCGGTATATCTCAGCGGAATTTATCACCTTTGACTTCTCATGATAAGTTTCTATGGAATTTGCGAACATCGACTTTACCGTTACAGTATCAGCGCCCATCTTCTTTAGGTACGCCGCTGTTTCAAAAGTAGT
>Ga0129317_1002497_pt1 | contig 10388 bp, 13 predicted proteins | sample Cm1ome_FD_94430 | JGI IMG/M metagenome (GOLD analysis project Ga0129317, IMG submission 94430) | Eastern black-and-white colobus group fecal microbial communities from Wisconsin, USA - Cm1105 metagenome | ecosystem: Host-associated > Mammals > Digestive system > Large intestine > Fecal | place...
ATCTCGTCCATATAAAAGCGGCGCTTTCCTTTTTTGCCTCTGCTTTGTGTAATGACCGGCAAATGGAAAAAGAGCTGGTCTCCGTACTGGCGAAGACCAATGCGCTTTTGAAGGCTGCCAATTAATCAAACAGAAAGAGACGGAGCACTCACCATTTGGTGAATGCCCCGCCTTTTCATTTAGTCGTAGATTTTATCCAATTCGTCATCATGCATGACCCAGTTTATGGGTCCGCACCGGAACCGGATATAGTTCCAGTCCGTGGCCTCATAATAGGCTGGCTCCTGGATTTGGACACGGGCAGTGTCAAAACCCCATAACGTGCAGACGATCTCTTTTGCCCGTTCCTCCGGGATCTCTGTATCGCAGCTGTTGACCGCCCACTGTTTGGGGCCGATCTCAACGGAAATCAGCGCAGCCGGATTCTTCATACACCAGAGATGGCGGGCGTAATCCATCAGAGTCCAAACGCTGATCATTCCCGCCCGGGCCATGGCGCTGAGTTTTGGATAGAGCTGTCTGGCCGCTTCGGCATACTGGGTGCCGGTTTCCGCCAGAAACTCCTCCTCATTCAGAATCCGCCCGCTCCGGACAACCAGTTCCCGCAGATAGGCAGCTACTCTCTGAGGTTCCTCAGCATACTTCCAGCCACGATTCCGCAGAAATTCGGTGTAGGGATAGTTTGGGCTATTCAGCTCAGAAGGGATACCGTCCTGATGTTCAGTCATGTTCATCATCCTCCTTTGGATTCCAGTGATAGGGACAGTCCGGATTCTCGCAGCGGCCGTTCCACATCACAGCCCCGCATTCCGGGCAGGTTTCCGCATAATAGGGGCCTCCGCCAAGATAACTCATTTGCGGCCCTCCGTCGCATGGCGGTGTTTCAGCCACAGTAACCGGCAATTCGGGTAGGTCCCTTTCTCGCATGACAGGCAGTTGGTCGTGCTGCAGTATTCCTCCATGCAGGCCCGGCAGGTCGTGGTACCCACATACTCCCCGCCGGAAACCATCTTGCCGAGGAGCTCATAGATGATTGGTTTACCGCAGACGTCGCAATTCAGCGGCTCCCACTGTTTGTGTACGGCCTTATCCCATTCAATAGGCTGCCCGCAGCCGGGGCAATAGGAATAGCCGGGGGAATCAGTGTCACGGCCATGCGGGACCAAAGCTCTGTCGCACACGGAACACCAGAAGCGTTCGCAGATATTGGGGCCATCCTGTGTTACTCTCGGAATCATAGATTTAAGGCAATACCGCGCAATGCCCCAATGTGTAAGCCATTAAACGGATGAAGCCCGTATTTAAAAAATTGTCTGTGCTTAGCCTCCAGCTATTGCCTGAGGCAGCACTTTATCAGACTGCCAGGCAGGGCCTGTCAGCCAGAATGAGATTTGCCAGGGCAAACAATATATTCAGTTTTGCAATCTGTTTTCGCAGTCCTCGGTATCGTGTTTTTCGGAAGCCGAACTGTCCCTTTACCACACCAAATACGTGCTCTACTTTTGCCCTGACAGATGACTTTTCGTGTTCGCGGCGTTTGATTTGGGCTTGGGAACGAACAGATTTCTTCCTGATCTGTGATGGCCGTCGATTGGTTTTGTACTTGATCTTCTTTCCCTTGGTATTTCTGGTAATAGAGTCATCCCGTTTTTCTGCACCGAGATATCCGCTGTCTCCATAAACGGTATTTTCCTCCCCAGTTAACAGCTTCGGCACCATTGTGACATCGTGTGTATTGGCACCGGTGACTTCGATGCTGTGAACCAGGCCGCTGTCCTGATCTACGCCGATATGAGCCTTATATCCGAAATGCCATGTATTGCCTTTCTTCACCTGATGCGCATCAGGATCCCGTTCCTTCTTCTTGTTTTTGGTGGAAGAAGGGGCCTCTATGATAGTGGAATCCACAATCGTTCCCTTCTTGAGGATGAGGCCCTTTTCCGTAAGGCTTTGGACCACCTCAACAAACAGCTTCTTCTGAATGCCGTTATCTTCAAGGATATGCCGAAAACGTCCCAGCGTATCTCCGTCCGGCACCTGGTTGCTGGAATCAACGCCGCAAAACTCCGAAAACGCGCGGCTGTCGATGACCTCTGCCACGGTTCCCATGTCCGAGAGGGCATACAGATTTTGAAGCACATAGATCCGCAGCATCAGTTCCAAATCGTAGGGCTTGTTTCCGCGCTCTCCTTTGTAATAGTACGGCTTAATCTCTGCGACCCATTTCCCCCACGGAACGATGCGATCTATCTGCGCAAGGAATTCTTTTTTCTTCGTCCGCACATTCGCCAGTTCATCGTTGAATGTGGACAGTGTTATCTGCTTATTCATAAGCAGATTGTACCATTTTTAGAGTTATATTGCACACCTTTATTCTGTGCGGTATTGCCTTAACTCCTCATAGCTTTCCTGTAAGTCCTCGCAGTCCAGGCAGACGGCGCTGCCATCCTGCTCCTCGTGGTAAAAGCACCGGGGTTCCCCGCAGATCACCACGGGGGTATCGTCAGCCACCAGTTCGATCAGTTCACGCAGGTCACCGATGGTATAAAACTGGGCCCGTTTCGCCAGGTCAAACATCATCGTCATCCTCCCACTCTTTCAGAGAATCAAAGACCCGGTCGATTTCGTCCTGGTCGTAAGACGTGATAATGCTTTGCTCCTGGCAAAATTCCAAAATTTCCTGAAACAGGTTTTTCCCCGCTTGAACTTCCATGGAGCTGAGGCGTTTGCCCTCGCACAACGTATCCAGACAGTCATTCATGTCTTTACGGGTATTGGTGAATCGGCAATAGCTCATATTGGGCATTGTGTTTTACCTTCCTTTTTATTTAATAAATAGAAAGACCGGGGCAGCACCGTTGATGCTGCTCCGGTCATCGTTCAAGATATGCTTTGTCAGCTTATTCGCCGATCATGCGGAAGAACTCCGCAGGTGACAGGACGGACACGCCCAGGGAGCGGGCCTTGTCCAGCTTGCTGCCGGCGTTTTCTCCGCAGATCAGGTAGTCTGTCTTACTGCTCACGCTGCTCCCGGCACGGGCGCCGAGAGATTCGATCTTCGCGTTGATGCCATCACGGGTATAAGGCTCCACTTTCCCGGTTACCACAAGGGTCTTCCCCATGAAGGGGTTATCGGGCGCCGGCGGGGCCTGCTCCACTGGGGGAGCAATCGTAACATAGTTACGCAAATCAGCCCACAAGCACCAGTTGGCCTCACTTTGGAACCACGCATAGTCATGCACGCCCGGATCTCATCCACGGACATATCCGGCGTGTAAGCCGGCGCAGCATCTTTTTCAGCTGCTTCCTGCTCGGCGGGAGTATCCGCAACGGAACTGGCCTCTGCGACAGGCGCCGGGGTATTTCCGCTCAGCAAGTCCAGAGCACTGGCGGTAGAGTTTTGGGCGGTCTTTTCTGCCGGAGCGGCAGAAACCACCGGCGACGGCTCAGGCTTGACCTCCTGCGGGGTCTCAGCTTCAAGTTCGCTCACCGGCTTGGCAGTCGGTGCCACTGTCGGAGCAGGCGTTCCCGGAACAGGCGCCGCCTTGGGAGCTGTCTGCTGGGGAACTTCTTTCTGCGGTTCGGACTGGACAGCCGCCTGGGGTGCTTCAACACGCACCGGCCGGGAAACGATTTGCTCCGGCTCAACGCTACTGTCTTCAGCTTGAAGCTGAGAGGCAGGGATTTCTGAGCCATAGGTTGTGCTGTGAGCCCTGCCCGTCAAATCGCAAAGCTGGATGCCAAATCCGGCATTTTCCAGCGCCTCATCGAGTGCGGCATCCTGGGCGGCCTGCACATAATCGTTGTTCTCAGCGGCTGAGGCAGAGGATGAAAAGCGGGCAAGGGGCTCGGTATCCTCCTTCTCCGCATAGACCATGGCCTCGTAGACAGCCATCTGGTCAGTGATTCGCAGGGGCTTGAGAACCATTTTGCCGTTGGGGCAGGCCAGGCGGAACCACAGCCGCTTATAGGACAAGTCCAGCTTCAGCACCTTTTCTCCGGTCTTTTCCGAGATGGTCGGGCGCAGGAACTTCAGTGGATTGAAACCCCCTACCCTCCGGAGTGCGTTTGCGGCGGGAACAGTGTTGATGACTGCGTTGCTTGGTGTGTTCATATTTAGATCTCCCTTCATAAATAAAATAAGAGATGCCAATGCTTTTTCTGCACTGCATCTCAATTTCAACTGGCAATCTTCAAATCTCCATTTTCGGGCGGTTCTGCGGAAAGCTCCTTGTGCGTCTGGGCATGATAGTAGAGTTTCATCCGTTCACCCAAAAGGGTATTGCGCTTTCCACGGTTTTCTTTATGAATTGCCATGAACAGCGCTTTCTTTTGGCCGACCAGCAGTACCCGGCGCTTGGCTCGTGTGATTGCGGTATAGAGCACATTTCTTGACAAAAGGATTCTGTGCGCAGGCAGCATGGGGATGATGACCGTGTCATACTCTGAGCCCTGCGCCTTATGAATCGTCATAGCGTAGGAAAGATCCAGCTCATGCAAATTCTCCAGGGAAAGTTCGGCATACCGGCCATCGAAATTGACTGTCGTAATGCCGGACTGGATCTTGCAGATGATACCCACATCACCATTGAAGATACCCTTGCCGACCGTCTCGCCCCGTCGATCCTTCAGTTCAATGTCATAGTTGTTCCTGGTCTGGATTACACGGTCATTCAGTTGGAACAACTTACCGCTGCAAGCAATAGACGGCGTGTTGCCGTCTTCTGGGTTGATCTCCTGACGAATTGCTTCGTTCAGACTGTTGGCAGACGCTGCACCCTCTGACCGAAACGGTGAAAGAATCTGGACCCGTGCAATGCCACTCCGTGCAGCCTCCTCTTTGTAGAGACTGCGGATCAGTTCAGCTACTTCCTCCTGACTCTCCGCGTTGATGAAGGAAAAGTCCGGCCCGTAAAACAGGTCCGTCTTGCCTTCGTTGATGAATTTTGCATTGTGCGCGATCAGGCTGTCTTTGGCCTGGCGGAAAATCTCGTCCAAAACGGTCACAGGCACAAGTCCATTGTCGATGAGTTCTCGGAACACGCTGCCTGCTCCCACACTCTCCAGCTGATCGGCGTCACCGACCAGGAGAAGTTTCGCTCCCGGCTTGATTCTGGAGAAAAGCTGGAAGGAAAGCCACATATCCATCATGGACGTTTCGTCCACAATGATCAAATCAGCTTCCAGCGGCTTTTTCTTTCTCTGCCATGCAGTGTCCTCCCCATGGAGGGAGAGAAGCGTATGCAGCGTTTGCGCTGTCACGATCCCGGTTGTTTCAGCCATGCGGCGGCTCGCTTTTCCTGTCGGTGCGGCCAGCGCGATGCTGTGGTTGGGATAGAGCGTCTGATACGCTTCTACGACTGCTTTCAGCACCGTACTTTTGCCGGTGCCGGGGCCGCCGGTGATGATGGAGAGATTGTGGCGGAACACCATCTCAACGCCTTCACTCTGCCGCTTGGAAAGGGTGATACCCAGACGATGCTTGACCTGCTCTAGAACAGGGGCAAGATTGACTGGCTCCGGAACCTCCAAAAGCATTTTGACTGCCTTACAGGCGGTCTCACTTTCCTGGGCAAAGACATGGGGCAGATAGATGTTTCCTTTATTGGACACGACAATGTCAGTCAGGATCATCTTCTCCAGTTCAGCCTGCACCTGCTGACGGCCAAGCCGTTTCTCAGGGGTAAGGATTTTCTCATTCAGGAGCAACAAAGAACTTTTAATAAGCTCCTCAGCCGCCACATAAAGATGCCCGCATTCGCTTCGGGACCGTTCCAATGCGTAGAAGAGTGCGCCCTGAACCCGCATGGGGTCGTGCAGGTCACCGCCCGACTTTTGGACGATGGCATCCACACGCTTGAAGCCGAATCCGGGGATCTGACACAACTGAAAGGGACTTTTGCGAATCAGCGCAACGCCGCCAGGGCCAAAATGCTGATAGATTTTCATGGCAGTCCCTGGCGTTACTTTGAACGGAGCTAGTAGCGTCAGCAGGTCACGCATGACCTTGCTCTCCGCATATCCGTTCTTAATATCCTCCAGCTTTTCCTCGGTGATGCCGCGAATCTCGATCAGGCGCTCCGGGTGGTTTTCGATGATGTTCAGAGAATCCAGGCCGAACCGCTGCACAATGGCATCTGCGGTCTTTTCGCCGATTCCTTTCAAGAGTCCAGAGGCTAAATAGCCTCGGATGCCTTCCAAGGTCGGCGGTATCACTTCGCTCCACCGTTCTACTTGAAGCTGGCAGCCGTGCTTGCCTTTTTCCCATGTGCCGGTCAACTCAAAACTGACTGCGCTGGTTTGCGGCAGATTGTAGCCTACCGCAGTGAAGCGGATCAGGTGGTCCCGGTAATGGTAGGTGTTTCGGGCTTCCTGGGGAATCATCATGTCAGCGGTTTTGTACTGAAGGACGGAGTATTTGCTGGCCGGATTGAAAAACAGTGCCCGGTCAAACGCAGCAACAATACCCATCGCTTGTTCACCTCCATCGGCAGATCATGCTGCACTCGCCTTGATCTGCTTGATATTAAATCTTCTGCTTTCGGAAATTGTGACATATTCGTTGTAAATGTCAGGATGTACCTCCTTCATACGTTCCAGACCATCCTTTGAGATAGTGGCTTTTCTCACAGGGTTATAGGTGATGGCGTATCCGCCGTTCGTATCCGTGTAGACCGCAGAACAGCTTTTGCCCATTGCCGCGACGAGATGCGCTTTGGGGCGCTTCATTTCATTCTCAATTTGATCTTCCTGTTTTGAGAGTGCACTCTTCCGTTCCTGAAGTTCCAGGTAACGGGTGATCAAAGCATACTGAGGCATGGCAAGCACCGCGGGCGGCGCATCCTTATCGGAAGGCCCCAACTGGCGCCGCAGGCTTTCGAGGATTAGTTCACCGTCCTCTGTGTAAGGAGGCGGCACCTTGGAAAGAACGTTGTCGTGCCAGAAGCAGCGCTCCATCTCGATCAGCTCCGCTTCATAGTCCATGTCGCGGTCAATATGACGGATGATAGCCTCGTCCTCATTGTTGCCGTACAGGCAGCAGAAGTAGACGCGGTCAATATTCATCACTGCCATATAGTGTCGCCCCTGGGATTCATAGTAGACAGGAACGATTTCTTTACCGTTGTACCACCAATGGTCCTTGGCATTGTAGTTCGTGGTCTTGATTTCCAGGATGGCAACTGTGCCGTCTGGAAATTCTACCAGATAATCGAGGTCAGCCAGCATCCAGGAGTAGAGCGGATGCTGGAACATACACTTTCTCTGATAGATCTTCAGGCCGGTTTTCCTTGCAAAGATCTTCGCAATCAGCGGTTCCAGCAGATTGCCCATTTCCTTTGCGACCCAGTTTTCATCGTCGTCCGCTGTGGCAATGTTCAGCTTGTCATAATAGAGGTCTCTCGCGGTTCGGAACGGGGATATGCCGAGTACTGCTGCGGCGTCACTGCCGCCGATTCCGAGACGCCGGTATTCCAGCCACTCTTCACGGGACAGGTCTGCCGTTTCCACCAGCACCGATGGCTGGTAAGCAATGGACTGGCTCACGCAGCTGCACCACCTTTCTTGTGTCCGCAGTCTGTCACCCCCTTTTGCTTCAGCTGTCTGCTCTGCTTTGGAATCTTGGAGGAATGGCGGGGCCGTCCTCCGGGTTTCCATCGTTTGCACTGGCTCATTTCATAGGCTCCTTTCGTATTGATCTATCCTCAAAGCCGGTATGGCGTTTGGGCAAAATAAAAAAGAGCGGGAATGTCTGTCAACTGGCTCGGCCAGTTCTGCACACCGAATGGTGGCATCAGTCATTCCCGCTCTTGCGGTAGGAGAGAACTCCCAATATGAAAAATAAAATCAGCCGTATCTGCGAAAAAGGCGCAGTAATACCGCTGAATACATCCAATCCAAGCAACAAATGTGCAATGCGAAATCTTGTTCGCCCATAGGCCCAAAAGCCTATCCTCAAAGTGAGGAACGCACAGAGAATCAATTACGATTGAAGAATAACACAATATATAGCATTTGTCAATACTTTGCACCTATATATTGTATATTCAAGACCATGCAGAATAATTCTTAATTTGCGTCTCTTTTTTAGTAAAGGTAAGCAATAATTGCCTTGCTAACGCACCTTGAAAAACGATATGCAAACAATCGCTGTCTACATCCCTTCCCCAGAAGTTATACAGGAGCCGCAGATAGTATGCCTTTGCGTGCCTGCGGCGGAAGCACTGCACAGCAGTGACCTGCTAATACGCGGTCTGAGATGGGCGCAGGAAGTGGTCTGGGGGAGTTTTTTGAACATTGACTAATAACGAATACGCTTGGCAACTTAAAATGTGTAGTGTATAATATGCCTACCTGCTATATTCTAAGAAAGGAGGCTAAAAAACTACCTGAATAGTTGCCAAGCTGCAAATGAGGTTTAATAAATGGAAAACTCAAATTGCAGTAACTCTGCACAGCGAACCTATACCGCTGAGCAGGTGGCTGAAATTCTTGGTGTTAGTGTTCGCAAAGCCTACTATCTTTGCGAAACGACAAAAGACTTCAAAGTAATTCGACTCGGGCCTCGCTGCCTTCGTATTCATAAAGAATCTTTTGACAAATGGTTCAATGAAAATGGCGGCAATTCCTGAGAGCACCAAAGAAAGGATCATCCACCATGGCAACATACAAAGTTCGCGGTACTTCACATAATGTAATTTATCAATATAAGACTTCCGCAGGTAAAATTAAGCAGCAATGGGAGTCCTATGAAACAGAGCTCGAAGCAATTCAACGCAAAGCCTATATCGACCACCTACAGGCACATAAGCGTACGGATGATATTCGGCAGGCTGCCATCGATTACAAGAGAACTCGCGCCATTGAAAAGTCCGCTCAGAAGATTGCCCAGGATAGTCCTACGCAAGAAGAAGCAACAATACCTGAATCGCAAGAGGACAATATCTGCCGAACTTTCAAAGATTTCATGGAACGTTTTCTTCCGTTCCATGCGAGGCTGAAAAACTTTTCTCCCCGTACTTATGACAGCTATGTGCAAAATCTGAACGCACATATCTACCCTTATTTTGGTGACTGGGTAATGAGTGCAATCACGGCTGAAGCAATCGACGCCTTTATCGACCATTTGCGGCAAAAGCCTTGCGGCGGGAGCAAAAGCTTCGGGAAGAAGCCAAACGAAATTCCGCGGCTCAGTTCACCGACAATCAAAAAGTGCTATAATATTCTGACCGTTGGTTTTCCTACTGCTAAAAGGTGGGGCTATATCAAGGAAATACCTAAAACCAGTCCACCATCAGAACGGACGAAAAAACGGAAAACTTGGACTGTAACGCAGGTACGAGAAGCGCTGGCCAATATCACCGATGATCCAATTCTTCACTTAGCAGTACATATCGGTTTTGTTTGCTCTTTGCGAGTAGGTGAAGTGGTGGGTCTTGATGCAAACTCCATTGATTTCCAGGATAAAAGCATGTGGATCACACAGATTGTTGAGCGCGTTACCGACAAGGCGCTCAAAGAAGTACCTGCCGAAAAAATTGTCAAAATCTTTCCTAAGCAGATCCCCAAGTCAAAGAGCAGTTTGATTCTGAAAACGCCAAAAACCGAGGGCAGTTTCCGTAAGCAGTATTTAACGACTCCCTTACTTCAGGAAATTAAAATGCGACTTGAGGAAATTGAGAAAAACAAAGAATTGTTTGGGAAAGACTATCACGACTACGGATTACTCATTTGCCAACCTGATGGCCGACCAATTGATCCTAACCACCTCTGCAAAACTTTCAAAAAATGGCAAGCCTCAATGAAGATCACTGATCAAATTGAGTTCCAGGGATTGCGAAAAGCTGGCCAAATGCACAAAGTGCGACTGACACAAAATAACTACCAGCTCGTTGCTGAAAGCAGCGGCCAGTCTCCATCTGTTCTCATGAGCAACTACAACGAGGCACTTGATGAGGAAAAGAGAGGACTCTCGCAGCTTGTGGAATCGAGTTTCTACGGGTGCGATACCAAAATCGATACTCCTACTCAAGGAATCGACGCCAATCAGCTTTTGGATAAGGTAAAATCAGATCCGGAGCTCTCCGCGAAAATCTTGCAGTTAGTACTAGGTGATGCAGTTAAAACCGCTTAGTGCAGACTATTTTTTCTTTAGCAAGAAATTTAGCAAATCAGGTTTTTTCTCGACTTTAGCAAAGGGATGAAATAAAAAGAAAAAACCCTGCAACCATTGCGGTTACAGGATTTCTTCGTGGAGCTGCTGGGCGGATTCGAACCGCCGACCTCATCCTTACCAAGGATGCGCTCTACCTACTGAGCTACAGCAGCATAAATGGCGACCCGGAACGGGCTCGAACCGTCGACCTCTAGCGTGACAGGCTAGCGTTCTA
>Ga0129317_1002498_pt1 | contig 10388 bp, 13 predicted proteins | sample Cm1ome_FD_94430 | JGI IMG/M metagenome (GOLD analysis project Ga0129317, IMG submission 94430) | Eastern black-and-white colobus group fecal microbial communities from Wisconsin, USA - Cm1105 metagenome | ecosystem: Host-associated > Mammals > Digestive system > Large intestine > Fecal | place...
CGAAGCACTACACTGTGGTAATTGAACCCAAATCTGGCCGCTGATTAGGTGGCCGCTGAGTCTGGGCCGGGTGGCCGCTGGGACAGGGCACCAGCGGCCGCTGGCTTGGGCAGAATGCAACCAAAAGCAATCGACGCTCTTTGAACCGTTATTGTCTGTTTTTTTCACCCCAAATACAGAGCAAATCCAATACTTCCATTAGAGATTTTCCCCTGTCAGTCAAACTGTATTCCACTTTAGGCGGAATTTGCGGATATTCCTTGCGAAACACTAAGCCACTTGCTTCTAATTCTTTGAGGCTTGCACTTAATGTTTTATCTGAAATTGTTTTGATGTATCTCCGCATATCGTTAAATCTTATGGTTTCAAACTCCATAAGGCAATATAGAATAATCATTTTGTATTTGCCGCTGATGAGCGACAGCGTATAAGAAAATCCCGTATCTTCAAAATTATCATTTTCAATAAAGTTTTTAATCATACTGCATCTGCACTTTCTCAAAAGATAGTACCTTACATAAATGTGGGTACTTAATAATTTTCCGCTTCCTGTTAGAATTATAGCATAGCAAGAAAACCTGTCAATAAAATTCTAAACGAGAACAGGAGAAATACGATGAGCAAGAAAATTGTAATTCTAAATGGAAGCCCAAGACCAACCGGAAATACCGCCGCGCTTATTCAATCTTTCACCGACGGCGCAACTGCCGCAGGGCATACCGTTACCCGCTTTGACCTGCAAAAAATGGATATTCACCCTTGCCTTGGTTGTTGCGGTGGTGGAAAAGATGTCAACAGCCCTTGTGTGCAAAAAGATGATATGCAACAGATTTATCCTGCCTACAAAGACGCAGATCTTGTTTGTTTGGCGTCGCCCTTGTACTACTGGACTATCAGTGGACAATTAAAGTGTGCGTTTGACCGCCTGTTTGCCGTTGCCGAGTGCAACGAAAATCTTGCAAATCCCATCAAAGAAAGTGTCCTGCTTATGGCTGCCGAGGGCAACGGTTTTGATGAAACCACCTACTGGTATGACCGTTTAATGGGCTATCTTGGTTGGACGGATAAGGGCAAAGTTCTTTGCGGCGGCGTTTTCAATGTTGGCGATATTAAAGGCAACGCCAAGTTAGAGGAAGCCTATCAGTTAGGACATAATCTCTAAAAAATACCCTGCAAAATGAATATGCTTTCATACCTCATATTGCCTAAACGCTCACACAGTTTGTTATTGCGTGGGCGTTTTTTGCAATAGCCCCCTACTGGGAAGAAAGGGGGTGAATGAGATGAAATATACCGAACAATTCAAAGAGCATATCGAATACACATTTGATGCCTTTTGCAACATTGTGTTGCGCTATGAAGCTATCAATGCGTGGCGGGATATGAGCCGAATAGCAGAGCGGGAAATCTCCCTCGACTTTCTTGTGACAGAACGCTACTACAAGCCATATACCACAGACCGCTATTTTGTAGAACCGACGCCGTTCTCCGTCAACGGCGAAACCGTCTATATCGAGAATAAGCTGTTAGCACAGGCAATTATGTCATTGTCAGAGCAAAGGCGGGAAATCTTGCTGCTGTACTTTTTCTGCGGATACACGGACAGAAAAGCGGGCGCAAACGGATAAGCCGCTTGCGCCACTAAAAATTATGGGTACGGCGTTACGCAGTAGGAGCTAAAATGCGCTTGATTTATGCGTTTCACAGCCGTAGAAACGGGGCGGGTAATGGTTTTACTCCCACCCTCTAAAACGGCGGTCTATTGCGTAACGGCAAGAGAAAAGACGGGAAAGAAGCTGTTGACCTCTTTCCCGCCTTTTGTCACAACTTGTTTGTCAGCCGTTAAGTTAGTTTTGTTTTCCGTACTTCCTTATCGGCGTTCATCAACAGGGGACTGCCGCTTATATAAAATTCTGTTTTATGCCTTGGGCACTGTTTTCGTAATAGTCCCCTTTGGGTCCTCTGTGTCAAACACCGTTTTGGCGGCGGCAGCCAGTCCTGCCAATCCCTGAAGCTCTGAAGGAATAATGATCTTGGTGGCCTTGCCGTTGGCGGCGGCGGTAAAGGCCTCCAAAGCCTTGATCTTAATGACACCGTCACCAGGAGCAGCCTCGTTAATCAGTTTGATGGCGTCCGCAGTGGCCTTCTGAACCTGAAGAATGGCCTGGGCCTCAGCTTCGGCGGCCATAATCCGGGCCTCCTTGGCGCCCTCCGCCTGGAGGATGGCAGCCTGCTTGGCGGCGTCGGCTCTCAGAATGGCAGACTGCTTTTCGCCCTCGGCCACCAGAATCTGGGACTGCTTCTGCCCCTCGGCCTGGAGAATGGACTCCCGGCGCTCACGCTCGGCCTTCATCTGCTTCTCCATGGCGTCCTGAATCTCTCTGGGGGGCAGAATGTTTTTCAGCTCCACCCGGTTGACCTTGATGCCCCAGGGATCAGTGGCCTCATCCAGAAGGGAGCGCATCTTGGTATTGATGTGGTCCCGGCTGGTCAGCGTCTGGTCCAGCTCCAGGTCGCCAATAATGTTGCGCAGCGTGGTGGCAGTGAGGTTTTCAATGGCGGACATGGGATTCTCCACCCCGTAGGTGTACAGCTTGGGATCGGTAATTTGGAAATAGATGACCGTATCAATCTGCATGGTGACGTTGTCCTTGGTTATGACGGGCTGGGGGGCAAAATCCACCACCTGTTCCTTCAGGGACACGTTTTTGGACACCCGCTCAATAAACGGAATTTTAAAATGAAGTCCTACGGCCCACACCCCCTGGAAGGCGCCCAAGCGCTCGATGACGTAGGCCCGAGACTGGGGAACCACGCGGATGTTGGCGGCCAGCACCAGAAGCACCACAATTGCCAGAATAATGGGAACCATAAACTTTACGATTGCTTCCATAGAAAAACCTCCTTATTTTTTGAACCTTTTCTCAAATCATTTCCACATAGACCTTGACACCTTCAATGCGCAGCACCTTAACCTCGGCGCCCTGGGGAATCGTCACGTCATGGGCAGAGCGGGCGGTCCATGTCTGTCCAGAGATGTTAACCTGCCCCTTTCCCTCCATATTATCAATGGCCTGCGTCACAACCGCGTTCTTGCCGATCACCCTGTCAGCGTTGGTCGCGGAATATTTAGGCTTTAAATATTTCCGCGCCAGGGGACGAATCAGCGCCATGGACAGGGCGGACAGGGCCAGGAATACCACAATCTGAGTGGCAATGCTGCCGCCCAGGACCGCCGTCATCAGCGCGCCCAAAGCACCCACCGCAAACCAGATGGAGGTCAGCCCCACGGTGACGGCTTCGCCCACCGCAAAAACAATCAGTACAACCAGCCAAACTGCACTTGGCAACATAAAGCCGCTCCTCTCTTCTCAGGCCAATCCGGTGGCCGAAAATCTGTTCTGCTATTATCATACCATATCCCTGGGAAAAATACCACAGCAATGTGATGTGCAAAAGATGAAATCTTTTTAAAACAGCATCCAGCCGGAAAAAGAATGGGGGACGGCGCTCAGCGCCGCCCCCTGTCATTTAAACCATCCGGTCGGGCATCAGACAGCCCACCTGCACCAAGCCGCTGCCGTCCCGGCCAAAACCTGATCTTCCGTCGGAACAACCCCCTCCGCCGCTCAGGTCCCCATGGTCTGAGTCAGATCCCGTACCCACCTGCCCGAACGCAGCCGCCAGACGCCGATGAAGCATTTGGCCACCTGCTCCAGGGGAAAGGCCATGTAGACCCAGAACACCGTTGTTTTCAGCACCAAGCCGCAGAAGGCGGCGAAGGGAATGGCACACAGCCACAGGGGGCCGATATCGATCATGGTGGATGCCTTAACATCTCCGCCGCCCCGCAGGACTCCCACAATATTGACGCTGTTGAAGTCCTTCAGGGGCATGTAAAGCGCCATGGTGGTAATCATCATGGCAGCGGCCGACTGCGCTCCCGGAGACAGCTTGAACAAGGGAAATACCCACTTGGGCGCCGCAAAGGTGACAAAAAGCAGCAGCAGGATGCCCAGGCCGACCCCGCAGAAGACCGCCAAGGTATCCAAAGCCAGCCCAGTGTGATACAGCCGGTCCTGCCTCCCGGCGCCGATCTCCCGACCGATGATGATGGAGGCTGTCGCGCCGATGCCGAAGGCCACCACCATACATATCTTTTCCACGTTGCCCGCAATGGTATAGGCGGCCAGGATCTCGGTACTCCCTGCCATATGCCCCATGATGGTGGGGAATATGGAGGTGCCCACACCCCACATGGTCTCGTTGCACACCACCATGCCGCCATACCGCAGGAAGCGGCGGACCATATCAATTCCCGGCCGAAGCAGCAGCCCCGGCTTCACCCGGAAGAATCGGCTGCGGGCCATGTGGCCCGCCATGATAACCAGCTCCAGCACCCGGGCGGACAGGGTCGCCAGGGCGGCGCCCTCCACACCCAGGGCGGGAGCGCCCAGCTTACCAAAAATAAGCACCCAATTCAGAAATGTATTGACTGCCATGGAGGCCACAAGGATATACAGCCCCAGCTGGGGACGTTCCATGCTGCGGTAGGCGGCCACATATATCATCACCAGGGCATCAAACACATAGGACAGCCCTGCGATTCTGCCGTACTGGGCGGCCAGTTCGATTACGTCCCGCTGGTTCCCGAAAAGGCTGAGGAACTGAATGGGGCAGATCAGCAGTACAGCGGCAAAAATCGAGGAGACCAGGAACACCACCCACAACGCCACCCCCATCACCCGGTTGATGGCATCCAGGTCCTGCTTGCCCCAATACTGACTGGTCAGGACTGTGGAACCGCTCTGCACCCCGAAGATGAACAGCTGGACCACAAACAGGGGAATATTGGCCAAGGTAACTGCCGCCATGGGCAGTTCCCCCAGCATCCCCACCATGAAGGTATCCGCCATGGCCAGGGTGCTGGTGATCAGATTTTGCAGGATAATGGGAGCGGCCAGCGTCAGCACCTGGCGGTAAAAGCCCGGTCCTCGCCGCATATAGGAAAACATGGCATATACTCCTTTATAATTGTATAGATAAAAGGGGGCCTTTTCTTCAGGACAGACTGACAAACAGCTGCTCCGCCGCCGTCTTCAGTCCGTCGGCCAGGGCGTCCACATCCGCCCGGCTGGTGTCGTAGGAAAAGCTGACCCGCAGCGCGCCGTCCTGTTCTCTCTTGGACAGCTTGAGCGCCCCATAGACATGGCTGGGCTTCCCCTTGTGGCAGGCCGAACCGGAGGAGATGCAGATTCCCCGGTCGCCTAAAAAGCGGACCACCACCTCACTCTTGTATCCGGGCAGGGTGATGGGCAGAATATGGGGGGCGCCCCCTTCTGTCAGCACCCGCAGACCGGGCACGATCTGGGTGAGCCGATCTGCGGCGTATTCCTTCAATTGGGCCATATGGGCCAAGTCCTCCGCCAGAGATGCCCGTCCTGCCCGGACTGCGGCGGCAAAGGCGGCGATTTGGGCGGTGGGCTCGGTGCCCGATCTCAGCCCATTCTCCTGGCCGCCGCCCCGAATCATGGGCGGGAGCTTCAGCCCCTTTCGGATATACAGGGCACCGATCCCCTTCGGGGCGTGGATCTTATGTCCGCTGATGCTGAGCAGGTCCACCCCCAGCTCCTTCGGCGTGAAAGGCACCTTTAAAAAGCCCTGTACGGCGTCGCAGTGGAGCAGAGCCGGACAGCCGGCGTCCCGGATGGCCCGCGCTGCCTGGGCCACAGGGAGGACCGTCCCCAGCTCGTTATTCACCAGCATCATGGATACCAGCACCGTATCCGGCCGCAGCGCCTTTTCCACGTCGGCGGGAGAGATATTCCCATCCCATCCCGGCTGGAGGTACGTCACCTCACAGCCCCGGCGCTCCAAAGCCCTGCACGGCTCCAGCACAGCGGCATGCTCGATGGCAGTGGTAATGATGTGCCTCCCCTTCCGCCGGCCCAGTTCAACCGCCCCCAGGATGGCCCAGTTGTCGCTCTCAGTACCGCAGGAGGTAAAGGCCACCTCCTCCGGGGCGCAGTTCAGGCCGGCGGCAATATCTTCCCGCCACATTTTCAGCCGTGCGGCCGCCTGGCTCCCCAGCATGTACCGGGCGGAGGGGTTGCCCCACCCCTCTGTCATGGCCTCCACCGCCGCGGCCGCCGCCTCGGGGCGCACCGGCGTGGTGGCGGCGTTATCCAAATAATGTATCATATCCTCGTCTCCCCCCGGGAGAATTCTTCCCCCTTACAGCAAGCTGCGTACGCAAACCATAGCCATTCTATCTGCTGCGACAGGGAAAGTCAAGGCTCACACTGGCGGGGGCGCCAGCACCTCTTCCGGGGCCCACCACCCGTTTTTTTCTGAACGCGCGCCGATAAAATGCCCCATGTGATACCATTTTGTCCCCGGCTATGTTATAATAGCAGCAGTACGGTCTTTGTGCGCTTCCCCAGCCCTGTTTCGACCGTGCCAGGTACGGGGAACGCATTTTATCATACCATTTCCCGGCGGGCCGCCGATTCTACCACAAATTTAAAGAAGGTCAAACTATGGCAAATCATGATCGCATCTGTTACGTAGTGGGGGCCATGTCCCTCTCCCTCTCTCTGCGTCCCTCTCCTGCCCCCGGTGACTATATCATCGCCGCCGACCGGGGATACGACTCCCTCATGGCCTACGGCGTGACCCCCGATCTGGTGGTGGGCGATTTCGATTCCCTGGGATATGCCCCCGCCCATCCAAATGTCACCCAGCTCCCCGCCGAAAAGGACGACACCGATATGGTCTTCGCCCTGCGTCAGGGGCTTGATCTGGGATACCGCCGCTTCGTCCTGCTGGGAGGGGTGGGCGGACGGCTGGAGCACACTCTCGGCAATCTCCAGCTGCTGGACTGGCTGACCACCCAGGGGGCGGTTGGCTTTTTGGCCGGTGAAAAGACGGCGGCCACCGCCCTGCGGGATGGGCGTCTCACCTTCCCCGCCTCCATGTCCGGCTACCTGTCTGTTTTCTGCAACAGCGGGACGGCCCGGGGCGTCACCCTGGCAAACCTGAAATATCCCCTGTCCGACTACGACATGTCAGGCAGCTTTCCCATCGGGGTGAGCAACGAGTTTTTGGGCACCCAGGCATCGGTCTCTGTCAAGCAGGGCTCTTTGCTGCTGCTGTGGGAGGAAAAAGGAGACTTCTACTCCCTGCTGCCCAAGTTGTGGAGCCGGAACTGATCGATCCCGATTCTGCACAAAGGAGTTTTGATGAATATGAACAATATGAAAGCGCTGGTCCTTGCCGCGGGCAAGGGCACACGCCTCCAGACCGAGGGCGTGGACCTGCCCAAGGTCATGCGCCTGGCCCACGGCCGCCCGCTGCTCCACTATGTCCTGCAGGGCCTTTCCTTCCTCCCGCCGGAGGATATCATTCTGGTGGTGGGCTGGAAAAAAGACAAGGTGCTGGAGGCCTTCCCCCAGTATCCCCACGCCGTTCAGGAAGAGCTTAACGGAACCGGCGGCGCTGTTCAATTCGCCGCCCCTCTTCTCCGCGGCTGTGACGGCCACCTCCTCGTCTGCTGCGGTGATGCCCCCCTGATGCGGAAGGAGACCTTTCAGTCCCTTGCCCACACCCACCTTCGGGATGGGAACGCATGCACCCTGCTGTCCGCCCGCCTGCCCCAGGGGGGAAACTACGGACGGGTGCTGCGTGAGACAGACGGCACCTTCCAGCGCATTGTGGAGGCCCGGGACTGCACCCCGGATCAGACCGCCGTCACCGAGGTGAACACCGGCACCTATGTCTTTCACATTCCCCACCTGCTGTCCGTGCTGGACGAGCTGAAGACCGACAATGTCCAGGGGGAGCTGTATCTCACCGATGTCCCCGCCCTCCTCAAGGCCCGGGGCCTGGGAGTAGGCCTGTGTGACACCTGCTCCCCTGACGAAATGCTGGGGGTCAACACCCCGGAGCAGCTGGCCCAGGTGGAGGAGCTGCTGCGTCAGGAGGATCGCCATGCCTGACCAGAACAGTGAAAACGACCTGAGACTGGCCGTCCTCATCGACGCGGACAACGCCTCCCGCACCGCCATGAAGGACGTGATGGCCGAGGTAGCCGTGTATGGCACTCCCACCATTAAGCGCATCTACGGCGATTGGACCGCCCCTAACATGAACTCCTGGAAGTCCATTCTGCTGGAAACCGCCATCACCCCCATCCAGCAGTACGGCTATACCACCGGAAAAAACTCCACCGACTCCGCCATGATCATCGACGCTATGGATATCCTGTATTCCGGCAATTGCGACGGGTTCGTCCTGGTGTCCAGCGACTCTGACTTCACCCGCCTGGCCATCCGCCTTCGGGAGGCGGGGATGAAGGTATATGGCATGGGAGAGAAGAAAACTCCAAAGCCCTTCATTGTGGCCTGTGACAAATTTGTCTATATCGAGGTCATCCGGGCCGCTGCCCAGCAGGCCGCCCGGGCGGAGCAGGAGGCAGCTCAGAAGGCTAAAAGGAGCAGTGCCAAAAGCGCTCCCCCTCCCTCTTCCGGCCCCGTTCCCCCGGAGATAGAGGAGCTCATTGCCGAGTCACTGGATACCCTGGAGGAGGAGGATGGCTACGTTCAGATGGGCAAGCTGGGCAACCTGCTGGTGAAAAAGCAGCCCGACTTCGATCCCCGGAACTACGGCTTCTCCAAGCTGTCTAAAATGATAAAGGCCCTGGACCGTTTCCAGATCCAGGTCCGCCCGGAGGACACGGACATCTATGTCCGCATCCGGCCATGAAGCCGCGGACCGCCGCCTGTCCGTTATCTCACCAAATCAAAGGAAAGGGCTCCTGTCCCTCTTTCCCATGCTTTCCATGCCGCCGCTCTTGTAATTTTCCTCCGTCCATGTTATACTGTTACCCTTGGTATGGGTAAACTGGAGGAAAAGGAGGTGTCCGCTGTGGCTGAATCTGTTAAAATGATTGCAAAAAACAGTAAAGCGTACCACGATTACTTTATCGAAGATAAATTCGAGTCGGGAATCGAGCTGGCGGGCACCGAGGTCAAGTCCATCCGTATGGGCAACGTGAATCTGAAAGACTCCTTCTGTCTCATCAAGGACGGTCAGCTGGCTGTCCACGGCATGCACGTCAGCCCCTATGAGAAGGGCAACATCTTCAACAAGGATCCCCGCCGGCCCCGCCGTCTGCTGATGCACAAGCGCGAGATTCTTCGGCTGTTTGCCCAGATTAAACAGGACGGCTACTCCCTGATTCCCCTTTCCATCTACTTTAAAGGGCCCCGGGTCAAGTTGGAATTGGGCCTAGCCAAGGGCAAAAAGCTCTATGATAAGCGGGAATCCGCTGCCAAGCGGGACGCCAAACGGGAGATGGACCGTGCAATGAAGTCCCGGAGCCGATAATTTTTATACTATATACTCAGAAAGGATGACCTGACATGGCTCAGAACCCCATTGTCACCATCGAAATGGAAAACGGCGGTGTCATCAAGGCGGAGCTCCGCCCCGATGTGGCGCCCAACAGCGTGAACAACTTCATCAGCCTCATTCAGAAGGGCTTCTACGACGGACTTATCTTCCACCGCTGCATCCCCGGATTTATGATTCAGGGCGGCTGCCCCCAGGGCACCGGCACCGGCGGTCCCGGCTACTCCATAAAGGGAGAATTTGCCCAGAACGGGGTCAAAAACGACCTGGTCCACAACCGGGGCGTGCTGTCCATGGCCCGTGCCATGGCCCCTGACTCCGCAGGCAGCCAGTTCTTCATTATGGTGGAGAAGGCCCCCCATCTGGACGGGCAGTATGCCGCTTTCGGGCAGGTCATCCAGGGCATGGATGTGGCCGACGCAATTGTTTCCACCAAGTGCGACTGGAACGATCGGCCCCGCCAAGAGCAGAAAATGAAAAAGGTCACCGTGGATACCTTCGGCGTGGAGTATCCCGAGCCGGAGAAAGCTTAACATCAGTCTGAAACAGGCGGGGTCCCCGCCCCGCCTGTTTTTATAAAACGCAAGGTCCCTGCACTCGTCCCCCGTATCCCCTTCCCCGGCGGCACAGCCGCCGGCCCCAAACCGAAGTCCACAACTGCATGGCCGTGGCGGGACACCGCCTTATGGATGCGGCGCACCCCTTGCGGGTAAGCGGGTTCGGTTTGAAAGGGGAGGAGCAGGGGCATGAAGAGAGGAATACCCGCCAGGGCGTTCAACGCACAATGGACTTTGTCTCGATGAGGGGGCGTACCGGTTTCGACGGGGACGTTGAAGTGGGAATAGCGGGCGGTGGCGCCTGGCCACCTTAAAACGGGCATTCTTTATAAATTAAAGAACAACAACGAATACGCTTACGCTGCCTAATTAAAGGCGGCCGTCTGACCGGGAAGGGCCACGAGCCCGGATCAGGCGTCG
>Ga0129317_1002511_pt1 | contig 10327 bp, 9 predicted proteins | sample Cm1ome_FD_94430 | JGI IMG/M metagenome (GOLD analysis project Ga0129317, IMG submission 94430) | Eastern black-and-white colobus group fecal microbial communities from Wisconsin, USA - Cm1105 metagenome | ecosystem: Host-associated > Mammals > Digestive system > Large intestine > Fecal | place...
AAATCAAGAAATACCTACAGAGATCATTTCCTATCAGTCATAGACAGATAGTCTATATCCTGAATATTTCTGCTCCACACTTCTCTTAAATCGTTACCTGTAGATTATGGGTATTCAAAAACATTTTTAGTTTTTATTATATAACCATTATTTTTTCTAAAGATAAAGAGTTCATAAAATGAACTACTTTTGTATTTTATCTAAGAAACCATATATATTTTCAAAAATCATACAGAGATGATGCATTCTATCTGCAATACACTTCTCATTAATTTCTATAAAGTTTTCATTTAATTCTTTCTTCTTCGCTACTTTTCCAATATACAGATGATCTATTCCTCTTTCATCCAATGATTTCATTAAAGTAATATAATCATCAAAATAACCTAATTCAAATCCAAGATTAGAATGAAATAAAGAGACAAAGAATACAATATCATCTGTAGTTACATTAAGCTGCATTAATTGTTTCATAGGAAGAGATTGATACATCTGGAAATCTATAGGAAGTATTGTATCTCTGAAAATCTGTTTATAAGCAAGTAGAGGTGCAATAGAGCTCTCATCCCCTAATACTACGATTCTCTTTTTACCTGCTACCTTATTCCATAATTCCTCATCACTCATACATGAACGATATAATAGTTTAGTAGATAATTCATAATAAAGCTGATATTGAACAGCTGTGAAGTTCTTATAACCTAAATCAATAGAATAACGTCTGAGCGTTGATTTAGAAATGTTCAGTTCTTCTAATATATCATTCACTTTATATTCCACAACAGAATGACGGTTTTCTAATAGATAGTGAGTAATTTGATAAGTATAGCTCTCTCTGTCTGTTGTACTTTCCAACATATTCAACTGTTCTAATATCATAAGTATTTCTCCGCATAATAGTAAGTAATCTTCTGTATATAATAATCTAGAATCATATTTTCTAATACTTCATCTAGTCCCTGAGGAATAGTTAATCCATAAGCATCTTGTAAATAATCGTAATGTCCTATAGTAATCATCTTTGGATTATTCTCTTTTATTCTATTAAGTACCCAAGGGTTTAAGTCCACTATTCTTCCTTCCATACTGAGTAATATGACACAATCATCCTTCTCAGGTGTAAAGAAGTTTGTTTTATAAACACTGTCCTTTATAACAAGCTTCCCCATCACATAGAAGTCTGTCTGCATTCTTGAGAAAAAACTTGCCATCTCATCAGAACCAATAAGTATGACTCTTTTACTATTATGAATCATCTCACATACTTCTTTAACCCATGACATATCTACAAGTCTTTCATAATCTTCTTGTGTTAAAAAACTAGAGAATACCTTATGAAGCATCTCATAGTCTTTATCATTGATTCTATTTTGTATCTGTACATAACGAATACGTAAATGACTAGAGAATAATGCTTTAAAGATCATATATTTCTTATAGCCATAAATGCGAAAGAATCTATTTAAGCTAGAAGTAGACACAAAACATCTTTCTGCAAGTTCATTGATTGTAAGATAATCGAGTTCATGACCATTCTCTAATAATCCTAAGGCAATTCTATAGTTCAAATCACGTACTTCTGGATTATTAATAAACATAAATAAGGCATTAAAAAAACAATTCATCGTATCACTCCCTTACAGTTATCATACCATGAATTGTTTCTATAACTAATTTTTTTCAAATTCGTGCGTAAAAAAGACTATTCAGCCATATGATATATACCATAATCATTCGATACAAAAGTAAATGATACTTCTGGGAACTGTTTAGACAAGTACTCACTCATATGTTCCATACCTGGTGCTTCACAAGTCATATGATTAATCACAATAAGTGGAATATCATGATCCATAGCCCATTGCACACCAATCCAGTTACTTACACCATCATCACTCACTAAACAAGCATCCACTCCATGTTCATACATTTCAAATACATCTGTAGATGCACCAGTCCCTATTCCTAGTCTATGGATTGTTTTAGTTTGATCTCCTATGATCTCTATCCCTTGCTGGTGATAAGGTTTAATCTTATCAATAATATGATGCGCACATTCTTCTACACTCATATTAATATCATGTGTATATCTATAGTAAGAATGATCATGTGATTCTTCAAAATTGAGGTCTAATGTCTTCGCCCAGCTATCTCTAATCCCATATTCAGGATACACATCCCATAAATCATGACATCTATAAATAGTAATATCATGTTCCTTTAATAATGCTTCTTTTTCTTTTTGTGCTTTATATATAAGTGTAGGTAACGATGTAGATGCTAGATAGAATGGATTTTCATGTGAAATAATAAAGTGTATATCATGTTCTATCGCATAATGGATCACTTTATTTGTAGCCACCCAACAAGTAATTACTTTATTCACTTCTGTTTGATCATCCCCAAACAATATACGATCTCTTGTACAGCTTCTATTCACCCATTCACCCTGTGACTCTAATAAGTCTATGATATCTCTTATCCTCATATATATTCACTCCTTTCTTATAATTATACATTAGAAAAGACATTCTTAATCAAGAATGTCTACCTGAACTGCATTAATTGTCATAAGGCTAGTAAAGTCATTAATAGATAATGTACCTACAATCTTTACTGTCTGACCCTGTTTAAATTGATTAATCTTATAATTTGGATTATAGATGATTGTATCAATACCACCTACATTAGGAATAAAGAAGCTTAACTTGATATGATCAAAATAATCTTTGACAGGCGCTTCATGAATCACTAAGCCTTCAATAGAGATATAAGTCTTTTCCTGTCCATTTCCAAATGGTGATAATACCTGTAAGTATTCTTCTATATTAGTCTTAGATAAGTCTGAGATTTCTAAAGGAATTACATCTCTTACTCGATCATCATCATGGAATTCATCACTAATAAAGTATCCCACATTGATTTCATCCGCAATAGGTGCCACCTGACGGAATTTACCAGTACCAGGACAACCATAAATAAGGTACTTAACCATCTTCTTCGCATTATTTAAAGAACTCAAATAATTAGCCATCTTATTTGTGATAGAACCAGACATAACACTTTCATTATATGTCTTCTTGAATTCTCTTTGACGCATATTATTTTTCTGTCTTGTCTTAGGTGTTAAGGCAACAAACTCAATCGCATCAAAACGACATTCATTTAATAAACCTAAAGTCTTCTTTAAATGATAACGATTAGAGTTACGTAAAGGAACTCCTTCAGACTGAATACCAATACCTGCAAGAGACGCTAAATACTGGTTCTCTTTACCAAGTAATGTATTAATTAATTGTAATACAAGTAAGCTCTGGGCAACATCTTCATCCTTATAGTTACCACCAGGTACTAATGGATATACATTGTCACCATCTCTTACTTCTAATTGGTCTCCTAAGATAATATGAAGACCTGGACCAAAATCATCCTGAGGACCATCAAAGAATTCAAAAGCTGATTTTCCTTTAGCCATTAAGACACCTAGGAAGATCATAGCACTTTCTAATAAATGATGTAGTTCTGTACTCATGATACAAATATGAATCTTAGACTTAGAAGCACATGCTTCTTTAATCAGATTCACTACTGTTTCACCATTTTCTAAGTCTGTAAAGTTATAATAGAATGGTGTGTTGAGTGCTTCATAGTCTTCTTTTGTAAAGCTTCTATGCTCAACATATTTCGCAATAATAGGATTCACTTCATATGAATCCATAATTTCTTTTGTATGAGATAATTCAACTTCGTGAAATATCATTTTTTCACTCCCCTCTTTCCAATCACAATTATAACGAATGGGACTCTAAAAAAAAAGTGTTACTTTTCATTTGCTCTTTTTGAAACTTCTCTACACCTTTAATTTGAATATGTTAGACTATAGTCATGAGGAGGGGATTTCATGAAGAAAGATCAGTATCAAATGGACATGACGCACGGTCCATTGCTTGGTAAGATCTTAATATTTTCTATACCATTAATGTTTTCAGGGGTGCTACAGTTATTATTTAATGCAGCAGACGTTATTGTGGTAGGACAGTTTGCTGGTCCACGTTCTATTGCGGCAGTAGGTTCTACATCTTCTGTTGTCAATCTATTAGTGAGTTTATTTATTGGTTTATCTGTCGGGGTCAATGTACTCGTTGCACGTTTTATTGCGGCACAAAGAGATAAAGATACCCATGAAACAGTACACTCTGCCATACTACTCGCAATTGTCTTTGGCTTGATCTTTGCGATTATTGGTGTAACAGGTGCAAGAATGATTCTAGAAGCCATGGGATCACCTGATGATGTCATCAATCTTGCGACTACTTATTTACGTATCTATTTTGTAAGTATGCCATTTGTGGCTCTCTATAACTTTGGTGCTGCCATATTAAGAGCTATTGGTGATACCAAAAGACCACTTATATTCCTTATTGTAGCTGGTGTAGTAAATGTCATATTAAACTTAATATTCGTTATACTATTCAAGATGGATGTTGCGGGTGTTGCCCTTGCGACATTTACGGCAGAACTTGTTTCTTCAATACTTATTATTAACTGCTTGATGAAAACAAGTACTGTTATTCATTTAGATATTCATGCTTTAAAATTCCATAAAGATAAAGTCATCCAGATATTCAAGATTGGTTTACCTGCAGGATTACAGGGGGCTATCTTCTCTATTTCTAATATCCTGATTCAGTCATCTATTAACTCATTTGGTTCTATTGCGATGGCTGGTAATGCCGCAGCAGGATCACTTGAAGGATTTGTTTATCAGTCTATGAATGCCATCTATCAGGCATGTGTCACTTTCACAAGTCAGAACTATGGTATTAATGATAGAAAGAGAGTCGATAGAGTACTTACACTATGTATTGGAATAGTCACAGTTGTAGGACTTGTTTTAGGTAATCTTGTCTATTTCTTTGCGGATGAACTGATTCGTATTTATACAACAGATGTACAAGCTATTGCGTATGGTCATGAAAGATTATTCTATATATGTGTACCTTATTTCATCTGTGGCTGGATGGATGTTATAGTGGGTTCATTAAGAGGTTTAGGTTATTCTACTATTCCTATGATTGTATCTCTCATAGGTGCATGTGGACTAAGAGTCTTGTGGATTCTTTCGATCTTCCAATATTTCCATACACTTAATTCTATTTATTTATCATATCCAGTGACATGGGTCGTTACTGCAGCAGCTCATCTCATTACTTATATGATATTAAGAAAAAAAGCATTCAACTAAAAAAGTCATTCAGAACTTAATTCTGAATGACTTTTTTATCTGGTAACTGTGCCATAATAATCGCAATAAACATGAGTACACAGCCAAATCCTTCTTTGATTGTAAGACTCTGACCTAAGATCACCCATCCTGCAAGTACTGAGAATACAGATTCCATACTTAGTAAGATAGAAGCTACTGTAGGATTCATACCCTTCTGTCCAATAATCTGTAACGTATATCCTGCACCACTTGATAATAATCCAGCATAGAGAATAGGTGCACATCCTGCCATGATATTATGCATAGATACATCTTCAAATAGGAACATAGGAATAGTATTCAATAATGCACATGTGAAGAACTGAATACAGCTCATCTTTACACCATCTACTAAAGGCGAATAGTGATCAATGACAAGAATATGGAGTGCAAATACACAGGCACATGCACATACTAATAAGTCACCTTTACCTAAAGAAAGTGATCCTGTCATACATAATAAGTAAAGACCAATAACGGCTAGGACAACTGAGATACCAATCTTAGGACTTAACTTCTTCCCTAAAAATAAGCTAAAGAATGGTACGACAATAATATAAAGTGCTGTAATAAATCCTGCTTTACCGACAGTTGTAAACTGAATACCAAACTGCTGTAAGGCACTTGCAAGACCTAATACAATACCACAGGCAATACCACCAGCCCATAATTTCTTATCCTTGAAGTTCATTGTATGATCAAAGAAATAAATAAGCGGTAATAAAACAAGTCCACCTAAATAACTACGTAAGGCAGTAAAAGTAAATGGTCCTACATAGTCCATACCTGCACTTTGTGCAACAAAGGCACAACCCCAGATGAAGGCTGTAAGTAGTAGTAATAAATGATTTTTATAACGCATGATTTTTCCCCCTACAAAGGGGTATTTTACACGAAATCATCACTACTTACAAAAGATATTTATCTACGATTACTTTTATTCCATCATGATCATTATCCAATGTGATTTCAGTGGCTAGATTTTTGATTTCTTCTGTCGCATTCCCCATCGCAATTGCTTTACCAGCACTCTGGAATGCTTCAATATCATTCCCACTATCTCCCATCATGATTGTATTCTCAATAGGGATATTTAAGTAAGATGATAGAGATTCTAGTCCTGCTCCTTTAGTAATACCTAAAGGTGTGACTTCAAGAGATGTTTCTTCTACCCATGCACAACTCACTGGGAATGGTTTAAGTTTCTCTAATAGATGACTTGTTGCTTCAACACTTGGATTATATAAACAGATTTTTAGAATATCATCCTTATGTTTATCTGCATAGTCATAGATATCATCTACAGCTAATGCATGACTTTTAAACATTGGCTTATAAATAGCCATATTGTAGTAAGGCATATTCTCTATATCCTTTTGAGAAGCCACAGAATCTGTTGCTTCTAAGAGATACAACATCACATCTTCTTTCTTCACTATATCAATGATCTGACTAAACACATCTGTATCAAATGAATGGACTTGTAACGGCTGATTATTCTTAAAATCATAGATTAAACATCCACTTAATAAGATTCCATAATCACAGAAATCTAATTCACCTTCATAATCTTTGAGTTCTGTCAATCCTCTTCCCGTACATAAACAGATGCTCTGTCCTCTAAGACTGGCTTCATTTAAAGAAGCGGCTGTATTTTGAGAGATTGTCTTATCAGACTTTAGAAGTGTACCATCCATATCGAGCGCCAACAGATGTCTTTCCTTGATCCATCCATAATGCACACAGGCATTATAAATACCATCCTTGTCAGCATCAGTCGTCACATAAGTGGCTTTCTTCTTTAATTCATCTATGCCATTACCCATCGCAATACTTGTCCACTCTGGAATAAACATAGACAAATCATTCTTTTCATCACCAAATACGACAACATCTTTAATATCACCACCAAGATGTTCCACCATACGTTTAATACCCTTACTCTTATCTCCTGGTTCTACAAACAAGTATTCCTTATGAAAACGACACCAAGGTAACTTCTTTAAGGATTCTAGTTTCTCTTCTTCACCCTTAAAACAGGCAATATAGACCTTATAGATCTGATCATAATCACGTGGATTAAGACCTTCTACCACTTCTGTTTTCATATAAATATCATGAGTAAACTCATAAAAACGATCATCCGGTGCCAGTCTTCTTGTCTTGTTGTCAGGAGAAAAAGCCCATATCAAACCCTTCTTCTCACATTCATCTATTAAATCAAGACATAATTGATAATCAAGTGGTTCAATACCTATCAACTTGTCATCAATAGTAATTCCATTCCCTCCATCACTGATCATATTATGAAAACCTAATTCATGCATATAATCATGTGCCATGGCATAACTTCTACCTGTCGCAATCGCAATAAAATGTCCCTGTGCTTCTAGCTGTTTCAAAGTATATTGTGTAGATTCAGGAATATATTGGTCTCCTGGAGTCCCTACAGCCAAAGTCCCATCAATATCAAAGAAAAAGTACTTTCTATTCATCATGTATCCCTCACTTTCGAGATACATTATACACGCATGAACATGCATATCTCAATCATCATTCATGCGTGTTTATGCATGTTTTAGAATGAATAGCTGGATTCTTCACATACCATATGTTCTGGATAAACTTCCATTGCATAAGAAGTCGTTCCTGAACGATTAGGATAAAAACGTCCTCTGACACTTCCTTCAATAGACACTGACTGACCCTTTTCAAAATGGTCTACAACATATTGTGCTTTCTCATCCCAGATCACACAACGTATATAATCATAACGTGGTCTATCTTCAGTCCCTCCTTTCGTAGTAAGTAAGAAAGAACCTCTTAGTATTCCATTTCTAGATTCTTTCACTTCTGGATCAGATGTAATCTGTCCCTGTAATTTAACTTCGTTCATAATTTTATTCCTCCTTCTATATACTTATTCCCTAAAATAAGAATAAATTACTTAAGATTTTTAAAAAAAATTTAAATCCCTACAACCCTTATGGTATATAATGTTTAAAAACGGAGGAGATTATATGGAATTAGAAACAAAAGCAATCCATGAAGGCTGGAAGCCTGGTAATGGAGAACCTAGACAGTTACCAATTTATGAAAGTACTACTTTTAAATATGATTCAAGTGATGAAATGGGCATGTTATTCGATTTAGAAAAAGATGGTTATTTCTATTCACGCTTACAGAACCCTACAAATGATGCAGTAGCAGCTAAACTTACAAGCATGGAAGGTGGTTATGCTGGTATGTTGACAAGTTCAGGACAGGCTGCAAACTTCTTTGCGATTTTTAATATCTGTGAAGCAGGAGGACATGTTGTTGCATCAAGCAGTATTTATGGTGGAACATACAACCTTCTTTCAGTGACTATGAAGAAGATGGGTGTTGATGTTACTTTTATTAATCAAGATTCTACTGAAGAAGAAATCAATGCAGCATTTAAAGACAATACTAAGTGTATGTTTGGAGAAACATTATCTAACCCTACAATGGAAGTATTAGATATTGAAAAGTTTGCGTCTATTGCGCATGCACATGGTGTCCCTCTTATTGTGGATAATACATTCGCTACACCTGCGAATTGTCAGCCTATTAAATGGGGTGCTGATATTGTGACTCATTCTACAACTAAATATCTAGATGGTCATGCATCTGGTGTTGGTGGTGCTATTATTGATAGTGGAAATTTTGACTGGATGAGTCATGCAGAAAAGTTCCCAGGACTTACTACTCCAGATGAAAGCTATCATGGTATCACTTATGCCAAGAGATTTGGAAAAGCCGCTTATATTACTAAAGCGACTGCACAATTAATGCGTGACTTAGGATCTATTCCTTCACCATTTAATAGTTATTTATTAAATATTGGAATTGAATCATTACCAGCACGTATGCGTGTACATTGTGAAAATGCCTTAAAGGTGGCTACATACTTAAAGAATCATCCTAAGGTTGCTTGGATCCACTATCCAGGACTTGAAGATGATAAATATCATGAAGCTGCAAACAAATATATGCCTCATGGTACATGTGGTGTTATGTGCTTTGGTTTAAAGGGTGATAAGAAGGAAGCAGTGACTTTCATGGATCACTTACAGCTTATTAATATCGTTACTCATGTTGCAGATGCAAAGACTTGTATCTTACATCCAGCCAGCCATACACATCGTCAGATGACAGATGAACAATTAAAAGAAGCAGGTGTTGATCCAACACTTATTCGTTTATCTATCGGTTTAGAAAACCCAGAAGATTTAATCAAGGATATCGAAGAAGCATTAAAGTACTAAAAAAGACTGCTCAAATGAACAGTCCTGAAAGCAGAATTCATTTCTGCTTTTTTTATCTATAGATATAACACAACATCCCCACTTCAATATAAATATAGGTGGTTTTTTTGTTGATATTGCATTTGATTGAGAAATTTTAGAATAGTAAGGGTATAAAATATATAGGAAACTTCTTTTCCTAAATCTATAGAAAGGAGTTAAATATATGTATCTTACAGTTAAGCAGCAGGTAAAGCATCTGTCCAAGGAAGACTATCGTTCCATCAAAGAACTATGTCATATTGCAAAGAACCTCACTAATCAGGCAATCTATAACATCAGACAGCATTACTTTGCGGAAGGTAAATATCTTAATTATGAGAAGAACTACGCCCTTTTGAAGTCGTCTGATAATTATAGAACGCTTAATTCCAATATGGCACAGCAGATACTGAAGGAAGTAGATGGTTCATTCAAAGCATTCTTCGGTCTTCTTAAAAAGGCAAAGCAGGGAAAGTATGTACTCAAAGACTGCAGACTGCCACGCTATCTTCCTAAGGATGGATTTACTACACTCATCATTGGAGATATAAGATTTAAAGGAAACAGACTCAAACTTCCATATTCAAAAAGTTTCGGAAAGACACACAAATCTATAGAGATTACTATCCCACCTATACTGCTTGATAAGAAAGTGAAGGAAATACGTATCATACCAAAGGCAGATGCCAGGTTCTTTGAAATTCAGTACATCTATGAAGCTGAATGCATTCAAAGAAATCTTAATAAATCA
>Ga0129317_1002512_pt1 | contig 10324 bp, 9 predicted proteins | sample Cm1ome_FD_94430 | JGI IMG/M metagenome (GOLD analysis project Ga0129317, IMG submission 94430) | Eastern black-and-white colobus group fecal microbial communities from Wisconsin, USA - Cm1105 metagenome | ecosystem: Host-associated > Mammals > Digestive system > Large intestine > Fecal | place...
ATCACTGACAGGAAGTTGGGCGAAACATTCAAATAATGAAAATACATCATTTCGTTATTCTTTTCTGCACCGCCGCCCCGGTATAACTCTTCTGCACCGACCTTTGCGGAAGAGAAAGCGACATCTTCAATACCGGAATATTTCTTCAATTCATTCGTAAACAGGTCGATCTTCCCGACCGTTTTCCCATTCAACACAACTACTGCAATACGGTTTTTACCATATCCGAATGAACGGGATTCCATATATCTGTTCTGTTGATAGATCACAAATGCCAGAATAACCAAAGTAAAAGAAATTATATATTGGATACCTATAAGCATTTTCCTTAATGCCAAACCTTTGGGAGACAATCCATAAGAACCTTTCAATGCCATCTGCATGGAAATGGAAGTGGCGCTAACGGCCGGATAGATACCCGCAATGAATCCTACCGCCAAAGACAAAGAAACCAGCCGCAAGAGAACCGGTATATCAAGAGACAAGTTCAACAATACGGCTGGCAGGCAAGCCACCAGCGAAATCACAACGGATTCAAACAGTTGGGCACAACGCAGCCTGGCAACCGATGCCCCGGCAATCTTCCGGATATTGATGCTTTTAATCCGGTAAGGTATAAGGGCCACCGAATAGTTGATATAATTGATCATCGCAATCAACGCCACCAGAAAAGCCACCATCAGCATCCGGTTCATGTTTTCTTTCTTTCCTAATTTGATAAACTTCATCTGGGAAGTGACCGGCTCATAATAGATATCCGCCAGGTTCGTCAGCTTGACTTCCGCTTCTTTATAGTCCGGTGCATCTTCCACATTGAAACAACGGGCAAAAGCGGAACATATCTCATTCTTATCCGCTCCCGGAGTGACAAGGATATAACAGACATAAGTATAATCATCCCATGATTCATACTGGTAAGAGGGACTAACTGTCGTATAAACAGCATTTGCCAGCTGACTATTTTCCGGAAAATCTTTATAGACACCTCCTACGGTCAATGATTTCCTGTCTTTCGTCCAGATATTTCCTTCTGCCGTCAATTGTTTTCCGACAACTGAAATACTCCCGAATATCCTGCGGGCCAGACTTTCGGGTATCAGGCACATCTCCGGCTGCTTCAAACAATCGGGAGTCCCCTCGCGGAAAACAAAATCAAATATCCCGGTGATATCCGGAGAACAAGTTTGTACCGTTTCTTTGAAACCTGTCTGGTTACCGTTGACATCGGTCGTAAAATAACATTCTCCGATAAAGGGATTGATCAACGTACTTTTCTGTATATAAGGAGAAGTAGACACAAAAGCATCGATCAGCAATCTGGAATGTACGGACCATACAGATGCAGGGGTTTTACAGTCTACCCTGTAAATATGATCCACTTGTGGATGGAACCGGTCAAATTTATTGGCAAAATCAACCTGTGCATAAATCGTTGCAAAAACGATATAGGCAATCGCCAATCCCATAATATTCAGTATGGCTGCTGTTTTATTGAATCGTAGTGCGGAAATAAAATTCCTGTATATGACATGCATAATAATTTGTTTTAGTTTGTATTTCAGGTAATAAAGCAACTAGATGTATCCACCGGATACACCAAACGTTTCCCCTGCCAGACGACAGCAGGGATTCAAATTTTTCCTGAAACAGATTTAATTAAGCATGCAGCAAAGGGTGAAGCAGGAATACCGCTTCTGCCAAAGGAATATTTTATATCGTAAGAAGACTTTTTCCTGATCAAAAAGTTTGTGCAGGTACAGTCTGCTTGAAAGACTGACAATTAATAATACTACTGGGATCAACAACAGAATGAACCAGTCAAGACTATTAAATAATACGGGGACCGGTTGGATATCACGAATCAGAAAAACAGCAGGCTGAATTGCTTGTCCCCGAAAATCTGAAAGATTAACCTCCTGAGGGTTTTGAACATACGAAGCCTTCTTCTCTGCAATGATTTGCAGCGTTACAAAAGAGAAAAGGCATAGTAACAACACTTTCAGGAGTTTCATATTATTATTGTATTCAATATTGAAAAGGTGAACTCACAATCTGTAATTCAATTAATAGATAAGACAAATATACAAAATATACATCAATGTATAATACATCAATGTATATTTTTTGCGGAATAGCCATTTTAATGGTACACAGACAACACAGAACACGCGGAGAATCACGGAAAAATAACATCATCCGATTCTTTATTATTTCATTCATACAATATGTTTTAGGGATAAAAAAAGTATCTTTGTAGAAGTAGTAATACATAAAACTCAATAGTATGGAAACGATTCTTTTATCAACAGCGGATAATAATGTTCAGGCTAGCCTGTTACAAAGCGCGTTAAGAAATGAAGGTATAGAATCTTTTCTCAAGAACGAACATCTTTCTACGGTATTCGGGAATATTCCGGGATTCCAGATCGAGATATATGTTTTTGAGAGTGATTATGAAAAAGCGAAAGAAGTCTTGAAGAATGGATTTCCGGAACTTGTGGGTGATGAATAAACAGTTTCTTTATACTTCAGCTATAACGGCGATACTGATTGCTATTTTATTGACGATCGTGCAGGTCGTTCCCGAGAAACCATTGCTGCTATCGGAACGGCTTATGCCATCCGCAGGATGGATACAGGTTGGTATCGCCATTATTTACGGGGCACTGCTCAGTTATAAAATGCAGGACCGGAAAGAACGTCCCAAATGGCGAGTCCGGGCCTGGTTGCTTTTTTCTATTGTTTTCTTCGGGCAGTTACTTTTAGGCGTAACTGTCGATTCTGTCTTTCTGATGACCGGAAAGTTGCATTTACCCGTTCCGGCAATCATACTGGCCGGCCCGATTTACCGGTTGGAGGGATTGTTTATGCCGATACTTTTCCTGAGTACGTTGCTGCTTTCGGGACCTGCCTGGTGCAGCCAGCTTTGTTATTTCGGGGCATTTGATGCATGGAGCGCAAAAGGGAAGACAGAAAAGAATGTTTTTCGCTATCATAAGCAATTACGTTACAGTGTATTTTTTCTGGTAATAGCAGGGGCTATTGCATTACGGTTATCCGGGGCAAGCGGATGGATGGCAACGGTTGCCGGACTGATTGTCGGGATTATCGGACTGGGTATCATGTTGATACTATCACGTCGGAAGAAAAAGATGATCCATTGCAGTAGTTATTGTACGATAGGAACACTGGTGTCTTTTATGAAGTACCTCTCTCCTTTCCGGGTAAAACTCAATACAGACTGTACACACTGCATGGCTTGTCTGAAATCATGCAAATATGATGCGTTGCACAAAGAAAATATAGAAAAAGGAAAAATCGGTTACACCTGTACTTATTGCGGCGACTGCCTCTCCACATGTAAACATGGAGGACTGGAATATCGTTTCTTCAAATTGCGTCCGGCTACTGCCGAACGCCTTTGGATTATTATTACAGTCGTTTTACATACCTGTTTTCTGATGATTGCACGTATCTGACTGGTAAACAGGATTCCCCGCCACATAAGTGGCAACAATATTACGGTCATCCCCCAACGTCTGGATACCGAACAATTTGTTTTCAAGATTCCATTTCCCCTTACGTTCAAGATAATCTTTCCGCATTTGCTGGGAAGGAGTAGCCGTAGAATCAACTACAATAAAATCAGCATCCCTGCCCTGGTCAAAACTGCCTATCTTATCATCCAGTTTCAAGGCTTTAGCCGTACCGCGCGTACATTTATATAATGATTCGAATACAGACATGGGATACCCGTTCAGTTGTTGTACTTTATAGGACTCTCCCATGGTCCGGAATAAAGAGAAAGATGTACCGGCACCAACGTCTGTAGCCAATGTCGTTTGGATATTGATCCGGTTTGCCTGTTGCATATCGAACAGGCCGCTTCCCAAAAACAAGTTTGACGTGGGGCAATGGGCTATTATCGCTCCAGCCTCGGCCATTCGGCGACATTCCGAATCGGATAGATGAATGCAATGGCCGAATACGGAACGTTCGGTAACCAATCCTGCCCGTTCATAAACTTCCAGATAGTCAGAACATTCCGGAGACAATTCAAGGGCTGAATCTATTTCATTCCGGTTTTCCGACAAATGCGTTTGAATGTAAGTATCGGGATATTCTTCATGCAAACGGGCGGCACTAATCAATTGACCATGAGTGGAAGTAATAGAAAAACGGGGAGTAATCACATAAAGATTACGTCCTTTTTTATGCCAGGCTTCGATCAGCTCCCGACTATCAGCCTCTCCGCTTTCTTCAGTATCCATCAAAGACTGCGGTGCGTTACGGTTCATCAAGACCTTACCGGTCAGCATTTGCATGTTATATTCGGAAGCAACCGAAAAGAGAGCATTAACAGATTCTTTATGAACCGTAGCATAAGCCATACAGGCCGTAGTGCCGTTGCGAAAAAGTTCATTTACAAAGAAACGGGCTACCCGTCCGGCATATTCAGAATCTCCAAAAGCCTCTTCCGTGGGATACGTATATTCGTTCAGCCAATCGAGCAGCTGTTTGCCATACATACCTATCATTTCCGACTGAGGATAATGGATATGTGAATCGATCAGGCCGGGCATCAGAAGTTTCCCGGAATAATCAGTAACGAATGCCTCCGGATAACGCTCTTTTATATTTTCATAAGCTCCGGCTTCTATGATTTTTCCTCGACAGACCACCAATGCTCCGTCAGGATAATAACTATAAGATTCATCAAACTTCAGGGGAGAATCCTTAAAATAAAAGACTTCACCTTTATACAAATATACCGTTTCATCCATCTTCATTCTTTACTTTTATCAAATCAACAGATAATATAACAATGTAACATCAAAGGTAAGAAAATTGTTAGAATCCGACTAAAAGCAGAAACAACTACATTAAAAATAATAAATCAACTCTTTGCCCTTGATGAGAATTAATAAGGATAAACTAAAATAAGAGATGGATTATCATTGGTTGAAATATTATTAATATGTATATTTGCAACCGAAAAGGCTTTTGATTTGAAGCCTTGCGTTGCGTGTGATATTTGTGCGATTAAGTGAAAATCGGCTAAATTTTCTCAAGTCTTCAATGCACAAAGAAGGCCCCGCAACCCTTTACCGGATATACGTGTTATCTATGCTGCTGCTGTAGTATGGATATACTGTTGTATACAGATAAAGGGGGGCGTGCGGCTGACTTTTATTGGGGACTGGGTTTTTAGCCGAACCTTCACTTAAGTAAAAGTTCAGTCCGCCGCCCTTTCTTTTTTATGAAAGGACCACTCTACTCTTATAACGCCATCCAGCACCCGCATATTTTAAGGACAAATATGTTTTATTTATAACCCTACTAGTATGACTGCACGTATTACTATTGAACAAGCCGCCCAGCTGACCGGTTTCCCGGCAGAAGAGATTCGAAAATGGGCCGATTCCAGAAAGATAAACTCTTATTCGTTTAAAGGCGGTGAACCCTTAGTCGATGTCGGAAACTTGAATCGCTTCATTTCCTGTATCGAACATCTGGGAATACAAAAACTCTATCTGCAATTGATCATCCAGGACAAAGAGGAAGAGGCCAACGAAATCATCGCCCGTTACGACGATTATCTTTTCAGCCTGCGCACTGCCACCACGATCTCTCCCCTGCTTAAAGTAATAATTGCCGAACTATCCTCTTTTATTGAAGACAAAAAAGCACGTTATATATTCGACGAAATAACGGGAGGCGCAAAGATACAGGACGTTGCCGAGCGTTGCGGAATGACGTACGACGGTATGTGTCAGCGGTATAAAACCATCGTATCCCACCTGGAATCAGATACCCGCTTTATGCTTGAATATCAGAAGACAATAACCAACCAGGCACTGGAGATAGAACGCCTGGAACTAGAAAACAGAAATTTGGAGTATGAACTGAACCGGTTGTATAAAAAGGGCCTTAAAGCGGGTTTGCAGTTTACTATCTCCAAATCATTAATCCATGTCCCTTTGGATGCAGCCCGGCGCCTTAATAAACCACTTACAGACCTGACCCTCTCTCCCTATATCCGTAAAGTGCTCGAAGAACTACATATAGAAACAATGGAAGATCTGTTACGCTATATGGAAACAACCGGCCTCGATTCCCTGCTGGACATTCATGGATTTGGGATAATGGGTCTGGAGCAACTCAAATTCCAGTTGGAGAAACACCGGATACTGGATAAGAACGGCTATTCAGACCTCTACCAATATCTCGTAAGCGATCCGGATATGGACCGGTTCGACTCGGATGCTTATGAACACAGCCATTAAAAAGATGAAAAGCATTTTTCATAACTATCATAAACATAAAAGAACTATCATACTATCATATTTTTATATAATATACCTATAATCAATATGTTATCCTATGATAGTTCCTGTTTTCAACTATCATTTACCTATCATGCAACTATCATAGTTTTATCCTGAACCCCAATATATGCTTCTTATTTTACTAAAGTATATGACTTATTTTCAGGGGAGTAGTTACTTATGTTGTTCGAGACCCGGGTGTCGACAATGTTGAGACCCGGGTCTGGGCACAGTCAACATCCGGGTGTAAAACAGGCTGAGAAGGGCATCTTGAGAACAAAAAGTATGTATTCCTGTGAGATTAGTCTATATATTTTCGCAAAACATATAGGAGGGAAAGCGATATATAAGTGCAATTATATCCTATTTATAAAGCCTTTTTTAGGTCCTAAACAAGGTCTGTTTAGTTAAAATATAGTCCAAATGATGGTTTTATGACAGTATTATGATAGTTGAAAACGGCAACTGTCATAAAATAACATACTGATTATATGCGCATTACACAAAAATATGATAGTATGACAGTACATTTGATGAAACATTATTATGAAATTCCAATCTGGAGAGGAGGCCGGGGGGATTGTTAAAGCTAGTCAATAAACCTGTAATAGTCAAGTAACTCTGATTATGGTGGTTGTATAACGGGAGCTATTGTTATTAATAACTCCCGTTACTTTTATTTTCAGTTTCTTACCAGCAAGGCATCCGCCACTTCTCCCGCTATTTCATCATCCCGTAAAACCTTCAATAAGGATAATCCAAATTCGAATACAAAACCGGGCCCCTGGCAGGTTATGATATTTCCATCTTGCTCAACACCATTACCGGTAGGGATGGCTCCTATCATAGTCGGTTCGAAGTTCGGGAAACAAGTGGCCTTACGTCCTTTCAATAATCCTAAGCCGCCTAAAACCATAGGTCCTGCACAGATCGCTCCCAGAATTATATTTTCTTTATTCTTTTCCAGTATAAGTTCTTTCAGGCGGGTACAAGTATTCAGATGATTGCTTCCCGGAATACCTCCCGGAAGAATTAAAGCATCTGCCGCACTAAAATCGGCCTCTTCAAACAGGTAATCTGCTATCACCGGGATATTATGCGCCCCCATTACCCGGGTTTCACCGTTAATCGAGATGGTAGAGACTCTGACACCTCCCCTACGTAAAATATCGGCTGTGCCTAACGCCTCTATTTCTTCAAATCCTGTAGCCAGGAATATAAACGCTTGCTTCATATTATATTATTTTTTATTGAGATAATACTTGATCTTATATTTCAACAAAGGAATATCTACGGGTTTGACCAGATAATCATTAAACCGGCAACACTTCGCTTTCTCTTTTTCTTCATCAAATGCAAATGCAGAAAGAGCCAGAATAGGAACATCTGAAGATAATTCACGTATTTTACACGTGGCGGCATAACCGTCCATCACCGGCATTTTTATATCCATCAAAACAATATCCGGCTTGTAATCCTTAAACTGCTGTACGGCAATCTGTCCGTTTTCCGCATAAATCAGACGATAATGTTGCTTTAAGACTGCTTGCAGCAAAAGATAATTTTCCAACACATCTTCTGCAATCAAGATTGTATATTGCCCTGGCAAAGCATCCGGAATGATCTCCATAGGAATTTCATTGCCTGCTTCTTTCTTTTCAGACTCTTCCGGAACTGCTAATGGCAGCGTAAACCAGAATGTCGACCCTTTGCCCAATTCCGACCGAAGGCCTATTTCTCCGCCTAACTTTTCTATGATCATTTTACAGATAGACAGTCCCAAGCCGGTCCCTTGCCTGAAATCATCCAATTTTACAAACCGCTCGAATACAGATGCCTGCTTCTCCTTATCGATGCCAATACCGGTATCAGTGACAGAAACCCTTACAAAATCACCCTCCACCTCATACGACAAAGAGACAAATCCCTGATTCGTACATTTTATAGCATTGGATAAAAGATTCAGCAATACCTGTTCAATACGCTGTGTATCTGTCCGTAACCTGACAGAAGGCAACATATCTCCATTATACAGCAATGCCACATCCGAAGTCATTTTCAATGATTGCGAAATATAAACTTCCTGGCAGACATCTTTCAGATCCACCCACGACAGGTTATAATTCAACGTTCCGGATTCTATCTTTGCAAAATCCAGAATATCGTTGATCAATTGGAGCAACAGGTCGCTGTTGTTATTGATAATTGTAAGATACTCCTGTTGTTCACTGGCATTATCCGTTTCGGTAATCAACCGGGAGAAACCGACTATCGCGTTCAATGGCGTACGGATCTCATGGCTCATATTAGCGATAAAGGCATTCTTCATTTTATCCGCCTCCTGAGCTTTGATCAGATCCAGTTCATTTTGCCGCTGTTCCGTAATATCCCAAAGCATAGCCAATAACAAAGGAGAAGCTCCCGGGTCCGGGTTGGTTATCAATAAACGGATGATGTTCACAATACGGATTTCCCCGTTCGGTTTCTCATATTCAACCACCGATTTATGGATTCGTCCGTGGTTGATCGTTGAATAATCTTCCGTACGGATTTCATGCGCCCTTCGCGGATCAGAAAACAGATCAAAGTCTGTCTTACCTAACACCTCGGAAGATTTAGCCCCCATAAAATCTTCGGCCGCCTGATTGAAGTAAATATATTTAAAACTGTCGAAAACATCTTTTACGGCTATAACGACAAAGATATTTGACAGAATAGTATTCATTAAGATATTCAGGAAATTAATTTTGCGCTGATTCAGAAGATTTTCGCTCATTTTCTCTATCTCAGCATTCTTCATGACCGATGCAGCCAAATCCGTTTCCAACACTTTAATGCGCTGGATCAGTTCTTCTTTTGAAAGGTTTTCGTACATGTTCATATATTAGAAATCAAGGTTTATAATTGTAACTTACTGCTGGAGGCAAATGTAAAGATATTTTTTCAGGAACCTTAGAAAATCAACATTTAATTTACCTGTTTTTATAATTTTGAGCAAAAATGCTGCATCTAATCAAAATAAAAGATACATTTGCAGTCTAATTTCATGAATTAAACACAATATAATACGAAAAAGCTATGATGTATTGGCAGAAAGATATTGAGACGATGAGTCGTGAAGAACTGAATAAACTACAGTTGGAACGACTGAAACAAACAATAGAATTAGCCGGACACTCCCCTTTCTACAGTAAAGTTCTTAAAGACAACGGTATAACGGCAGACAGCATCCAGTCATTGGATGATCTGCAAAAAATCCCTTTCACAACGAAAGACGACCTGCGTAATAATTATCCGTTCGGAATGGCAGCTATTCCTATCAAGGATTGCGTAAGAGTACATTCTTCCAGCGGTACAACCGGAAATCCTACCGTCGTATTACATTCGGCAAAGGACCTGGACCAATGGGCCAATCAGGTGGCACGCTGCATGTATATGGTCGGTTTACGTGATACAGACGTTTTCCAGAATACCTCCGGATATGGTATGTTCACCGGTGGTTTGGGATTTCAATATGGCGCAGAAAAACTCGGAGCATTAACCGTTCCTGCCGCCGCCGGTAATTCCAAACGTCAGATCAAATTTATTACCGATTTTGGAACGACTTGCCTGCATATCATTCCTAGCTACGCCACCCGCCTGGCTGAAGTAATGTATGAAATGGGACTGGATCCACGCAAAGACACCAAACTGCACACGGTTTGTATCGGTGCCGAGCCTCATTCGGAAGAACAACGCAAACGCATCGAACAACTGCTGGGTGTAAAAGCATATAACTGTTTCGGTATGTCTGAAATGAATGGCCCCGGTGTTGCATTCGAATGTACGGAACAAAACGGATTGCATATCTGGGAAGACTATACGATTGTGGAGATAGTAGATCCCCAGACATTACAGCCTGTTCCGGAAGGGGAAGTAGGCGAACTGGTATTAACGACAATCAATCGTGAAGCCATGCCGCTGTTACGTTACCGTACCCGTGACCTGACCTGCAT
>Ga0129317_1002513_pt1 | contig 10322 bp, 11 predicted proteins | sample Cm1ome_FD_94430 | JGI IMG/M metagenome (GOLD analysis project Ga0129317, IMG submission 94430) | Eastern black-and-white colobus group fecal microbial communities from Wisconsin, USA - Cm1105 metagenome | ecosystem: Host-associated > Mammals > Digestive system > Large intestine > Fecal | place...
AAAGTTTGTAGATTCCGTTGTCGATCTTATCAATTCTCGTCCCAGAAAATGCCTCGGCTGGCGCTCACCTGCCGAAGTGTTCCATAATTTAGGTGTTGCACTTGCTTGACTTTCTGCCCCGCCACCCCAAAGGGCAGATCCTCCGACACCTTCACCGCGTTCCGCGCCCTGACCACCGCCCGGGTGGCAAAGGAGGACTGGGCAAAAAACGCGCCCAGCTTTTCCCCCTTCCAGGTATGCCTCCGGCTTCCGTCCGGCATGACCCCCCGGAAGTTCTGATCCACCATATGCTCACAGGCATAGGGCCGTCCCGCCACACAGGGTCCGCAGCTCCCGCAGGAGGCATAGCTCAAAACCACGTGGTCCCCGGGGCTGAACTCGGTGACCGACTCCCCCACCGCCTCCACAACGCCCGCTCCCTCATGGCCCAGGATGGCCGGAAGAGGCACGGGCAGGTCCTGCGTCTGGGCCGCCTCATCGGTGTGGCAGATGCCCACCGCCCTGATCTTTACCTGAATCTCGTCCCTCCGGCAGGGCTCCAGCTCCACGTCCTCCAGGACAAAGGGCTCCCCCCTCCCCCTGGTTACCGCCGCTTTGATCCACATCAGCAGTTCCTCCTCATTCATAATACGGGTTTCCCGCCCGGGTGAAGCCCTTTACCGGCCCTCCTCCATCCGGAGCACCGCCTTAATCACTTTGCCGCTGTGGGAATCGGCAAACGCCTGGTTGATGTCCTTAAAATCATAGAAGCGAATCAGGCGGTCAAAGGGGAAGCTCCCCGCCTTGTAATACTGCAAAAGCTTGGGGATAAACAGCTTGGACACCGCGTCTCCCTCCACGATTCCGATCAGGCTTTTGGCGTCCCCCATCAGCTCGGCCTGGACGTTGATGGTCAGATCACCGGTGGCGCCCAGCACCACGGCGGTCCCCATAAAGCGGCAGGAGGCCAGAGCCTTGCGGACAAAGTCCCCCACCCCGGTGGTATCAATGGCGTAGTGCACGCCCCCCCGGGTCAGGTCCTTGACGGCGCCCACAATATCCTCCGTCTCCTTCCGGTTGATGGTGTGGGTGGCCCCCAGCTCCAGGGCCAGCTCCAGACTGGCGGGATTTCCCCCCACGGCGATAATGGTCTGACAGCCGGCAATCCTGGCGGCCATAATGGCGCTCATGCCCACGGTGCCGCAGCCGAACACCGCGATGGAAGAGCCGAACCTGGGGCGAAGGCGGTTGAGCACCGCCCCCGCGCCGGTCTGAATGCCGCAGCCCAGGGGGCCCACCAGAGCCAGGTCGATCTCCTCTTCCACCTTAATCATGCTGTTCTGGTGGACCACCGAATAGGTGGCAAAGGAGGACTGACCGAAGAAGGAGGACAGCTCCCGCCCGTTCTGGGACAGCCTTTTGGTGCCGTCCGGCATGACGCCGCCGAAGTTGATGGCATTAAAGTTCTCACAGGCGTGCTGGTGGGCGGACAGACAGTTTTCGCATCTTCCGCAGTAGCCGTAGGAAAATCCCACCCTGTCCCCGGGCTTGAACTCGGTGACACCGGGCCCCACGGCCTCCACAATGCCGCAGCCCTCATGGCCCAGCACCGCGGGCAGGGGCACGGGGATGTACCCATGCTGGGCCACCTCGTCGGTGTGGCACACGCCGCTGGCCACAATTTTTACCAGACATTCCCCGAATCGAGGCTCCGCCAGCTCCACCTCCTCAATCTGAAACGGCTGGCCCGCCTCATGGATTACCGCAGCTTTGATTTTCATTTGTTCAATCTCCTTTCCCGGACTTCTGTCCTTTTAGGGGTATTATACGTTTGGCTCCCGCCGCTCTAAAGTAAAATCGGGACAGGCTTTCATAAAAGCTGTCCTGTTTTTCAGCACAGCCGCGTCTATTATCAACTATATTCGGAGGTGTGATCTTTGCTGACGGAATACAAGCCCCATCCCATGTACCACAACTATGTTGTTACCAATCCATCCCTCTGCTTCGACCTGGTGATCCACTACGTGGAGCTTATGAACGAGTCCATCGTGGTCTTTCCCCACCACCACAACCTGTACGAGATCTTCTACGGCGTGGAGGGCACCTTTGAGTTTGAGTGCGGCGGAAAGGTTGAGGCCCTGGGCCCTCAGGACTTTGTTCTGCTGGGCAAGGACTGTCTGCACCGTATCCGTTACACGCCGGAGCGCCCGGCCTCCTATTTCACCATGATCTTTGACATCGTGGCCAAAACCACCCCCGCTCCCCTGGAGCTGGAGCTGGAGTACGGGGAGATCATCGAGGAGCTGGCCCACATCGACAAGGAGCAGTACCGCAGAGGGCACTGCCCCCAGTCCCAGCAGCCCCTGCTGGATCAGATTCACCAGGAGCCCGGCCAGCGCCAGCTGGGGTGGCTCAGCCAGACCGGCGCCCTCTACTGCCAGTTCTTTTTCAACCTGCTGCGGGCGGTGTCCCGCACCAACTCCCGGATCAAAAGCCCCCTGGGCTATAAAAACATCGCGCTGACCGCCTCCAAATACATCCACGCCAACTACACCCAGGACCTGACCATCGACATGGTGTCCAAGGCCCTGAATGTGACCCCCCGCCATATCAACCGGCTGTTTCAGGAGATGTTTGGCACCTCCTTTGCCCATACCGTGAACACCATCCGCATGGAGTACTCCAAAACCCATCTGATTCACACCAACGAATCCATCGAGCGCATTGCCGCCCGGGTGGGTCTCCCCTCAGGCAAGGTGCTGACCAAGCTGTTCAACGAGCAGGAGGGCATCTCCCCCGCCAAATACCGGTCTATCCACCGGAAGCAGGCGCCCCAGACCGCCGTCCCCCCCGAACCGCCAGCCAGACGAACACAGGCATAAGCGCCACATATCCCCAGGCGGCCATCAGCAGCATGCCCCGGTCCCCCTCCACACCCAGGAGGGAGGCGCAGCCTCCAAGCACCAGGGCGGACAGGAACTGCCCCGCGTTGGAGACCGCCCCGTTGACGCCGTAGGCATAGGTACAGCTCTCCCTGGGAACCGCCGCGCCGATCATCAGCTGCGTCTGGGGCAGGAACCAGGACAGCCCCACTCCGATCAGCACGCTGCCCCCGTACAGGACGGGCAGGTGCTCGGCCAGGCCAATGACAAAAAAGCCCGCCGTTGTCACCGCCCCGCTGATGGGCAGCATCCTCCTCCCGGCCCGGCGGCTCAGCCTGCCAAAGCACAGTCCCCCCAAAAATCCGCAGCCGTTTACAATGGAGTAGGACAGTCCCGACTGAAGGGCGCCCCCCAGGCCCTGGCTGACGACAAAGAGGGAAATATGATTGGTGTACGCAAAATAGAACACCAGATACACCAGGGAAACCCCGGCGATCCAGTAGACCGTGCCGGGCAGACGGCGGTTCCCGGAGATGCCCTCCTCCGGCCCGCCCCCCCTGTCCACCGGAAGGAACAGGGCGGTGAGAATCAGCACGGGGACGCCGATCAGATAGGCCAAAAAACAGTACTGCCAGCCCACGGCGGACAGCTGCCCCCCCACATAGGTGTAGAACGCCCCGCCCAGCATCCCCACCGCCGAGTTCAGGCCCATCACGGCCCCCCGCTCCGCCCCCTGAAAATACTCCGCGGTCAGGCTGGCCGTCAGCGGCACCACAAGGCCGATCCCCGCCCCGTAGACACACCGCATCAGCAGGATCACCGGGAATATCCGGACAAAATAGGGCGTAAGGCCCCCCACCACAAACAGGACGCAGGCCAGCAGCAGCAGGCGCTTTCTGGAGATGTGCCGGCACAGGACACTGCTGAACAGCGTCACCGGGGTCTGCACCAGAATGGGGGCGGTAATCAGCATCTGAACCAGAGACACCGGCACCTGGGGAAAGGCCTCTGTCAGGTCGGCCACCCCCGCCGCCACCGCCAGCGCCCCCATGGTCAGCGCGGACAGGGCGCACAGGGCCGCTTTGATTTTCCAATTTGTCATGCTCACCCCTCCATTTTAGTGAAGATTACCAATTTTCACTCTCAATTCAAAGGCCATATCCGACATTTTTTCGATATATGTGGCCGAATCAAGCCCCTCGGCCAGGGGAAAAGGTTGTTCCGCAGGCTGAGCAGTTTTCCGATTCTTTTAACGCGCTGAACCTTGCGTGGATCAGACGGAGCGGGAACCCTAAGGGTTCCCGCTCCCAAAACCTTCAGCCGGAAGAGCTGATTGGCCCCTCACAGCCCCGTTTGTATACCGGATTTGCTGCAATTTCCCTCTCCCCGCATAAAAAAAGCGGCCGCCCAACGGGCGGCCGCTTTTATAATATGAAGCAAATTTCGTCAGCGGACAACGCTCAGCTGACACCCAGCTTTGTCCAAAGCTCGTTGTACAGGGCCCGGGTCTCATAGGGCAGGACCAGATAGCTCTCACAGCGGTCCAGCACCTCCTGGGGGGCGGCCATGATCTCATATGCCTCCGGGTCCAGGGGCTCGCCGTAGGTCTCTTCATAGTAGTCCGGATACTGCTCCAGGGCCTTCTCATTGGGAGAGGCGTACCAGATATAGTCCATATTGGCCAGGGAGGCCTCCGTGGAGGAGATGAAGTTGATCCACTCCTCGGCCTCGTCCTTATTCTGAGCATCCTTCAGCACACACATGGCGTCCACAAACCAGTTGGAGCCCTCCTCGGGCACCACATAGCGCAGATCCTCGTTATTCTCCACCATGGTCAGATAGTCGCCGGCGTAGTAGGTGGCAATGGCGGCATTGCCCTGCTCCATCTTCTGGAACACCTCGTCCATCACCTTGCCCTGGTAGACCCCCTTGGCGTTGGCGTCAGACAGCTTCTGGAAGGCTTGGTTCAGCTGGCCCTCGTCGGTGGTGTTGACAGAGTAATTCAGGTCCATCAGCGCAATCCCCAGGGCGTCCCGGGAGTTGTTGATCAGCAGCACGTCGCCGGCGTATGTTTCGTCAAACATGGCGTCCCAGCTGGTGATCTCCCCATCCACCATGGAGGCGTTGTAGATGATCCCCAGCGTGCCCCAGGCGTAGGGCACGGTATATTTGTTCTCCGGGTCGTAGGACAGGCCTTTAAACCGATCGGCAATGAGAGAGAAGTTTGGAATATTGTCATAGTTCAGCTCGGCCAGCATCCCCTCTTCGATGAGCTGGGAGATCATATAGTCGGAGGGGACAATGACGTCATAGTTGGCGCCCCCGTTTTTGAGCACGGAGTACAGGGCCTCGTTGCTCTCAGCGGTCTGATAGTTGACCTTGATTCCGGTCTTCTCCTCGAACTGATCGATGAGATCGGTGTCAATATACTCACCCCAGCTGCACACATTGACAACCCGCTTCTCCGTGTTGCTGTTGCTGCTGCTGTTTCCCGCGGCGCTGCCGGCGGCCTGGGATCCGCTGTTTTCCTCCATGGCGCATCCCGTCAGGAACAGGCCCACCGCCATGGAACAGGCGAGGGTCAAGGCTGCGATTTTTTTCAATGGATCATTCCTCCCAAATTATAAAATATATCTCCGCGCCCGAAGGCGGTCAGAGCCCTTATCTGCGGCGGTTCAGCCGCTTCTCCTGCCGGGCCTCCCGCACGTTGACAATGATGAGCAGCGCCAGCACCGTGGCAAAGAGGAGGGTGGATATGGCGTTGATCTCCGGGCTGACCCGCTTTTTGGTCATGCCGTAAATCGCCATGGCCAGGGTCTGGGTGGAGGAGCCGGCGGTAAAGTAGGAGATGACAAAGTCGTCGATGGACATGGTAAAGGCGATGAGGGCGCCGGAGATGATGCCCGGCTTGATCTCGGGCAGCACCACCTTCCAAAAGGCCTGCATCCAGGTACAGCCCAGGTCCTGGGCCGCGTCGATGAGGTGCTTGTCCATCTGGCGCAGCTTGGGGGCCACGTTGAGGATCACATAGGGGATGTTGAAGGAGACGTGGGCCAGCAGCAGCGTCCCAAAGCCCAGGTAGAGCCGGGGGGCCGTCAGCCGGTAAGCCCCCTCCATCCAGGTGACAAAGCCGTTCCAGCCGGCGAAGGCGGCCACAAAGAACAGACACAGGCTGACGCCGGTGACGATGTCCGCGTTCATCATGGGAATGCTGTTCACCGTCATCAGCGGCTCCCGCAGGCGGCGGCGCATATTGTAAAAGCCGATGGCCGCGAAGGTGCCCGCAGCGGTGGCAATGACGGTGGCCAGCAGGGAGACCAGCAGGGTGGTGTACACGCTCTCCATAATGATCCGGTTCCGGAACAGGGAGGCGTACCACTTCAGGGAAAACCCCTTCCAGACCACGCCGCTGTTCCCCTCGTTGAAGGAGAACACAATGAGCAGGATAATGGGGGCATAGAGGAACAGAAACACCAGGCCCATGAACAGGCGGTTTCCGATTCTGTACTGCTTTTTCATAGCATCACCGCCTGTTCCTCGCCCTCGCCGAAGTGGTTCATCACCCACATGCAGACCACCACGATGACCATCATCACCAGGGCGATGGCGCTGCCCAGATAGGGGTTATAGGCCCCCCCCAGGAACTGCTGCTCGATCAGGTCGCCCAGCATCATCTGGGTCCCGCCCCCCAGCAGGCGGGAGATGGCGAAGGTGGACACCGAGGGGACGAATACCATCGTCACCCCGGACAGCACGCCGGGCAGGGACAGGGGCAGGATCACCTTGCGGAACACGCCGGCGGAGTTGGCGCCCAGGTCCCGGGCGGCCTCCAGCAGAGACTGGTCCAGCTTGATGATGACCGAGTAGATGGGCAGAATCATAAAGGGCAGATAGTTGTACACCATGCCCAGCACCACCGCCCCCTGGGTGCCGATCATTTTGAAGTACTGGATGTCGGTGCCGAATATGGTGTTGATCAGCTCAAACAGGCCCACCGAGGCAAAAAACTGGTTGATCAGCCCATTTTTTTCCAAAATAGACATCCAGGCGTAGGTCCGCAGCAAAAAGTTCATCCACATGGGCAGCATAATCAGGACCATGGCCACCCGCTGAAACTGCTTGCCCTCCTTGCTCATCATATAGGACACGGGGTAGCCGATAAGCAGGCAGACCAGGGTGGCGATGATGGCCAGCTTAAAGGACCGGGTAAAGACCACGGCGTAAGTGCCCATCTGGGAAAAGTTGTCCAGCGTGAAGCCCCCGCCCGCCGTGGTAAAGGCGTACACCACCACCATGACGATGGGGGCCACGGTGAACAGGGCCATCCATATCACATAAGGGATGGAAAACAGAGACAGCTTATTCTTCATCTCCGCCCTCCTGACCCTCTTCCTCAGGGTCGTAGGTGGCGTCGCTGATCTCCTCGTACTCCTCGGAGTAGGAGGAGTAGTCGCCGAACACACCGGAGTAGTGGCTCTTCTTCATCACGTGGAAGCCGTCCGGGTCGATTTTGATGCCGATCCGGCTGCCCACCGGGGACAGGTCGGTGGTCTGAATCAGCCACTTGAAGCCGGAGAAATCAACGATGATGTCGTACTGCATCCCCTTGAAGGTGACGGAGGTGACGGTGCCCTTCAGCTGGCCCTGGTCCTCGGGAACAATGTCCACGTCCTCCGGCCGGATGACCACGTCCACCGCCTCGTCTTTGGCGAAGCCGCCGTCCAGGCACCGGAACCTCCGGTTGAAGATCTCCACCACATTGTCCTCCCGCATCAACCCGTCGATGATGTTGGATTCCCCGATAAAGTCGGCCACAAATGCGTTTTTCGGCTCGTTGTAGATGTCCTCGGGGGTGCCGATCTGCTGGATTTTTCCCTTGTCCATAACCACCACCGTGTCGGACATGGCCAGGGCCTCCTCCTGGTCGTGGGTCACATAAATAAAGGTGATCTCCATGGCCTGCTGGATGCGCTTCAGCTCGTTCTGCATGTCCTTGCGCAGCTTCAGGTCCAGGGCACCCAGGGGCTCGTCCAGCAGCAGAACCTTGGGCCGGTTCACCAGCGCTCGGGCGATGGCCACCCGCTGCTGCTGGCCGCCGGAAAGCTGGGTGATGTGGCGCTTTTCAAAGCCCCTCAGGTTCACCACCTCCAGCATCTCCATCACCCGCTGGTGGATTTCCCCCTCGGCCAGCTTCACCTTTTTTCCCGTCCGGTCCGGCTTGGGGATCCGCAGGCCGAAGGCGATGTTTTCAAATACATTCAGGTGGGGAAACAGGGCGTATTTTTGAAATACCGTATTGATGACCCGCTTGTGGGGCGGGACAGCATTAATCCTCACACCGTCAAAAAATACGTCCCCGGAGGTAGGCGTCTGAAAACCACCGATGATTCTAAGCGTGGTTGTCTTGCCGCACCCGCTGGGTCCGAGCAGTGTGAGGAATTCCTTATCTTTAATATAGAGATTGATGTTGTCGAGCACGACCTCGTCATCAAACGCCATGGTGCAGTTGGCCAGGCGGATCAGCTCCTTGGTCATGTATCCTCCCCCATTTCTTCCTTGTTGGTTGTCAGCTCCCTCGATTTATTCGCCCGGATCGGCGCCCGCGTACAGGGGCGGCCGGGGGGCCGGGCTTTCACGGATAGCGAGATACACTATATCTGTTTGTCCCTGAATTGTCAATCATTTTCCCCAAAATTTTCGCAGGATTTTACAATGTCCCAGCCCGCCAAAAAACGGGCGCTTTGTCCGGCCAAAACCAGCCGGAAAAGCGCCCGCCTTTCCTCATCCGCCGGCGGTCAATGTCACAGAACAGCTCCTCCCCATGCCCGCCTGGTCCAGCACCGCCACGGGGTGGATCGTTCCATCCTCCCCTCTGCACTGGGCGGCGTCATACACCGTCCGCTGAAGGGTCTCATCCCCATTCCGCTGGGTGACCAGCACCCACTGGGTCTGGGCCTGCAAACGGATCTCCGGGCGGGACTCCAGCTCCTCCGGCGTCAGCTCCCGCTCCGCCAGCGGCCGGTCGGAGCCGTCAAACTCCTTCACCGTCACCGACGCCAGCCGGGGGATCCATTCCACCTTCACCTCCGCCTGAAAGCTGCGGCTGTCCGTCTTTCCGTCCGCCGTCTCGCTCCAGTCCGCCTTCTCAGAAAACGACATCCCCCCGCCTCCGCTGTAGCTGTTTCCGCTGCCGTCCAGATACACGGTGCCGTCGGCCATCTGAAACACCCGGTAGGCGGTCCACACGTACTCCGGCTCCTCCTCCATCCAGCTGTCCCCATCCTTCCCCAGGGGGGGCCCCATGTAAATGGTCCCGCTGACGGACTCCTCCGATCCCCCCACGGAGATCTGAGCGCCGGACAGGCCGCTGAACCCCGCGTACCGGGTCTCGCCGCCCCCCATGTCCACCGCGGCCAAAAAGCAGTTGAAGCCCTCCAGGCCGGGAAACAGAAAGTCCTGGCCGGTGTCGCCCTCATTGAACCGCCCAATGAGGATCTCCCGGGGGAAGTCCAAAGTTCCCAGCCCCTCCACCTTCAGCCGTTCACTGCCGTACTCCACCCAGTGGGTCCGGTCCTCCGGAGGACAGCCCTCCGGGTCGGCCTCATACCGCTCCATGGAGGGCGGCATCCGCTCGTACACCATGTGGAAGCCCACAAAGCGGTCCTCCTCCGGCTCCGTCCGCTCCGGCTGGGCCAGCTTTCCCCCGGCGGCGTCCACCACCAGGCCCAGCAGGGCGCACACCAGGAGGGCGGACAGCCCTCTGACCCACATCTTATTCCCCTGGTTCTTCATTTCCGTCCTCCAGTCTCCCGTCAAAGCGGAGGATGTCCCCCACTTCACAATCCAGATAGTAGCAGATCTTGTTGATGGTATGAAACCGCACGCCGCTGGCCTTTCCCGAGCGGAGGATGGACAGGTTGGCCTCTGTGATGCCCACCTTGGCGCACAGCTCCTTGGCGGTCATGCCCCGCGCCTTCAGCACCTGGCTGAGATACACTTCAATGGCCATGGCCTGCCTCATATGATGGAATCGCTGTCATCCTGCAGCGCCTTGCCCCGCTGGAGACAGCGGCACAGCAGGAGAAGGGCGGCGGACAGCATCAGCGGGAACAGGGGCAGGGAGACAGAGAAGCTGGTGCTGCGCATCCGGTCAAACAGGGACAGCTGCAGCAGGTTGGCAAACACTCCAAGGAGCACCGTGGCCCGGACCACCAGTCCGCAGCACCCAGCCGTCCGCTCACACAGGTCCACCGCCTCCTCACCGAAGGTCCGCTCCCCCAGGGCCCCCGCCAGGTCTCTTCCCCACAGCAGGGTCAGCGCCCCCAGCAAATAGGGCGCCCCGGCAGGTTACAATCTGAAGTGCAACAGGCGAAAAATAAGAAGACAATACGCAGGCCAAAGTGTAAAATGGAGTCACCACAACAACATCAACACGGAGGCGAGAGTATTGTCCTACACACA
>Ga0129317_1002514_pt1 | contig 10319 bp, 6 predicted proteins | sample Cm1ome_FD_94430 | JGI IMG/M metagenome (GOLD analysis project Ga0129317, IMG submission 94430) | Eastern black-and-white colobus group fecal microbial communities from Wisconsin, USA - Cm1105 metagenome | ecosystem: Host-associated > Mammals > Digestive system > Large intestine > Fecal | place...
CATCTGCAACATCTGCAACATCTGCAACATCTGCAACATCTGCAACATCTGCAACATCTGCAACATCTGCAACATCTGCAACATCTGCAACATCTGCAACATCTGCAACATCTGCAACATCTGAAACTGCTAAAATACCTGAAATACCTGTAACGCCTAAAATACCTGCAACGCCTAAAATACCTGTAACACCTCAAATACCTGAAACACCTAAAGTAATTCTTACTGGAGCAATACTAAATTATTCAGATCTATCCGGGAAAGATCTTTCAGAATATGATCTTACTGGTATAATCTGCATGTATACCAACTTTTCAAACGCTAATTTAACAAATTGTAAAATCTCTAATGCAAACTTTTCGAATGCAAAATTCTACAATACTAATTGTACTGGTGCAAATTGTTCGGATATCCTATTTGACTACGCATGGCTTGACAATACAATATTTATAAAAACGCTTTTTAAAAATACCTGTTTTTACAATGTCAGAGCGAAAAATGTCTATCTTGAGGGAGCATATCTGAACAATGATAGTATTGTGAAACAAGCCAAAAATAATACCGAGGAACAAGCCAATAACAGTATCGATAAACAAGCCAATGACAATATCGATAAACAGGCCAATGACAGTACCGAGAAACAAGCCAATGACAGTACCGAGAAACAAGCCAATGACAATATCGATAAACAGGTCAATGACAGTACCGATAAACAAACCAATAACAGTACCGAGCAACAGGACAGTAACAGTTTTAATCAAGCCCGTTTAAAAGAAGTTGTAAATATAAGATTTTCCATTCCGGGTTTAACGTCTTATCAGCCAACATATATAGTTGAAGAATAGTTCAATAATCACCCAAACAGAGTGGGTATGGCAGACGATATAGATTAACATTTAAACGTTAACCGCCTCATCTATCATTCATGGATGAGGCGCATTTATCAGTCGATGTAAGCTGAAAATGTTCTGCCATCCAGAGACAACCGCCGCCCCCCTGCGGCGTTTACTATTTCATCGCCCGCGTTAAGAATTCATTAAGCTTCATCCGTATACTCCTTATCTGTCGCACTGAATTTGACGAGAAAAAAGCAATAATAAGGAGCAATAAGTTGAAAAAGCGCATCACCTTTATCGTTTTTCTTTGCGCCATCGTGGCGGCAAGCCTGTTTTTTGTGCAATCCTGCGTCCGTAAAAGCCAGCATGTCGCAGGGTTTCAGAATTATCAGGCCACTATCGATGGTAAAGAGATTACAGGAGTAACTAAAAATATCTCCTCACTGACCTGGTCAGCGCAGAGCAATACCTTATTTAGCACTATCAACAAACCTGCAACCATCGTTGAAATGACGACCGAGGGTGACTTGATCCGCACCATTCCGCTCGATTTTGTTAAGGATCTCGAGACGATTGAATACATTGGTGATAATAAATTTGTCATCAGTGATGAACGTGACTACGCCATTTATGTGATTTCACTTAACGCTGAGTCGGAAGTAAGCATCCTCAAAAAAATTAAAATCCCATTGCAGGAAACGCCTACTAACTGTGGCTTTGAAGGGCTGGCTTACTCCCCTCAGGACCATACCTTCTGGTTTTTTAAAGAGAAAAATCCGATAGAGGTCTACAAAGTAACCGGGCTATTGCGTAGCGATGAGTTGCATATCAGCAAAGATAAAGCGTTGCAGCGTCAGTTTACTTTAGACGATGTTTCTGGCGCGGAATTTAACCCACAGAAAAATACGTTGCTGGTGTTGTCACATGAGTCACGCGCCCTGCAGGAAGTGACCGTGAGAGGTGACGTGATCGGCGAAATGTCGTTAACCAAAGGTAAGTATGGCCTTTCACACAACATCAAGCAGGCGGAAGGGATAGCGATGGATGATAGCGGCAACATCTATATCGTTGGCGAACCGAATCTTTTTTATCGCTTTACGTCGACAAAATCACGATAACAGTCTGGCAGGTTCTCCTTTTTTGTTATTAACTTGTTAACTCAAAATAATACAAACCAGGCAGAACATGAATTCGACATCGCATCCCGTAGAACGTTTTTCTTTCAGCACCGCGTTATTCGGGATGCTGGTTCTGACCTTAGGTATGGGTTTAGGCCGCTTTCTCTATACGCCGATGCTGCCAGTCATGCTGGCGGAAGGCGAGTTTTCATTTAGCGAACTCTCATGGATCGCCAGTGGTAACTATGCCGGGTATCTGGCGGGGAGCCTGCTGTTTTCATTCGGCGCGTTTCATTTACCCTCACGCCTGCGCCCGTTCCTGTTAGCTTCCGCCCTCGCAACCGGATTATTAATCCTCGCGATGGCGTGGCTGCCGCCGTTTCTTCTGGTTTTCATCATTCGCTTTCTGGCGGGAGTCGCCAGCGCCGGAATGTTGATTTTCGGCTCAACGCTCATCATGCAACATACCCGCCATCCCTTTGTCCTTGCGGCGCTATTTTCTGGTGTTGGCGTCGGGATTGCTCTGGGCAATGAATATGTGCTGGCAGGCCTGCATTTTGCCCTCTCTTCACAAACGTTGTGGCAAGGTGCCGGAGCACTTTCTGCCATTATATTGCTTGCTCTGGCGCTGCTCATCCCGTCGAATAAACACGTTATCCCGCCAGCGCCATTGGCAAAAATCGCGCAACAACCCATGAGCTGGTGGTTACTGGCGATTCTGTATGGTCTGGCGGGTTTTGGTTATATCATCGTCGCCACCTACCTGCCGCTCATGGCGAAAGACGCGGGCCAGCCTGTGTTGACGGCTCACCTCTGGACACTGGTTGGCTTGTCGATTGTCCCAGGTTGCTTTGGCTGGCTGTGGGCAGCCAAACGGTGGGGAGCATTACCTTGCCTGACCGCGAATTTGCTGGTGCAGGCGATCTGCGTGCTGTTAACCCTCGCCAGCAGCTCTCCTTTATTACTCATCATCAGCAGTATTGGTTTTGGCGGCACCTTTATGGGAACGACCTCGCTGGTGATGACCATCGCCCGCCAGCTTAGCGTGCCGGGAAATCTTAACCTTTTGGGCTTTGTGACACTCATTTATGGTATCGGGCAAATTCTTGGCCCGGCGCTGACCAGTATGCTCGGCAACGGAACGTCGGCGCTCGCCAGTGCCACACTCTGCGGCGCAGCGGCGCTATTTATCGCAGCATTAATCTGCGGGATGCAAATATTCAAATTGCATACGAATTATTCTTAAGTAATTTAACGAATTTAACTTTTCAGTACATCACGTAAAATAATTAAAACATCCTTTTTCTTTGGAGGTACTCAGCCACCGCCGGTATTATTCCTGGTTTAGCAATTCCACGGCTAATTCATTATTTCTGGTCATATTATAGTCAGGATCGCATTATATCTCCGTGCTAGAAAAAACAAGTTTAATTCTGTTTTTTCACGGAAGGTCACTATGGCTTCGACAAATGCGCATCAAATAAAAAATAATGATCAAAACTCTTTATGTGGTCTGGGTGACAAAATACGCCGCCTGACCGCCGGAGTTTGTTTATTTACACAAATTTTTTTCCCCGTCATGGCGACGGCACAAAATGTGGTACATGCTAAACCTCAGACGACAGTTTCATCTGCCCCCCCTCTAATAGAAAATAATACTGTGCCTTACACGCTTGGTGCGCTGGAATCAGCGCAAAGCGTTGCTGATCGCTTCGGTATTTCACTGGAGGAGCTTCGTCGTCTTAATCAGTTCCGTACTTTTGCTCGCGGCTTTGATAACGTGCGCCAGGGTGAGGAACTGGATGTTCCGGCAACAACCTCGCAGAAAAGCCATGAGCAACAAAATGCCATACCACCTGCGAATGGCGAAAACACGCTGGAGAATCAAATAGCCAGCACCTCGCAGCGAGTTGGCACTCTGCTTTCACAAGATATGAATAGTGAGCAGGCCAGCGGCATGGCGCGTGGTTGGGCGTCTTCAGAAGCCTCAGGCGCGATGACTGATTGGTTAAATAACTTTGGTACTGCGAGAATCTCTCTGGGTGTGGATGAAGATTTTAGCCTGAAAAATTCGCAATTCGACTTCCTGCATCCGTGGTATGACACACCCGATTATCTGCTCTTCAGCCAGCATACCCTTCACCGAACAGACGATCGTACCCAGATCAACACCGGTTTGGGCTGGCGTCATTTCACCTCCAGCTGGATGTCAGGCATCAACCTGTTTTTTGACCACGACCTGAGCCGCTATCACTCCCGCGCGGGGCTTGGCGCAGAATACTGGCGTGATTATCTGAAGTTGAGCAGCAACGCTTATATTGGCCTGACCGGCTGGCGTAGCGCACCAGAATTGGATTATGACTTCGAAGCCCGCCCGGCCAACGGCTGGGATTTACGCGCGGAAGGCTGGTTACCTGCCTGGCCACAACTGGGGGGAAAACTGGTCTATGAACAATACTATGGCGATGAAGTGGCGCTGTTTGACAAGAACGATCGTCAAAGTAATCCCCATGCTATTACCGCGGGCCTCAACTATACCCCCTTCCCGCTTCTGACTCTCAGTGCGGAACAGCGTCAGGGGAAGCAAGGTGAAAATGACACACGTTTTGCCGTTGATCTGACCTGGCAACCCAGCAGTTCAATGCAGAAACAGCTTAACCCGGACGAAGTGGCCGGACGGCGCAGTCTGGCCGGTAGCCGTTATGACCTGATTGATCGCAACAACAACATCGTTCTGGAATACCGCAAGAAAGAGCTGATTCGCCTGAGTCTGCTGGATCCAGTGAAAGGGAAGTCTGGAGAAATAAAACCGCTGGTTTCCTCGCTACAGACCAAATATGCCCTGAAAGGCTATAACATCGAAGCCGCTGCGCTGGAAGCTGCCGGAGGTAAAGTCAGCACGTCTGGAAAAGATATCACGGTCACGCTGCCAGGTTACCGCTTCACTAACACCCCAGAAACCGATAATACATGGTCGATAGACGTTACCGCCGAGGATGTAAAAGGTAACCTGTCACGGCATGAACAAAGCATGGTAGTTATTCAGGCTCCGACATTAAGCCAGAAAGATTCTCTATTATCCGTTAATCCGCTAACCGTGGCTGCAGATAAAAAATCGACGACCACATTGACCGTTACTGCGCACGATTCCGACGGAACTCCGGTGCCGGGGCTGGCGCTGCAAACCCGCAGTGAAGGCGTTCAGGATATCACCCTGTCTGACTGGACAGATAACGGTGATGGTAGTTACATACAGATGCTGACCGCCGGAACGACATCAGGTTCAGTAACACTGACGCCGCAAATTAACGGTGAGAGTGCGGTAAAAGAATCCATCGTCGTTAATATCGTCCCTGTTGTCTCATCCCGCGACCATTCATCAATAACAATTGATAACGTATCGTATTATGCCGGAGACGACATCAAGGTTAGGGTGGAACTGAAAGACGATAGCAATCAACCGGTTGCATATCAAAAAGAAGAATTGGTAAAAGCCGTTACTGTCGAAAACAGCAAACCTGGAGCCACGATTGTCTGGCACGAAGAGCAGCCGGGCGTTTATGCCGCGAATTATCCGGCCCATAAGCAAGGGACAGCACTAAGGGCACAACTTAGCCTCCACAACTGGAATGCTCCACTGCAATCACATATTTATAACATTGAGGCAAACCAGAATAAGGCTCGCGTCGCCACATTATCAGCGACAAATAATGACGTTTACGCCGATAAAAAGACATTTAATACCCTCACGATCAACGTCACTGATGAGAGTGATAATCCCCTGACAAATCATCAGGTAACCTTTAAGAATGAAAAAGGAAGCGCGGAGTTTGTCGAACCGCCGCAGCAAAATACGGATGCATATGGTGTTGCCACAATAAACATGGTAAGTCAGGTTGCGGAAGAAAATACGATTAGCGCCACGCTGCCAAATGGTTTCTCACAACGGATAATTGCGAAATTCGTTAGCGATTCGAGTACGCCAAAATTCAAACAACTGGTTGCCGATCCAGATACCATTATTGCTGGTAACAGCCAGGGCAGTACTCTGACCGCCATCGTCACAGACTTTCATAACAACCCGTTAAAAGATATGAAAGTGAATTTTGTGGCACCTGGTGGCTCGCAACTGGACAACACGACCGCCACAACAGACCAGTCCGGTATTGTGCGGGTGCACCTGACCAGTTCAAAAGCTGGTAGCTATTCCGTCGATGCCTCGCTTGAGGTGGATAAAAATATTCACCAGTCGGTCACGATCACCGTGGTCCCAAACAGGGAACAATCGGTAATGACCTTGAATGCCGGGTCGGGCAGTGCGATCGCTAACAATACAAATATCGTTACCCTGACTGCCAGTGTGAAAGATGTTTATGGACACCCGTTGCCGGATGAGGATGTGAAATTTACCTTGCCAGCCTCCATGACCGGGAACTTCACGCTAAGTAGTGAAACCGCCCGCACCGATGCAAACGGTGATGCCGTGGTCACATTGCGAGGCACAAAAGCGGGTGAGTTTACAGTTACGGCGACGCTGACCAGAAATAATACCGTTGCTTATCAGCAAGTCACTTTTATTGGGGATACAAACAGTGCGCAGCTCCAGCCGCTGACTGCCTCATTAAATTCCATTGTTGCGGGTAACAGTACGGGGAGTACCCTGACGGCAACGATCCTGGACGCTTACCAAAATCCGCTTAAAGACCAGTTGGTCACTTTCCAGAGTAACGATGTCACTCTAAGCGGAACAGAAGTCACCACCAATACGCTGGGTCAGGCGACGGTAACAATGACCAGCAATATTGCCGGACAACATAACGTCGTGGTGAGCCGGAAAGCGCAAGCCTCCGATAATAAAACGTTTAGTTTATCAGTGCTGCCGGATGAAAGTTCGGCGAAGGTAATAAGTATAACCGGAGCCGAAAAAACGATAACGGTGGGCGAAAACATCACGCTACGGATACTCGTCCAGGACGCGTTTAACAATGTAATCGCGGGTCAACGCGTCAGATTAAGTGCGCAGCCAACAACTAACATTACGATAGGCGATACGGCTTACACCGATAATAACGGTTATGCGTACGTTAACCTTCTCAGCACCCAACCTGGGGTTTATCAGGTGACGGCAACGCTGGACAATAACAGTAGTAGTAAGGTTGACGTGAATGTGGCAAATGGCAAACTCGAGTTAACATCATCGAAACCAGAAACCACGGTCCATAATAGTGAGGGTATTACGCTTACCGCAACGGCGAGAAATGCGCGGGGTGAATTGATGCCAGGGCAAATTATCACCTTTAGCGTAACGCCTGAAGGTGCAACGCTAAGCAATACAGGGGAAGTCCTTACTGACCAGTCAGGTCAGGCCAAAGTGACGCTGACCAGTGACAAAGTGAATGTCTATACCGTTACGGCCATAATGGGCAAAGATGTTCCCGTTCAGAGCCAGGTAACGGTTGCGGTTAAGGCAGATGCTAAAACGGCACATGTTGTGAGCGTCGTGGCTTCTCCTGACACCATCACCGCCGACGGCATCGATAGCAGCACCATCACTTCACGAGTAGAAGATGATTACGGATTCCCGGTTGAAGGTGTCGATGTTAGTCATGGCTTAGACACCAAAGGCAGCCCGGTAGTTAATATTCCAACTACGCGTACCGATCAGTCCGGGCAAGTCACGGCGACAATAACCAGTACATTGGCAGAAACCTTAACAGTCAATGTGCAAGTTCCTGGTACAGCCAACCAATCCGCAACCATTACATTGGTTGCCGGCACGGCCGATGAAAGTAAGTCAATTTTGAAATCCGATGTTGACACTCTGAAGGCTGACTACCAGCAGAGCGCAAAACTTACGCTAACATTGCAAGACAAGTACGGTAACCCGATAGTGACGTCTGATCATCTGGAATTTGTCCAGTCAGGCCCCTTCGTGAACTTTCTCAAGTTGAGCGATATTGATTACAGCCAAAGAAATTATGGCGAGTACACCGTGACTGTCACTGGCGGAAAAGAGGGAACAGCGACCCTCATTCCCATGCTGAACGGGGTTCATCAGGCAAACTTAAGCGTATCGCTGAATCTCATCCACTCGATAAAAGAAATGTCCGGTCATGTCACTGCAAACAACCATACCTTCTCCACGGCTAAATTCCCGAGCGAAGGCTTTGCAGGGGCGTATTACACACTCAACAATGATAACTTTGAAGCGGGTAAAACCGTTGATGATTATATGTTTTCAAGTTCACAGGGTTGGGTGTCTGTCGATGCTTCGGGTAAAGTTTCTTTCGCAAATATCGGCGATCAAACGTCAGTCACAATAAGCGCTGTTCCCCGACAAGGAGGTACAACCTACCAGACCTTAATTAAGCTGAAAGGCTGGTGGGTGAATAATGGAAATCATACCAATATCTGGCTAGCTGCCAATGCGCTCTGTCATGCTAAAAATGATGGATATAATCTTCCTGGCATCACACATTTGACGTCTGGCGAAAACAAACGCACGCAGGGATCACTGTATGGTGAATGGGGGAACGTTGGAGCGTTTTCCAGTAATTCGCAATTTACACCGGGAGCTTACTGGACAAGTGAATCTGATGATTACAGTCGGCACTACTATGTGCAGATGCTAACCGGTATGACCGGAAGCGACGCTGATTCCAGCCCCCAACTGACCGCCTGCCGTAAATCACTTTAATTTCAGCAGTTGTTATTAAAGGATACCCTTTTACGAGGGTATCCTTTCAGACTGATAACAAACGCTACATTGCCGGATGTGCTGCGCTTATCAGGCCTATATAACCCCTGCAATATATTGAATTTATTGTTTTTGTACCCCAGCCGGCATAAACGACTACTCAAGAAACTCAACAGCAACCGTTGATGTCAGCCAGACCCCGTTTTCCGCTTGCCAGAAAGGGATGCCTCGTTTCGCCATCTCCTGTGCTTTGACGGTTAAGATAACCGGCGATCCGTGTCTTGCTCCCACTTTGCGTGCCGTTGCTTCATCAGCAGAGAGATGCACGTAATGACGATCCCCTGCAATCAGCCCCTGTTTTTTTATCTCGTCAAGGAAACGGCTTGCCGTACCGTGGTAGAGAAACTGTGGCGGTGTTTTTTCGGCAAAGGAAATAGCGACCTGCGAAGTCGAATGCCCCTGAACCGCGCGGATGCACCTACCATCACTGGAATAATTAAAACGCTTTTTATCGCTGGTTGCGACCACGGTATCCAGCAATGCACGGGTTAACCGCTTGCCCGCTTTTTGGGCACAGAGTATAAGCTTATCGATATCCGCCCATCCTTCACGGTCCAGTACGATACCAATCGCCTCCGGTTTGTGTCGGAGGACAAAACTTAAAAACTTGCTCGTATCCGCCAGCTCTTTTTCGTTGTACTTTGCCATCGCGTTTTCGTCCCTGGATTTTCTGTTTTTATTTACTGATGTCATTGTCACTGGGTTTATGAATTTTCTGCAACTCAATCCTGCGCAGAGCCTTTTCCACACAGCGTAATTTTACCGCTATGCAAAAAACGCATAGCCAGAAACATACTTGCATTTTCCCCATACCCACATGGCTGATAAGGTTTTTCCGCTCCAGGAATTTTCCTGGCTCAAGCAACACACAAACACAAAAAAACAATGGGGATTGTTATGACACAACAAGGGGATGCTGTAGCCGGGGAGCTGGCGACAGAAAAAGTGGGCATTAAAGGGTATCTGGCTTTTTTTCTCACCATAATCTTTTTTTCCGGAGTTTTTTCCGGGACAGACAGCTGGTGGCGCGTTTTTGATTTTTCCGTTCTGAACGGATCGTTTGGGCAACTGCCTGGTGCGAATGGAGCCACCACCTCATTTCGCGGGGCGGGTGGCGCGGGGGCTAAAGATGGCTTTCTCTTTGCGCTGGAGCTGGCACCGTCAGTCATTCTCTCTCTGGGGATTATTTCAATTACCGATGGTCTTGGTGGATTACGCGCCGCGCAGCAGTTAATGACACCTGTGCTAAAACCGTTGTTGGGCATTCCAGGGATCTGCTCGCTGGCGCTGATCGCTAACTTGCAAAACACTGATGCCGCCGCCGGTATGACCAAAGAGCTGGCGCAGGAAGGTGAAATTACCGAACGCGATAAAGTGATTTTCGCCGCATATCAAACCAGCGGTAGCGCCATCATCACCAACTACTTCTCTTCCGGCGTCGCGGTGTTCGCCTTTCTGGGCACGTCCGTAATCGTACCTTTAGCCGTCATCCTGGTGTTTAAATTTGTCGGAGCCAACATTTTGCGCGTCTGGCTTAACTTCGAAGAACGTCGCAACCCAACGCAAGGAGCGCAAGCATGACAACTCAGGTCCGCAAAAACGTCATGG
>Ga0129317_1002516_pt1 | contig 10309 bp, 11 predicted proteins | sample Cm1ome_FD_94430 | JGI IMG/M metagenome (GOLD analysis project Ga0129317, IMG submission 94430) | Eastern black-and-white colobus group fecal microbial communities from Wisconsin, USA - Cm1105 metagenome | ecosystem: Host-associated > Mammals > Digestive system > Large intestine > Fecal | place...
CATACATTAGGTTCAACATCCGGCATTGGTCATATAAGTCGTTTGACCGGAGAAGCTACCGTTTACGAAGTGAAAACCAAAAATGATGTTTATAAAATTTATATCGGTATTGTATTGATCTGCGATGATGATCCATCTGAAGTAGGCATTCAAAAAATCAAAGTATATAATTCTAAATATGATTTTGATGACCCCAATAAAGAAGAAAATATGGTATCTATCGGTGAATTTTTAGGAAGCTGGTACAGCTGACAATAACCGTAAGCGCCCCCTCTGATTTATTTCAGAAGGGGTGCTTTTTTTACCATACGATAAAAATACGATCCAAAATCTGTGTCACACGTGACACAACACAATCTCTATAACTATCATATCCCCGCAGCCGCTTTAGCAAGTCTGTCAGCCATTTCATTATATTTATCTCCGGAATGACCTTTAACATGAATGAATTTGATCTTAACTTTATCTTTTATCGAATCATAAAAGTCAGCATAACTTTTTGTACCGATCCTGTTTGCTTTCCATTCTCGAAGAGGCCATTTTTCAATGCCTTCGCAATCATAGAAAAGGGAACATTCAGAAATATTATTTTCAAGGCAGTATTCCATAGCAGCCGTTGCACCCATTATTTCTCCTGCAACATTTCTCATTTGAGCCATTTCAGGTTCAAAGAATGATCTATTCGATGTTATTTCTTGTCCGTTCCTTATAATAACCATACCATAAGAGAAAATGTTAGTTTTAGAATTATAACTTCCGTCAACGTAGATCTTGCATTCATCACTTATGGATCTATCGAAAATAATATTTTGTGCCATGTCCGATTTTGGTTCATCGGAAGTTCAGGGGAGGGATCCGATAAAAAGCTCCGCTTCTTCTATGGAAGAAAAACTCTTATAGATTGCTCCGCTGTAACCATTGACCTGAGCAGAGCATTCATCCCAGGAGTTATATATGCCGGGTACCCGTCCTTCTTTTACCGCATAATATTTCTTCTTTGCCATAATTTCATTTCCTTTCAAATATATCAGCATCGATTTCTCAGAAGACAGAACATGAGTTCAAGCATAGGTTTCTTTCTGCATGTCTGCATAGCAGCCTTAACGGAAACCAGATGCCAGTTATCTATATTGTAATCTTCCGGAAGAGGAGTGGGATCGTCAAATTCATCGAGCATCGCTTCTTTATTAGTTTTGGCAGCGTTTTTCGGGATAGATACCAATACTCCGACATAGTGAGGAATTTCTTTCAGTTCGGTATGCAAAAGTTCTTTGTAAGTTTGCATAGTCATTACGAGATAATTGTATTCACAGAAATAATTCTGCCCAAACCCGGACTTGAAATCAGCCTTACAGGATTTTACCTCATATCCCTTGAAAATCCCTTTTTCAATTCCGTCAATGCTTATCTGGTTCACCGGTTCAAACTGCATATAATCTATCCTGCGAACATCTTTTGTCATGTAGTCCACAACGACCTCTTTTCCCCAGTATTTCCCCATACCTCTAAATTTTTCTGCTTCGAGCAGGCGGCTAAGAAAATCGGTTATTTTCTTTCTGTTACTCATTATTTTACCATCCCTTTTCTTTGGATTTTCGTTTTATATTATAATTATAGCAGAATGAAGCGTTATATAAAAATTATATATAAAAAACTCTGAGATACAAAATGTACCTCAGAGTTTTTTTGAAACTCAATAAAATTGTACTTGTTTATTCGAGCAGATCTAACAACTCTTTAAAATCTTCACGATGATTATTTAAAATCTGCTCAACATCTAAACAATCTATAAATCCTTCGCTTTTACCACCTTTAGTATAGATCTTATAACCGAGTTTAAAAATAGTTGCCAATTTTTCTGCGCCACTTAGTTCATTTTTATATTTAGGGATCTTATCTATCTTTAAATAAGTGATAATTCCTTTGCTATCTTCCAGAAACCAATCTTCTATAGCGTATACCGCTTTAATAAAATGTGGTATTCCACCTTTATCTGTAATAGATTGCTTTGTATCATTTTCATTTATAGGTGGATTTTTCCTGAAGCGTGCGGGTTTCTGAGCTAAATCCAATACATCTGTGTCAATACACATAAAGGCATGGAATATATATTGGATTTTAGGCGCTTTTTGTTCACTCTTTTTAAGTTTATGATTTTTTATAGGTTTATTTTCTCTAAGAAACTTTTCAACCGCAAATTCAAATTGTCTGGCTGCGTTAGTTTTATAGTTACCAATTCCTTTAATATTGATTGGACGAAGAATTCTAATATTATCAGTATTTTGATAATTTGTTAAAAGTAACTCTCGAATTCTACTGTAAAAGCTAAAATCAGTGTCGCCTTCGACCAAAAGAATAATAACATGAATTTCTTTTTTATCCATATTTTATTCCTCACTATCATCCTCAAACACTATCTGCGAATCCGATAAATAACAGCTAAGTATTTCAGCTGCATTATCAAATGACAAGCCGTTAAATAAATAATCCCCAACGCTGCTGCCTTCATTATACGCATCACTAATAAGTTTTTTAGGCTTATTAATATACCTGAAATCAACCTGCCCTGTTTTCGTAGGAAGTCCCAGCACGATGTCACTCGGATCAATAAACTGAATAATATATGGTGAATGACTTGTAAAGACGAGCTTACAGTCACCGGAGAGAAGATCCAGAATACTGATATAATTTTGGAGAAGTTTAGGATGAATGGAATTCTCCGGCTCTTCTAAGGCAAGTACAGATAAATGGTTGATCTTAGCATTCACTGCTGTTGTAAGCGTTAAAAAGACTCTTTTGGTGCCGTCAGAAAGATAGTTAAAGTCGATAGGGCAAATTAACGATGGATCTACTACACTCAATGTATAAACATTATTGTTAAATAATATGTCAGAACTGATCTGTGATAAATCATTAATACTGTGGCTTATGGGATGTTCCTGACAAGTCACTTCCTTTATATTAGGAAACAGTTGTTTAAATCCATCTATCAACATGCCATATTCAACAGGATGGTTTTCTTTCATTTCCCATATCATTCGAGGTACATTTATCTGACTGTTACCTCTATAATTGATCGGATCAAAATCGTAGGATCCATTTGCATCAAGATGATCTTCTATCAGAAAATTCAAATTATTGAGTTCGGTCAATATATTCAAATATGTTTCATCATCATCAATTATATTGACAAGTGCGTTTATAGCTAATGAATTATCCTTGATTATAATTTGACGCTTGTTTCTGCTTTTTAACGACGATCTGAAAGTATAAACATTGCTGCCTGCTATTTTAACAATAAATGCACCACCGGGGATGACTTTAGAAGATATTTTTAGAGATTCAAAATTTATAAAGCCGGAATCTGTTTTTGTACGCCATTTAAACGAATAAGTGTATTCAACATTGTAGATATTTTCATCGCTATCGTTCATTTCAGCATTAACGGCAAATGTAAAATTTCTTCCAGAATTGACCGATAAAAAAGGAAATGCAGGTTGATATTCAAATATATCTTTTTTCACCTCATTACTACCCTTGATAAAATCTATTCCAAATTTAATAGCATTTATTAAATTGGATTTTCCATAATTGTTAAGTGCTATAATTGCGGTTATGTCATTTAAATATAATGTAGCATTGGATATATTTTTATACCCATCAATATAAAAGCTTTTAATTATTGTTTTCATTTTTTTACCTCTAAATGATTGTCGAATCATACGATTATAGTCGATTATGTTCATATTATAGCACCCCTTTTCCAAAAATGCAAGTTTTTCTTTCAAAAAAAATAAAGAAACGCATTATTTCAAACAGATATACTTGTTTAGTGTGTGAAAATGTTGCATTAATTATATCTCACTATCAGTAAAATATGTGTCGTATCATATTCGGTTCATTCGGAGAAATAATAATTATTTTCTCTATATAGAATTATATCAGAATAAAACTTTCAAAAAAATTATATATAAAAAACTCTGAGATACAAAATGTACCTCAGAGTAAAAGTATTATAAATTATGCAAAAAATTCGTTATAGCTTATACTCAAAGCATTATCTCTCTCAATTATCTTTGAATTCTTCGCTACGCCGCTGAGAGTGGCATCATTGTATGCAGGAAGAGTAGTTACCACGTTTTCCGAATCAAAAACTTCTTCTACCCAGTCTGCAAATTTTTCTACATCTATACCACTATTTATTCCCGCATTCAAATAGGGAACAAGTGATACCAAATGCGTCTCTTTATAGAATTTTTTTGCGACTTTTTTCAGTTTTCTTTCCAGCAGCTTTTCATGTACTTCGTGTGCATAATCCAGAACACGAACGATCTCGTTCTTTTCTTCTTCCGAAATCTCGGTATTTTCGACCAGAGGATTAAGTATCCTGCTTTCAAAAGATACCTCACTTATGTTTCTGTTGAGCATGCACCAGAATTTAACAACGATAGCCACCTGACTCTTGTTGCCCCTTGCTCTTTCAGTGAGCATTTCTTTGAAAAGTTCATGCTCTCCGACCTCGATGAGTCTGTATATATCTTTACAGCTCGCAATAGTCCTGTTTTTAGCGCTCAGGGGCTTACCGGCATTCAAGCGTTTGAACAGTTCTTTTTCTTCTTCATCGGTCAGATCATCGAAATACTCGACATTTATAGTAAAAGTATTGATTATATCCTTTAATGAATCGGGAAGTTCGGAAAACTTTTTCCCCGAAATATCGAATTCTTCTTCAGTATTCGTTTCAACGTTATGATAATGAACAGTAGGGAGGTCACTTAAAGTGAACTCATCCTCAAGATAGCTTGAAATAGTGGACAATCTTTGTTTTCCGTCCATTATAAAATACACACTGGCATTTGATTCCGGAACATTTTCTTTCTGGCGTTTAGCAAATACAGCAGGAACAGGGTAGCCTATAATAATACTTTCGATCAGTGCAGATCTTCTTTTTTTCTCCCATACAAAAGATCTCTGAACAACAGCAGAGAAGTCAATAACTCCGGTACGGACCATATTGTATATCTGTCTTGAATTCCAGTTTATGGTTGATCTATTTAAGCTCATAACGATTCTCCTTATGATACAATAAAAAATTTGCAGTTATATTGTATCATAAAAAAATAAATTTGTCAATATTTTTCAAAAAGATAAATCATTCAGGAATTTTTCATTTTGTGCCATGTTGTGAAATATTTTGTGCCATGTTATATATTCTTTTAGAAGAGTACCTTTCCGTCAGGGAAGTGGTCAGTCTTTTTTCTTTAAAAGATCTTCCATAACATTCATAGTGTTTTTCATTTTATCCGATCCGAGATGTGTGTATATTTCTGTTGTTGAAGTGCTTTCGTGTCCCAGGATCTCCTTTACTGCCAGAATATCTCCGCCGTTATTATTATACATAAGGGTAGCAGCTGTATGTCTGAGTTTGTGAGTAGTTACACCTGTATTTTTCAGACCTGCTGCAAATATGCACTCTTTGATGATTTTTTGTACCCGTCGTCTTGAGATCCTGTTCTTTCTGGAAGATAAGAATAATGCTTTTTCATTTTGTGCCATCTCGTAGTTTTTTCTGTATGGAAGATACTGTTCGATAGCCTTTATACAGTTATCATTCAGGTAGATGATCCTTTCTTTTCTGCCTTTACCGAGCAGTCTGAGGGTCTTGTTTTCAAAACTTATATCATTTATATTTATCCCGCATAATTCAGAGAGTCTCATTCCGCAATTCAGGAATAAAGTAATTATACAGTAATCTCTTTCGGTGTTTTTAGTACGGATAGAGGAAAGCAGTGTCTGAACTTCATCAAGTGTAAGGTATTTAGGCAAGGCTCTTTTTACGTTAGGAACTTCAAGTGAAGATATATTATCTTTAGGAATGAGGTGAGATTTATTAGCCAGGTATTCATAGAACTGTTTCAGGGAAGTTGTTTTTCTGGCTCTTGCAGCAACTCCGTTCTGTCTTTCATCTTTAAGCCAGACCATATACTGATAAGCGTCTTTTTCAGTGAAGTTTTCCAAAAGTTCTATCGGAGTATCTTTGACCGTAATATTCTCAAACTTAGTTTCACTGGGTACGATCTTATTTTTTATCTTTATGTATCTCAAAAAAGTTCTTATGTCCAGATAGTATTCATCTGTAGTAAGATCACCTCTGTTTTTTATTATACTCAAATTTACAAGAAAATCTTCGAGATAATAGGGACAGTCTTCCTTGTAGCGCTCTTTCACGATAAGGTCACTCCTCTACATGGCACAAAATTGTCATTTTGTGCCATGTTATATTTTACTCATTGTGGGGAAGTTTCGGCACTTCCCTGTTAATATTATAGATGATTTCTTTGAAAAAATAAAATATATTATGATACAAAATTTTATAAGAGTTCTTTTTTTAGTCAAATAAAAAAGCCGAACTTAGTTAAACTAAGTCCGAAAAAATCTTGTATAGGATTCGTCTTCAATATCTGAGTTTTTATATCTCATCAAAAAACGTCTCACACAAAGGTGAGACGTTTGAAGTTATTGATCAAATTATACTTTTTAAGTCCTTCAACATTTGAGTTATTTCTTTTGTCTTTCCGTCTGCTATCCAGCAATAGAAATTTTCGTCCGGAAGAAACGGATATGTTGCCCCTCTTACAATAAGACCCTCACTGACAAGTCTTTTGGCAGTCAAACGTTCCATGCCAAGATCACTCCATGTAAAAGCGTTTCGTTCTTCCAGTTCATGCTGTGTCATGGTAGTCTGAAAGCTCCTTTCAGGACATTCTTTCAAGAGTTTCTGAAGACTTGATATTGTCCTGAATAATGTGTCTAGTGCAGCTCTGCGGACAATTGCTGCTTCATCATTTACCAAAATATCCAACCCATAGCTTTGCAATGCCGCAAGCCTTCGGTTTTCGTTACTTTTGTCGTTGATCAAATCATCATTTATATATCTTTTCATATTTAAGCTCCTTTATTGATTTTCGTTTTACATATAAGTAAAATAGAAGATATTGATCGATAACCAGCTGACCTCCAGGTTATTAATAAAAATCTCTGACAGTAAAAGCCGAAAATACTGTTGCGCCTTTAAGTTCATTGTAATTATTCATTATGATTCCTCCGTTATGTATTTCAGAAAAGGTTTTGATGATCCGTTAGTTATCCTGTTAATGTATGTTTTGTAAGTAATATTGTAATGTTCGCACATTTCTTTTATGCTGTCATAGTGGTTGCCGAGATGATCTGAACATGGTGCGGTTTTTGTTTTTACAGGAGTAGTCAAAATCTTTTCTATATCCCATCCCTTATTTTTTCTCTGTTCATAACTCTGCCTCGGAATGCCATATTTTCTGCACATTTCACTAACAGAACGATATTCATTATTTAAATGATCGGAAACTGTTTTTTGTGACGGCTTTACCGGTAATGTAAGTGCGGCTTCTTTGTCCATTCCCATTGAGATCCTTCTAATGTATGTGTTTTTGTTGATATTGTATTTCTGACACATTTCGTTTACACTGTTATATTCATTTCCAAGATGATCTATCGTTTTCATATTTATATCCCCTATTCATGTTATGGTGTGTTTAATGATACTTTTTTACAGAAAAATAATATTTACTATAATTATATGGGAAAACGATAGAAAAATAAAAGAGGCTGTTGCAACCGCAGCACCCTCTACCATATCCGAACATCAGAGTAAAAAAACATATTAACCGGTGAAATAAGCTGTTTCAGTGCGCACACCCCCAAGCCCTCTTCAAAAAAGAGGACTCGGGGGTGTTATCTTATCATTTATGGTTTTTTCCAATTCTTTTATCTCACTTATTTTGTCGTTATAAAGGATAGTTATGGACACTATTCCGAAGCAGCCTAACATCGACAAAAAACGGATATGCACAATGGGATCAGTGCCTATCCGTTTTTATTTGATATATTATTTATCGCATATATTGAAATCAAAATAAATTTATGATATAATTATAATATATTGCACGAATGGAAGTGACTCAATTGCTGCCAATTATGTATATGGCTCTTGTTGATGATGAGGATTTACCTTCATTTGAAACACTTTATGAGAAGCATAAGCAAAAAGCGTATCTAACAGCATTTGCTATTCTAAAAAATGAATCTCTTGCGGAGGATTGTGTTTCAGAAACATTTTTGTCGATTGCAAAAAATTTTCATAATGTTAACAAGTTAAATTCTTACGAACAACAAAAATATATTTTTATAAGTATTAGGAACAGAGCTTTAAATATTCTAACAAAAGAAAAAGAACATTTGACCGATATAGCTTATGATGATGAGATTTATTTCCATGATGAACACTACTCAAGCTACGATTTGTCCGACTGGAAAGAGAGTATAAGCAGACTAAACAAAACGGATAAGGATATACTTTATCTTATAAGCATATTAGGTATGAGTTACAAGGATGCCGCAACAGCACTAGGTATTAGTTATGCTGCCACAAAGCAGCGATTTTGGACAGCAAAGAGTAATCTGAGAAAGCTAATATTAGGAGAAGATGATCACCAATGAAAGAAAGCTCTTTATATATTCAAGCACTTCAAGAGGATTTTGATGTAGAGTTCGAGAATGAAATGAATTCTTTGGATTCATATGATGAACACGTTTTTACGCAAAAACATAATAAGAAAATGGGGAAACTTATCAAGAGACAGCGAAAGCCCTATTTCAAGTTGATAAGTACTGCTGGACGCCGAGCAGCTTGTATTGTTGTAGCAATCATTGTATTCTCTACCTCTGCATTGAGCGTTAAGGCTATTCGTGAAGCGGTGTATGATTTCATAGTACGAATATTCTTTGATCACAATGTTGTTACAACTGAGTACGGTACAGACAGTGGTTATCCCGAAAAGATAGAGGAAGAATACTTTATTTCTTCTTTACCTGACAATTTTGAACAAACACAATATGGAAAAACAGATCGTGCAGTTAGAACTTGTTATGAAAATAACGATGGTTATTACGTTCTATTTAATCAAACAGTCAAGTCAGATTATACAGGCTATTTCGATAATGAACATTCAGAGTCATTTAATGTTGAACAAGATAGAGATGGTCAAGAATACATGGTAGTAGAAATAGATGGGAATATTACATTGATTTGGGATAATGGGGAGTATATTTTACAATTGACGAGCAATCTTGACAAAAACGAGTGTCTCGAATTGTGCAAATCTACAAAAATTAAAAATTAGTCTTACATATTGAATAGCTCGACTGTTATATAGGGTAGAGGCAAATGAAATTACCTCTACCTTATTTTATTGATTGAGGAGGTGACTATTGAGTGAAAAAACTGTTTGCTTTGTTTATATGTATTTTCACCACACGGCAATTTAGATGAAGTTCTTATATCCAATTTATGCAATACTACAAAATCAAATGACAGCATAGCAAAAGATCGATTTCATTATTATAATAGGTTACAATAAAATAAAAAACCATTTTAAGGAGAACCGACATATGAACAAAAGAAATATAATAAAAACGATCGCCGTATTATTTATAGCTATTTTCTGTGTAATGTGCATGGGAGCTTGCGGAAACAAAGGTGAGAATAGCGTTAAAGAGGAAATCAAGGAAAAAGAATTTTATCTTCAGGCCTCGCCCACAAGCCTCCTCTGTCATGAATCCAATACCGCTTTCAGTAATGGATTTATTTATTACGGCAAGGATAATAAGCTGTATGAATACGATACGATCGAGGGAAAACTTGCTGTCATTGATCCAAAGCTCGAAGCCAACACTTGGCTTTCCTGCTATTCTTTATACGATGGTTATATTTTTGCGGTAAAAAGGGTATACAGTACGGCAGATAATTCCGAATCATATTCAATTGTAAAAGTAGATTATAATACGGGCGATGTGACCGAGATATATGTTCCCGATGATAAGTTGGATATAATAGGATGCATGACAGTATCAAAGGATGGAAAGCTCTATTTTTCGCAGGGACATTTTGTCAGTGGAGATAAAGACGAAGACGGTTACAATAATGATTTTTACATATATTCGTATGATATTGGCAGCGGAGAATGCAACAGGATCGTCTGCGGAAACACATATTACATCGCAGACGGAAAGATATATTTTACAAGATTGAATGCGGATTCGGATACCGAAAGATTGTTCTATGCGGAATTATCATCTGCCAATCAAGTCACCGATATGGGTATAGACGTAGCTACAATGGTCAGCGCAGGCGGACAATATGTATATTATCCGACAGACGGCAAGGTATATTACTCGGCTCGTGACAATAAGCTGATGTGCTACGACATGGAAA
>Ga0129317_1002518_pt1 | contig 10307 bp, 7 predicted proteins | sample Cm1ome_FD_94430 | JGI IMG/M metagenome (GOLD analysis project Ga0129317, IMG submission 94430) | Eastern black-and-white colobus group fecal microbial communities from Wisconsin, USA - Cm1105 metagenome | ecosystem: Host-associated > Mammals > Digestive system > Large intestine > Fecal | place...
TGCAAGATCTTCTCCCACAGCCCGCTCAGACGTGCGCGCCGGCAGAAGCTGTGTACGGTCGAGCAGGGCGGAAAATCGTGCGGCAGATGCCGCCGCTGGCACCCTGTTTTCACGAAGTACAGCCCCGCGTTTGTCAATTCCCGCTTGCTCCACTTGTACGTTCGCATCCCGGAATAGAGTGGTTCTATCACTGCCCACTGTGCATCTGTCAGGTTGCTCGGGTACGCCTGCCGCACTTTATCGCTTCTTTTCATGTGTTTATTTTACTACTTGAGTCGGCTTTTGTGAATACAGGTTCTCAGCTTGGGCACCGGCTATCAAAAATGAATTTTCCGTTTTGCACAGAAATAAAAAGGCGCTCTTTTCTTTCTCTTTTTACGAGAAAGAAAAGAGCGCCTTTGATCTTTTGCAGAAAGCCGTTGCGGTACGCTGGGTCTGCCAAATCTCTTACCGTTATCCTATTTACAGCAGTCTGTCCGCCGCACCCCGCTGGGACGAATATCCTCCGTAAAAGAGAAATGCTCTAAAAATCCGCATGTAAATGGACTCTTACTGTGCATCGACCCGGGCCATATGTTCGGCAAGCATGAGAACTTTGTTTGAGTAGCCCCATTCGTTGTCATACCACGCCAGGAGCTTAACAAAATTGTCATCGATCATGATACCCGAGCTGGCATCAAAATTACAGGTGTGGGTGTCCCCAAGAAAATCGAGCGAAACCACCTGCTCGTCATAATAGGCGATGACATCCTTCATCGTGGTTTCGGAAGCGCGCCGGACTGCGGCGCAAATCTCGTCATAGGTGGCCGGTTTGGCGAGGCGCACAGTCAGATCGACCACCGAGACATCGGCAGCGGGAATCCGGAAGGACATACCGGTCAGCTTGCCCTTGACCTCGGGAATGACCAGTCCGCAGGCTTTGGCCGCACCGGTAGTGGAAGGGATGATGTTGCCAAAAACCGACCGGCCGGTGCGCCAGTCCTTCATCGAGCGGGCATCGACCACCTTCTGCTTGGCGGTCGCCGCATGGATGGTGGACATCAGGCCCTGCAAAATCCCAAACTCGTCGCTGACCACCTTGACCAGCGGCGCCAGGCAGTTGGTGGTGCAGGAAGCATTGGAAACGACCTTCATATCCTTGGTATAATTCTGATGATTGACCCCCATGACGAAGGTGGGAGACTGGTCCTTCGCGGGAGCGGTGATGATGACCTTCTTGCCGCCGCCCACAAAGTGAGCCGCCGCCTTTTCGGCCGTGACATAGGCGCCGGTCGATTCGATGATGTACTCGGCTCCCACCTCACCCCATGGGACGTTGGCGGCATCCGCCTCGCTGAAGACCGGGATCTCAACCCCGTTGAACGAAAGTCCTTTGCCGGTAACTTCGACTGTTCCGGGATAGCGGCCGAAGGTGGAGTCGTACTTCATCATGTACTTCATATACTCCAAATCCACATTCCGGTAATTGACGGCACAGACCTCAAAACGTTCCGGCATGGAAAGCGCCTGCCGTAGGACGACTCTCCCAATTCTCCCAAATCCATTGATACCGATTTTTACCCTCATCGCTGAAATCCCCCTTCTTACTTTCGGTTCTATTTGTTTTATTTTACCATGATCTGACGGGAATAGCTAGTATGTCCCGAACAATTATTTCAATACTGTCCATTGATTTTTATGAAAAAAGGCAGAAAACACAGGGCAGGAAAGCCGCTTTTCTTTTTTTCGGCAATGTGGTATCATAAAGTCCGCACAGAGAATCTCCTGATGGCGGGAAGGATGATAAAATGGCACAGCAATGCGAAGCACTTGCTTATATTCACAATGTCAGCTGGAAGGGAAAACGCCCCACGCTCGACCGCGCGCGGGAGCTTCTGCATCGGATGGGCGATCCCCAGAAACGGCTGAAGTTTGTCCATATCGCCGGAACCAACGGCAAGGGGTCAACCGCAGCCATCACTGCTTCGATTCTTGAGGCGGCGGGCCTGCGCACCGGGCTGTTTACTTCCCCTTATCTGATGCGCTTCCACGAACGGATGCGGGTCAACGGGGATGAAATTACCGACCGGGAGCTCAATGAAATCACCGCTTTTGTTCGGCCGCTTGCGGAGGCGATGGCAGACCATCCGAGTGAGTTCGACCTTGTTACCTGTATCGGTCTGGAATTTTTCGCGCGGCGCGGCTGCGACATTGTTGTACTGGAGGTCGGAATGGGCGGCAGGCTCGACTCAACCAATGTCATCGATCCTCCCGAGGCGGCGGTGATCACCGCCATCGGCCTCGACCACACCGAATACCTCGGAGATACGGTGGAAAAAATCGCCGCTGAAAAGGCGGGCATCATCAAAGCAGGCAGCGCGGCGGTGCTGGCTGCACAGCAGACGTCGGTCGCCGAAGTGATCCGGGCGCACTGCGATGCGCTGGGTGTCCCGCTTGCCGTCGCCGACCCGGCCGTCCTCTTTACGGACTGTCGGACGACCCTGGATGGAGAGCGGTTTTGCTACGGGGGGGAAGAGCTGACCCTCTCACTGGTGGGGGCGCACCAGCGGCAGAACGCCGCCGCCGCCATCGAGACGGCGCTGGTCCTTCGGGAGAGAGGATGGAGGATTCCGTCCGAAGCGATCCGCACCGGTCTGCGGAATGCCTGCTGGGCCGGACGGTTCGAGGTGCTGTCCCGAAATCCGGTCTTTATCGTCGACGGAGGACATAACCCGCAGGGTGCCCGCACAGTAGCGGATACCCTCGGTACACTGTTTCCCGGGAAGAAAGTTTCCTTCCTGACCGGGGTGCTCGCCGACAAGGACGGCCGCGGCATTCTCGGTCCGGTGCTGCCCCTCGCAAAGCGGTTTTATACTGTTACCCCCGAAAGCCCGCGCGCCCTCCCCGCCGAAGAGCTGGCCCGCGAACTGCGGGAGGAGCACTGCATCGAGGCGTTTGCCTGCCTCTCCATTCAGGAAGGGGTTCGCCGGGCGCTTGCCGACGCAGATCCCGGTGACGTGATCTGCGCCTATGGCTCTCTTTATCAGGTCGGAGAAATCCGAAGCTGCTTCGGGCTGGGATGAACCGGCCGCAAATCGTTTGGAGAAGAAGGAATCGAATCTGAATCATAACCGCCTGCTCCACAGCATGATGTCCTATTACAGCGGAGACTCGAAGCGAATTCAGCATTTCATCAAGGTCTATCATTTTGCCCGAATGATCGGTGAGGAGGAGGGGCTTGACGGGGATACCCGGCTCATCCTTGAGACGGCCGCCATTGTTCACGACATCGGCATTCGAAATGCCGAGCAGAAATACGGCGAATGCAGCGGCAAGCTCCAGGAAAAGGAGGGTCCTCCCGAAGCGGAGCAGATGCTGACACAGCTCGGCTATAACCGGTCCCTGATCGAACGGGTCTGCTATCTGGTCAGCCGCCACCACACCTATACCGGGGTGGACGGCCCGGACTATCAAATTTTTTGGAGGCCGATTTTCTCGTCAATCTCTATGAGTCGGGTGCGGGGCGGGAACAGGCGGCGTCTGCCTGTGAGAAGATCTTCAGGACCTCATCCGGAAAACGTCTCTGCCGGACGAGGTTCGCCCTGTGAAGCTTTCCGGACTCAGCTGCGGCTCTAAAGCAAGCCCTCCGCGAAATTTCGCGGAGGGCTTGCTTTTTTGCGTTCAGTTTAACGACGATCCTCGATTGCCGCGCTCAGATAGGCCTCGATACCGTCGGCGGAGGAAAGCTTCATCACTTCGTCCGCAAGATGCCGGGCTTCGGTCAGGGTCCAGCGTGAAATGGCGCAGCGGGTCTCCAGAACCAAGGAAGCTCCCACCGAAAATTCATCCAGTCCAAAAGCCAGAAGCAGAGGAATCAAGCGGGAGTCCGCCGCCGATTCGCCGCACATTCCCACCGGAATCCCCGCCTCGTGTCCGGCGCGGATCACCGACCGGATCGACCGCAGAACCGAAGGATTCAGCGGAGAGTAGAGATAGGCGACCTTTCCGTTGCCGCGATCCACCGCCATTGTATACTGGACCAAATCGTTGGTGCCGATCGAGAAAAAGTCAGATTCCCGAGCCAGAATATCCGCGATCAGCGCCGCGGCCGGAGTTTCAATCATGATTCCCAGCGGAACCCCCCGCTGAAACGGAACCCCCTCCTGTTCGAGATCAGCCATCAGCCTGGAAAGAATGGCGCGCGTCTGCCGCAGCTCGTCGGCACAGGTCACAAGCGGCAGCATAATCTTGAGCCGCCCGAAGGCTGAGGCACGCAGCAGCGCCCGGAGCTGCACCGAAAAGAAATCCGGCCGGCCGAGGCAGTACCGGATACCGCGATAGCCAAGAAAGGGATTTTCCTCCCGCTCCATCCCGAGATAGCCGACCGCCTTATCCCCTCCGATATCGAGGGTGCGGATCACGACCTCCCTCTCTCCTACCGTCTCCACAACCCGGCGGTAAACTTCAAACTGCTCCGCCTCACCGGGCGGGGCGCTGCGGTCCATGAAGAGAAACTCGGTTCGGAAAAGCCCTATCCCCTCCCCGCCCGACTCCAGCACCGCCTTGACATCCTGATCGGAACCGATGTTGCAGCACAGCAGAACCTCATGGTGATCGGCCGTCCGGGTGGGAGCCTCCCGAAACGCCTCAAGGGCGGCGCGGTCAGCCAAAAGCTTCTCCTGCCTGAGACGGTAGCTGTCCAGCGTTTCGGAATCGGGACGCGGCAGGACCACGCCGCCGGTCCCATCCACGATCACCAGATCACCGTCGGCGATCCGCTCTGTAACGCCGGAAAGCCCCAGAACGGCCGGAATCGACATTGCGCGGGCGAGAATCGCGGAATGTGAGGTCATTCCTCCTGTTTCAGCGACCAGAGCCGCTGCCTGTTCCCGCCCGAGGCCGGAGGTCATGGAGGGAGTCAGATCGTGGACAACAAGAACCGAACCTGCGGGCAGCGTCCGCGGATCAAAAACGGGCTGTCCGAGCAGCAGACCCAGAAGCCTCGCCCGCATATCGCGCACATCGGTGGCACGCTGGCGGGTCACCTCGTCCTCCACAGAGGTGAACATTTCGATATACATCCCGCAGACGGTGTCCACCGCCTTTTCAGCGCAGGCTCCCTGACCGATCAAATCCTCCATCTGGCTGACCATGAAGGGGTCCCCGATCATCATGATCTGCGCAAGCAGAATTTCCGCCTGCTTTTCCCCTGCCCGCGCGCGGGTTTCCTCCGCAGCCCTTTCCGTCCGTTCCCGGAAGGAAGCGATCGCCTCATGCAGACGGCGTTTTTCCTCCCGGGAACCCTTCGGCACCACCATGGAGTAATCGAGATCCTCCCCGCGCAGTACCACCGCCCTGCCGATGCCGATTCCCGCCGAAACTCCGATTCCCTGATTCATACCCGTTCCTCCGTCCCTGTCTTTGTCCGGCGGCACCGCTTCGCCGGAATCCCCCGGCTTGTTTTCCGGCAGAGATACCGCTTCCGCCGGTATTGCCTGTTCCCGGCCTCCGACTAGTCGGAATCCCCCAGCTTGTTTTCCACCAGAGACACCGCTTCCGCCAGCATTGCCTGCTCCTGATTGCCGCTGCAGCGGATTTCGATTTCCGCCCCGTATTTGATGCAGGCGGCCATGAGGTTCATGATGCTCTTTCCATCGATCTCCCGACCGTTATGGAGAATCCGGATATCGGTGTCGGGGTACTTTGCCATAGCGCCTACAAAGAGGCTGGCAGGGCGCATATGAAAGCCCATTTTGTTGATTACCGCAAGTGTTTTCGATACCATAAGCAAGCTCCCTTTCCGCCGCCGCAGCGGTTTATTCTCCCCGGGCAGGCGTCGTGCCGGCCGGCCGTTTGTTCTTGAGCAGCGCCAGCAGCATCATCCCGATCACCGAGCCGGCCGCCAGTGCGATAAGATACCAGAGCACCCCTGTCATGACCGGGAGGACAAAAATTCCGCCGTGGGGTGCGGGCAGCGCACAGCCCATAGCCATGGAAATTCCTCCCGCAACCGCAGAACCCGCGATGCAGGCGGGCAGGACCCGCAGGGGATCGGAGGCCGCAAAGGGAATCGCTCCTTCGGTGATAAAGCAGAGTCCCATGACGTAATTGACCGGCCCGGATTTGCGTTCCTCGGGGGTGAAACGGTCCGGGAAGAAGCTCGCGGCCAGCGCAATGGCCAGCGGCGGAACCATCCCTCCGATCATCACCGCCGCCATCACCTCGGAAGGTCCAGCCGCAGCGGTCAAGGTCGCGGTGCCGAACACATAAGCCGCCTTGTTGAAGGGGCCGCCCATATCGACTGCCATCATTCCGGCAAGGACACAGCCCAGCAGCACTCGGCTCGCGGTGCCCATGGCGCCGAGGGCGTCAAAGATAGCGGCATTCAACATCCCGACGAAGGGATTTACGGCACACATCACGACGCCGATCACCAAAATTCCAACCAGCGGATAAATCAGAACCGGTTTAATCCCTTCCAGAGCGGCAGGCAGGACCCGGTCGCAAAACCGCCGCAGCCCAAGGACAAAATAACCTGCCGCAAACCCCGCGATCAGCGCCCCGAGAAATCCGGCGGAAACGTCGGTGCCAGCCGGATGGGAAAAAGTGGCGCCCGAAACAGCCAGCGCGCCTCCGACAAAACCCGCGGCCAGACCGGGGCGATCGGCGACCGCCATCGCAATATAGCCCGCGAGAATCGGCAGCATAAACCCGAAGGCCGCTCCTCCGATATTCTTCAGGAAGGCGGCAAGAGGAGTGATCGTACCAAAATTCGAGAGGTTTTCCTCGTTGAGCGCGCCCGCATCGAACAGAAAGGCAAGCGCAATCAGGATGCCTCCGCCGATGACGAATGGCAGCATATGGGAAACGCCGTTCATCAGCTGCTTGTAAACGGCACGCCCTGCGCTCTCGTGTACGCCGTCCTGCTGCGGGAAGCCTCCGGTACGGCGGTAAACGGGAGCCTGGCCGGCAAGGATCTTTTGGATCAGTTCCTCCGGCTGGTTGATTCCGGCGGAAACCGGGACTTTGAGCAGCGGCTTGCCGTCAAAGCGGTCGAGTGCAACCTCCTTGTCGGCGGCGATGATCACCCCCGCACAAGCTGCGATCTCGTCGCGGGTCAAAACATTTTTCGCTCCGCCTGAACCCTGCGTCTCGGCCCGCACCGTCACCCCAAGCTCGCGCCCTTTTTTCTCCAGCGCCTCTGCCGCCATATAGGTGTGGGCAATTCCGGTCGGGCAGGCGGTTACGGCCAGCACCAGACGGCCGTCGGAACCCTTCGCTTTTTCCGGCGCCTGCTCAGGGTATTTTTCCCTTTCCTGTGCGTCGATCAGGGTAAGGAACTCCTTGGGGCTGCGCGCCCGGCGGAGCCGTTCACAGAACGGCTCGTCCATCAGCATCACCATCAGACGCGAGAGAATTTCAAGGTGGGAATCTCCCGCGCCCTCCGGCGCGGCGATCATAAAAAAGAGATCGGAGGGCGCCTTGTCCGGCGCGCCGAAGTCGATGCCTCCCGGCACGGTCATAGCCGCCAAGCCGGGGCGCAGCACAGCGCCGCTTTTGGCGTGGGGCACCGCGATCCCGTTTCCGATCGCGGTAGAGCCGAGTTCCTCACGCGCGAGAAGATCGGCGCGGTACCGCGCCGCATCGCTCAGATTTCCGGCCTTCCCCTGAAGCGCGATCAGACGGTCCAGCGCCTCCTCCCGGCCGGAGGCCGAGGCGCCGAGACAGACGGCATTTTGGGAAAGCAGATCTATAATCCGCATATGCAAAAATCCTTTCTAAGAGAATTCGGGGCAAAAGGGGGCTAGAGCGTTTTCAGCACCGCTTCGATGCAGGAGCGGGCTGCGAGCCCATCCGAAAAGGCAGTTGCCCCGCCCGCCGCAGTTCCCAGACGCAGGGCGTACCGGTAGTCGCCTTTCTCCGAGTATCCGGCCAAAAAGCCTGCAACCATCGAGTCTCCGGCGCCCACCGAGTTTTTGAGAACGCCCTGCGCGGCCCTCTGACGCAGCACTTCGCCTGTTTCGGTGACAAGCAGCGCACCGAAGCCCGCCATCGAAACAAGGACGTTGCGCGCCCCCATCCGCTGGAGCCTGCGCGCACATTGTGCAATCTGCTCCCCGTCGCCGGGGGAAAGCGCAGTTCCGGCAAGCTCTCCCAGCTCGTGGTGGTTCGGCTTGATCAGAAACGGGCGGTAAGGCAGCACCCGTTCCAGCAGGCTGCCGGCGGCGTCCACCACAAAACGCAGCTCCCGTCCGGAAAGCCGCCTGAGAATCTGTTCGTAAATATCGGCCGGGAGCGTCGCCGGAATGCTTCCGGCGAGGACCAGCGTATCCCCCGGACGCAGCGCATCGAGCTTTCGGTACAGCGCCTCAAGCGACTGCGGGTCAATCTGCGGCCCGCGGCCGTTGATCTCGGTTTCCTCCCCGCTTTTCAGCTTGATATTGATTCGTGAAAAGCCCTTTGGCAGAAGAATAAAGTCGGTCGTGATCCCGTGTGCATTCAGCTTCTGTTTCAGTGCCGTGCCGGTGAATCCGGCGATAAATCCGAGCGCCGTGTTTTGGATTCCCAGCTCATGCAGCACCAGCGAGACGTTGATCCCTTTACCGCCGCAGTAAAGCTCCTCCCGCTCGCAGCGGTTGGTCGCGCCGAGGCAAAAGTCCGTCACCCGCACGACATAATCGAGGGCGGGGTTGAAGGTTACGGTATAGATCATGTCTGGCCTCCCTGGTCATGGTCGTGAGCGCGGGCATCTCTTTTTTGACCCGCACGACGCTGTCTTTGTCCCCACTATATTCCCCATTTTAACCACCGTCAATCACATTTCGGCCAAAATCCGCCCGCCATGCTTCCAAACAAACTGAATACCGGAAACTCTATTCGGCTAGTCTTTCCCGTACACTGCAGTTCCATACGGAAAGATCCAGTTCGAAATGACCCGCCGCCTAGGAAAAAGGGGCAAGGTGTGGTACAATGGACAAAAGGCCGCGGGAAACGCCTGCGGTATTGATTCTGCCTGCGGGGAAAGCATTTGCAGGCAGAACGCGGAAAGTTTCGAAAAACATTTCCGGAAAGGCAGTAAAAAAGCTGAACCCCGACACCGCTTCTGAAAGAAAGGATGTGCCGCCGTGAAAATTTTTCGAATGATTTCGCTTGTTTTGACTCTCCTTCTTCTGGCGGGATGTGCCGGGAAAGAGGAGGCTATTTCCATCTCCGTTCCCCACGAGCCGTCTGTTCAGGCCGAGAGGGAGCCCATTCTGGAGCCTGAATTGGAAGCCCCCGGCCAGCCCTATTGGATTCTCGGGGAATGCGCTTATGATGGCGGCACAGCGGTCGTTTATGAGGTGCAGCACCCCGACTCCTACAATAAACGTTTTTCCAGCGACTCCATTTTTTATGCCCTCCGCTGGCAGATCTTTGACGCGCAGGGGCGGAAAACCGGCGCGGGCGACAGCGGATGGAGCAACAGCTTTGCCATTCACGGTCTTCCCCTTTCCGGGCTGGAGGCGCAGGAGGGACTGCTCACCTTTTCAGTGCAGATGCCCGCGGAATACAGCGGAGAACCCCTGCGGCGGAAATTCACCCTGGTTCTTGACGATGAGAAGCTGTCCATCCTCGGCGAAAATCCAAACGGCTACCGCTACCAGGTCGAGGATTGGTATCCCATCGCCCGGGAGGGAGATTTCCTGCTGGAGAACTGCACCCATTATAACCGGGAGCTGGAGCGGAGTGAGGAGTTGTTCCAGCTGACCGGGCCAAAGACAAACCGGATTATCCCGCTCGATCTTTCCGACCCGGATTTCGGCAATGAGCTTTACAGCCTGAAGCGTCCCCATGATCTTGGCCCCGGAAACGAAACGCCCTATTCCTCAGAGATGTCGGCGGCGCTCGACCCCGCGGCAAAAACAGCAGTGCTGACCATTCCGAAGCTGACCGTCACCCTGGATTTTGCGTCGGGGAGCCAGCGAACCGAGCGGCATTACCGCACCGATATGCTCCAAACGGAAATTGCGCGAAGCCCGGACGGACGGTATGCCGTCTATACCTCCGGAGAATTCGACCGTTTTGAGTCGGTCGGCGGATGCGATTATCTCTCGGTCGGCCCGGACGGGGCGCTTCATTTTCTTTACAGCGGAAGTATCATGGACCAGATCACCTTTTTGGGGAATGACCGGATTCTGGCCAACACATTCTCTGCGCTGACCTGCTATGACGCGGCGTCCGGCCTGCCGGACGAAGTGCAGCTCTCCTTTGACTACGGGGAGACGGTGCTTGGCGGAGAAATCTGCTCCCCCAAGTATCTGACCATCGGACTTGCGGCCGACCAGAAA
>Ga0129317_1002519_pt1 | contig 10306 bp, 10 predicted proteins | sample Cm1ome_FD_94430 | JGI IMG/M metagenome (GOLD analysis project Ga0129317, IMG submission 94430) | Eastern black-and-white colobus group fecal microbial communities from Wisconsin, USA - Cm1105 metagenome | ecosystem: Host-associated > Mammals > Digestive system > Large intestine > Fecal | place...
AGGATAAATTTTTATCTGCAAGGCGGAGGAATGAGCCGTAGCGGTGGCTACGGCGATTGACAACAACGTAGCAGATAGAAATTTAGACAAATGAAGCAGACTGTTAATTGAGGTGGCTCATACCAGGTATTCTTACCGGACGCAAGCTCATAAGGGATCCCCCCGCAAGCGGGTCCCTCCTTATGAGATTTTTCGCTGATCTTGGAACCGTCAGGTATTCTTACCGGACGCAAGCTCATAAGGGATCCCCCCGCAAGCGGGTCCCTCCTTATGAGATATCTTTCATCTTTGGTTCGAATATCCAGCTGGCGAGATAGCTGAAGATCAAAGCTCCGCTGATCCCGGCTGCACTCGTTTTAAAACCGCCAAGAAACAATCCCAGAAAGCCTTCCTGTTCCACGGCCTCACGCACACCTTTCCACAGGGTATTTCCAAAACCGAGCAGCGGTACGGACGCTCCGGCTCCGGCGTACTCGATCAGCGGTTCGTACCAGCCGACTGCTCCGAGCAGCGTACCAAGGACTACCAGGATCACCATAATCCGTCCCGGCAGCAGTGTCGTTTTTTCCAGAAGAATCTGCACCAGCGCACAGATCAGCCCTCCAACCCAGAATGCATTCAGATATTCCATTTATTTTCTCCTTTTTAAACATGCTCCAGCACCACCGCATGCGCAATGCCAGGAATTGTCTGTCCCTCATTGAAGCTGACCTTTGAGAGCAGTGCTCCGGTCGGAACAAACAGCACCCGTTTCCAGCTGCCTTTTCGCAGCTTCGGCAGGATCATCGCCGAGAACGTCACCGCCGCACAGCCGCATCCGCTCCCTCCCGCATGTGTATCCTGCGTTTCCGGGTCATAAATTTCAATACCACAGTCCATATACTGCGTCTCAATATCAAATCCCCGGTCCTTTACCAGCTGCAGCAAAATCTCTTTGCCGACGGTTCCGAGATCTCCTGTGATGATCCGGTCATACTCCTGCGGCTCCCGCTCAAAGTCAAGCAGGTTCTGGCAGATCGTATCGCAGGCCGCCGGTGCCATGCACGCGCCCATGTTCATATTGTCGCGCACACCCCTGTCAACAATCTTCCCGGGTGTAACACCGCTGATCCGTACGTAACCATTCTTTGTGCCAAGGATAAACGCACCGCTCCCGGTCACGGTCCACGTTGCTGCGAGCGGCCGCTGACTTCCATAACCGAGTGGGAAACGAAATTCTTTCTCCGCACTTGCGAAGTGACTCGAGGTCACAGCCGCTGCATGCTCTGCAAAGCCGCCCGCCACGCTCATCGCCGCGAGCGTCAGGGATTCCGCACAGGTCGAGCACGCACCGTAAAGCCCGAACAGCGGAAGCTTCACCTCCACGTTTCCAAACGACGTCGCAGTCAGCTGCGCCAGTAGATCTCCTCCGAACAGAAATCGCACCTCTGAAAGCTCCAGTTTTGCTTTTTCCGCCGCCTTTTGCAATGCTATACTTTGCATTTCGCTTTCTGCCTGCTCCCAGGTCTCTTTTCCGAAAAGCGGATCCCCATCTTTTACATCAAACCATTCCCCAAGCGGTCCCGCCGCTTCTTTCGGACCGACGACTGAGGCGCTCCCCGCGATATAGACCGCGTTTTGAAATGCAATACTCTGTTTTCCGACTATCTGACTTCCCATACTGTCCTTTCCGCAGAAGTCTCTCCATACAGACCGCCATGTTATCGTCAGACGCTTCTTCAGACAACAGAATTTCCTTCTGAAGCACACATGTTCCTGCTCATCACCGGAATCTGCTCTCTTCGAATAAATCGGAGATTCGCTATCCGCTTAGTGCTCCGCGCACTTGAAGTTTGGAATGCTTATCTGCGTTCAAACGGATTCAGGGAGACAACCGCCCGTTTCCTTTGGGTATATTGTCTCCCTGACTGTATTTTTTATACGTGAACCTTTACATCTGCGCATCCGTGTGCTGTGCTTCATCCGTATACTGGCGGATGCACGCTTCGATCCGCTCCTTCACAAGCGCCGCAATCTCCGTCGTTTTCATTTTTTCGTACTCATCAAAATAAATCGGCTCCAGAAAATGCACCTGCACCTTCGTCTTCGCGATCGAGCCGGTATCAAACGCCTTGTAGGAATCGATCAGCGCCACGGGCACGATCGGGCATTTTGATTTTACCGCACACTTAAAACTGCCGCCCTTAAAATCCAGAAGTTCATTTCCATTTTTACTTCTGGTCCCCTCTGCGAAAATGATGAAATTTTTTCCCTCCATCACTTCCTTTGTCACCTGCAAGATAACTTTCATGCCCTGCCGCGGATCCCTGCGGTCAATCGGAAGCGCACCGAGGCAGGCGATCACCTGTTTCAAAAACGGAATATTCTCCAGTTCCTTTTTGAGCACCACCGACGTCGGGCGCTTCAGCAGCTGGAGCATTGCCAGCACATCGAACATTCCCTGATGGTTCGGATAGAGAATATACCCATCCTCCCTTGGGAGGTTTTCCAGCCCGTATCCTTCGATCTCGACGCGCCCTCCCCTGATCGCCCGGTTATCAATCTGTCTGATCAGTGCGTACCGCTCTTCAGGCGTATAATGTTCCGGATGCGCTGCCATGCGGAATAACCTGACAATTCCGTATGGTACATACCAGAGGTTCATCAGTACCATCCGTAAAATCCGTCTCATGCCTCTCCCTTTTGCCCAGATATACTCTCGGAGCTTAGCAGCTCATCAAAAGAAGCAATCACTGCATCCGCATGGTCTGCCTGCCCAAAACCATAGGAGGCAAATACAAACGGAACGCCTGCCTTTGCTGCCGCATCGCAGTCTCCCTGTGTATCCCCTACGTAAACCGGATGCTTCAGGCTATTTCGTTCTACCACCAGCCGGATATTTTCGTCTTTGTTTTTTCCGGTATCTCCGTAGCATTCTGTATCTGTGATGTACGGTTCCAGCCCGGTCTTACGCAAAAAAAGTTCGATATAACCAGACTGACAGTTGCTCACAATCATCAGCTTTGTCCGCTTTGACAATTCTTTGATCGTATCGGCCACTCCCGGATAGCAAATGTGACACGGATCTTTCTCCAGCGCTTCATGTTCATAGACACAGCAGACATCCATGATCGCATACCGCCGCTTTGGCTCAAGTTCCGGAAGCAGATTATCCGCTATCACCTTCATTGTCTTGCCGAATTGCTCCTGAAGCATTTCTGCCGTGATCTCCCGGCTTCCGCCGCCTTCTCTTACCGCCTTCGTCCATGCTTTCGCCACAATTCCCGTTGAATTCCAAAGTGTTCCGTCAACGTCCAGTATTAATGCGCCAAACTGCATTTTATCCTTCTTTCTTTATCCATAAATCACAGAAAAATTTTCTCCGTCTTCACCGCCCTGCGCGATTTTCTGCAGTACACGCGCTGTATTTTTGAAATTCTCATTCAGCGGATACCGATCAAATATATACGTCTGGCGATTTTCCTGCAGCTGTACCTCCAGCGAATTTAATGCATTGTAGATCTGTGTAAAAGTAAGTGTCATCATATCTTTCCGGTATGCCTCAAGAAATTCTGCTTTATTTGCCTGCGGGATCTGAATCTGAATTCCATAATCCATATTCGTGCCATCCCACATTGTAATTTCTGACCAGTAATCTTCGTCCTCCTCCGGAACTGCGGTCTCTTTTTCCGTCTCTTCCTGTGTCTGCACTTCCGGAAGCTGCTCCAGCTTCGTCTCTTCTGTCTTCTCCGTTTCTGTCTCTTCTGCATACGATATAGAGCTGGAGATCGTAACCGGATAATAACGCATCAGCCCCGGAAAGTTTTCCTGATAGCACTCTGCCGTCATCTGATAAATCTCCTTCGGCTCCATGGAAAGAATCGGATAATACCTTTCTTTATACTGATCGTCCTGCATCAGCTTCTCCATCGTTTCCAGATACAGCTCCCGGTTCACATCGTATCTTCTGTAAACCTCCTTGCCATTTTTCAAATGATATTTCAGATTAATTGCTACTGTCTCTCCATCATAGGAATAATCATCCAGCAACGTTTTTTGGGCAAATTCCACTCCGTTTTCAGCCAGCTTATACAATGCATCAATCTGTCCGCATTCCAGATAATCAAGATTCTTCTGCTCTTCTGACTTTTCCTTTTCGTCCTCCTGCTTTTGAACCTCCGGATACGTATACGTACTGTCTACACCCTGTACTGCCATTGAAGCAAGCGCATCCTTTTCCGGAAGATACGAATTGTATCCCCCGATATCATACCGGAACGGGAAAAAAATGAGCGAGGCCAGGACGACAGACACTGCAATATGTCCCTTGTGCTGCAGTACCTGATGAATATCCCAGCGATAAATAAACTCCATGACCATGCAGGCAAGCGACGCAAACAATACGATGAATACGATCTCCCAGATTACAGAGTGCAGCTCACTTCCGACAAGCCCTGCGATCAGGGCTGCCGGAACCGCAAGAAGAACCTTCACCAATCCTTCGAGCTTTCCGAATGCCAGTGCCGCTCCTGCTGCCTCGCTCTTTCTTCTGCGATAAAGCATAAGTGCCAGAACTGAAGTCAGTGCCACAATCGAGATCAGCTGACAAAGACCGGCAATGCTCGGCCACCATCCGGTCAGACCATAAGAAATCTGGCTCACCTCCGGACCGCTCCCCCAGAAAAAGCAGAAGGCCCACGGAGAGGTACAGCGCAGCACGCTGCCCGTTGCAGATTCGGTCATAGACGAAATCTGCATGGAGCTATTCAGAAAACTCTGTACATACGCCACTCCAAGAAGCCAGAACATCGGAAAATAACCGATCAGAACAGCCACTGCACAAACACTTGTTACCATCTTACCGGTCATCATCACCGCAAGAATTGTTCCGGAATAGCTGCACAGAAAAAACAAGGTCTGCTGCAGCGTACATACTGCGATTTCCGCGATCAGCATCGGCGTAAACGCCCCATACATTGCGCCGGCCAGAAGTCCAAGCGCCTGTGCCGCTGCGTAAGGCACGACAAAGGTCACGGCGCCTGCAGCATATTTGACTGCAAACAGGGTTTCTCGTTTCAGAGAAAGACTATGATACAGATCCGTTTTTATCGTGGAATGCACATAAGAAAAGACACAAAGTCCACAGATCACGCCTGCAGCAAGAATTACAAGCACATTTCCGGGCTGGTCATTTCCAATCTGAAGACAAAGCGTATTCAGCTTATCCTGCGCCGTTGCATCACCGGAAAGCAGTACTGACATAGAAAGAAGCACCCGAAACGGGATGAGCAGCAAATAGACCACTGCCTGTACTGCCATCAGCCAGGCAAGCTGGCGCAGCTCTCTTCCAAAGAGTTTAGAACATGAGATTTTTGACGTCATAACCTGCCACCTCCGTTTCACTGATAAAAATCTCCTCCAGAGACAGCGGCAGAATCTCGGAAAACAACGGCTGTTTTTCCATGACTCCCCGCAGTACCTCTTCTTCACTTCCGCGTACTACGATCGTCAGCAGCGAACCACGCTTGCTGTATTTGAGTACCTCCAGCTCTGCAAGCAGCTCCTCCTCTTTCATCGGATCCGGAATGACACACTGCACTTTATGAATGTCCAGCTTCATCTCATCGAGATCCCGTGAAAACAGGATGCCGCCCTGGTGTAAAAGCCCCACGTGATCACAGATATCCTCAATCTCTCTTAAGCTGTGCGATGCAATCACAGGTGTAAACGTACGATTGAGGATTTCAGCTGCAAACAGACTTTTTACTGCCTGCCGGATCACCGGATCAAGCCCGTCAAAGGTCTCGTCACACAGCAGATACTCTGTATTGGCGCAAATTCCAAGCAGCACAGATACCTGCTTCTTCATTCCCTTGGAAAATGTTTGGATTTTCCTGTGCGGGTCAAGATTGAACTGCTCCATCAGCTCATCAAAACGTCCACGGTCAAACTGTGGATAAATGACACTGTAATAATCCCTCATGCCCTCTGCAGTTGCATTCGGGAAAAAATAAGCCGTATCCGGAATAAAACAAATCTTCCGCTTTGCTGCCGGATTTTCCCAGACCGGAAGGCTGTCAACCTTTACCTGCCCCTCTTCCGGATGCAGCACACCGCTGATCACACGCAGCAGTGTACTTTTTCCTGATCCGTTCGTACCAGCCAGACCGAAAATGCTGTTTTCACCAATCTCAGCCTCTACCTGATAAAGAGCACGAATCTCACCAAATTTTTTGGTCACTCGCTCAATGCTGATCATTCCTCTATCTCCTCCTGATAGTATTCTCTTACCTTTGCCACCATGCAGTCGCCGGAAATTCCAAGCTCCCTGCCTTTCTTCACCGTTTCACGCAGGGATTCATAAACACTGTCCTTCTTACGCAGCTTCAGTTCCTCATTTCCGGAAACAAAATTTCCCCGCCCTTTTACCGGATAGATATAACCATTCTGTTCCAGAATACTGTATGCTTTCTGAATCGTATTGGGATTGATCGACAGTTCCACCGCCAGCGTACGCACCGATGGCAGCTGACTGTCTGCTTCCAGCACTCCATTTACAATCAGCGTCTCGATCCGGTCTACGATCTGTTCATAGATCGGCTTTCGATTCTGAAAATCGATTGCAATCATTTCCCGTCCTCACTCCTCTCTCTTTGCATAGTTCTCTTTGCGTAGTCCTCTTTGCGTAGTTCTCTTTGCCACACAGTAAAGCGGACATTCGCACTCTGCTTTCGCTGCTTTATAACACAGAAAGCAAAAAGTGTATGATATGTATTAGTACACTTTGTTTTCTCTTTTATACTATAACTCATCTTGCATGTCAACCGACTTAAGGTTTTTTTAAGTAAATAAAAAAGAATCTTCCCAACAACAATCCTGTCAGGAAGACCCTTTACTCTGTGCAGCATTTATCACTTATTTTATTTATCACTTATTTAAAGAGATTTTTGTTTACGTAGCCTACTGTGCCGTTATACTCAATCTTGTACCAGCGATCTGTCTCGCCAAGTGCGGTGACCTTCGTACCGGATTCAATCGTTCCTACAATCTCTCCATCCTGTGCCGGCGTGGAACGAATATTCGCACCGGTGGCCGCCTCTACGCTGTAGGACTCTGCAAAATCACCAACGCCATACTGTGAGTCTACGGCAGTGGTGTCGGAAGAACTGCCTGTCGTATCAGAAGATGTCCCTTCCGAAGTGGTTCCGGTCGTGGCACTATCGGAAGTCTGCGTTGTACTGAGTTCCTTTTCAATTGCCTCCTGACGCTCTGCATCCGTCTTTTCTGCTACCTTCTCTGCAGAAACGAACTGCTTGGAAACGTAACCATTGAAATCATAACCATCCATCTCTACTACATACCAGTTCGGTGTCTCACCGACTACTGTCACCTGATCACCCTGCATGTAGCTGTAGACAATATTGTCTGCCGTTGTATCAGGATCGGAACGTACATTGATGTCATCCTTTGCATACATCATCTTAATCTGATCCAGTTCCTTCTCCTGCGCTTTTTCTTCCTCTGCAGTCAGAACCTTCGGCTCGGTCTGCTTCTCCGTTACCTTTTCTGTTTCTGTCTGCTTTTCGGTCACTTTCTCCGTCGGTTTTTCTGTCGCTGTCTCACTCTCAGTCGGAGCTTCTGTCACAACCTCCGTCGGCTTTTCCGTCTGCGGTTCTTCTTTTTTCAGCTTGCTGCATCCTCCCAGCATTGCTACAGATCCTGCCAGCAGCAACGCAAGCACTGCACTTTTCTTTCTGTTTTTCATAAATGTTCCCCTCCATTTCCCTATCATGTACTCGATAATATACTCGTATCTGATACGGTCACATCTGTCGGAAACGACTCCTTTTCCACACGTAATCCGAACAGAAACCACTGCTTCCGCGTATCATTTCTTAACTTCTATACTGCTTAGCATCATACCACGTTTTCTTTTCAGTGGCAAGAGTTGTCACAAAATTTTTAATTTTTTTAAGTTTATGTTAATTTTACATACTTTTTCGTTCCGCGATTTCCGCCATTTTTGCCGCATTCAGCCGTGTATCACCGTGTACACGGCTATAGGAAAGATATCCATTCATACGATCGATCTTTGTCAGATTTCTGGAACCGCATTTCGGACAGATATCCATCTCCAGCTCCTGATGTCCACAGTCATCACAGTATGCAAGAGAAAGATTCACTCCCTCATAAAAACCGAGATCCATTGCCCGGCGGATCAGACTTCTGATTGCTTCAATATTATAATCGATCGGATATCTGACATACTGGATCTTTCCTCCGTTGCACAGTTCCCAGAATCTCCCTTCCAGATCCTGCTTTTCAATCGGCGTAAGATCCTCGGTCACATGACAGTGAAAGCTGTTGCTGACATACGGCCGATCCGACACTTTCTCAATGATACCGTATTTTTTGCGGAACTGCTCTACCTGAAGTCCGCACAGGCTTTCTGCCGGAGTCCCGTAGATCGCATAGAGCCAGCCATCCTCTTTTTTGAACTCGTTTACCTTTTCATTGATGTAGCAGAGCGTTTCCAATGCAAACTGTCCGTCCTCTGCAATCGATTTTCCATTATACAGCTCCTGCAGTTCATTCAGCGCTGTAATTCCAAACGATGCTGTCATTGGTTTTAAAAGTTTACCGATCTTCTCACCCGGCTGCAGATGACCGCCGTAAAAACCGCCTTCACAGTATGCAAGCGGATTGGTGGAAGCACGCAGCTCACCGAGATACTCATACGTACGGATGTGCAGCTGTCTTATCATTTCCAGATATTCATCCAGGACTTCATGAAACTCCCTTTTTTCCTCTCTTGCCTTTGCCAGAATCATCGGAAGATGAAGGCTGACTGCTCCGACATTGAACCGACCCACAAAAACCGGAACATCGTTTTCATCCGCCGGCTCCATCCCGCCGCGTTCGTACCATGGGCTTAAAAATGCCCGGCAGCCCATCGGACTGATCACCTTTCCGTATTTTTTGTACATGCTGGAAATGTAACCTTCCCCTGTCATTGAAAGCCAGTCCGGATACATTGTTTTTGCAGAACACTCGACGCCTTTCTCGAACACATCCTCACAGCTACCGCCCGGTCCGTGCAGATTTTTATCATACAGGAATACAATTTTGGGGAACAGTACCGGCTTTTTTGCTCCCGGCCGTCCCTGTCCGCCGCGATGCACCTCCAGCAATGAGACTGAGATCATCTTTTCCAGCTCTGAGGTACCAAGCCCCAGTGTTACCGTTACAAACGGATAGTCGCCGCGTGAGGAGCCTACCGTGTTAAGCTTATATTCAATTCCTTGCCATCCCTGATCGCAGTCCCTGCGTACCTTTTTCTGTGCATACCGCACTGCATGTGCCTCAATATCCTTCCAGGACGGATCGCATGCCTCGATAAACTCTTCCTGATATTTACGAAAGCTCTTTTCGGCATACGGAGCCAGGATTTTATCCACCTCTGGAACGGTAAAGCCTCCGTACTGCTGTGCTGCCGTGCTCAAAATAATGTCACCCATAACATCAAACGCCGTATCCAGTGTCTTTGGCTCATTATACCATACATTTCCCATCTCAAATCCGCCGTTCAGCACTTCGCCGACATTGAACAGACAGCAATTCATTGTATCCAGACGTGCCGACTGGTCATGAATGTAAATATAACCGTCCTTGCATGCCTGCAGCTCGTCACGTGTCATAAAAAACTTACGATACAGTTCCTTATTCAGTTCATTAAAGATCAGGCTGCGCTTCGTTGCCACGAGCGCACTGTCCGTATTCGCATTGCTTTTGTCTCCGATATAACGGATCGACTGACTCTTCGTATAGACATCATCCATCATATGAATAAAATCCATCTTGTAGTTGCGGTAATCCCGGTAACTCTTTGCCACCATCGGATTCACCGCTTCCAGTGCTCCCTCCACAATATTGTGCATTTCCTCGATCGTAATGCCCTCCTTGTGAAGTGAATCCGCCCGTTCCTGTGCAAACTGACAGAGGAATGCAATCTCCTCTTCCGTAAAGTGATACATGATCCGCGCAGCAGATTTATTGACTGCAGTGATCACTTTCTGTACATTAAAATCTTCTTTTGTTCCGTCTTTCTTTATTACATACATCCGTGTATACTCTCCCTGATTTTGCTTCTGTTCTTCGCCTGATTCGTATCAACGTATCTTTTAAGCGTAAACTGACTGACCTGGTACTAGTGTACTGTATCACTCACATTTGGCCTAATGGCTTGTCTGAATTTCCATCTGCTGCGTTATCGTCAATCGACGATGCCACCGCATCGCCTCATTCCTCCGCCTTGCAGATTGAAAAT
>Ga0129317_1002521_pt1 | contig 10298 bp, 10 predicted proteins | sample Cm1ome_FD_94430 | JGI IMG/M metagenome (GOLD analysis project Ga0129317, IMG submission 94430) | Eastern black-and-white colobus group fecal microbial communities from Wisconsin, USA - Cm1105 metagenome | ecosystem: Host-associated > Mammals > Digestive system > Large intestine > Fecal | place...
AAACCCGGTAATCTCCCGGATATCCAGACCCGTTTCCAGCAATTCCCCTGCCACGCAGCCCGTTCCCCACACATAGATTTTCTTCATGGTTTCACCCTCCGGCCTCTGTTTTTCGTTATTATATCGGCGCTTTCGTCAAAATGCAAGATTGGAGGAAAAATTTCCCCAGGATTTTTGTATCTTTTTATTTACAAAATCAGGATCACACGTTATAATGGCATTATCATCTTGTCCGACACCCTTCCCGGGAGGTCGGACAATTCCGGAAAGGGGTGCCATCATGCAGCTTGGCGCAGTCATCGTAGCCGCGGGCCGATCCTCCAGAATGGGGGATTTCAAGCCCATGCTGAACATCGGCTCCATCTCCATCGCCCAGCGGATCATTGCCACCTTCCATCAGGCAGGGGTGTCCAAAATCGCCATGGTCACAGGTTACAACGCGGAGGTGCTGGAGCGCCATCTTTCCGGCAACGGCATTGTATTTCTCCGCAACCCCGACTATGCCACCACCCAGATGTTTGACTCCGCCAAAATCGGTCTGGAGTATCTGAAAGACAAATGCGACCGGATTCTCTTTACGCCTGTGGACATTCCCCTGTTTACCCAGCACACGGTGGAGGCCCTGATTGCCTGTCCCGGCGCCCTGGCCAATCCCGTCTGTGAGGGAGAATCCGGCCATCCCATTATCTTCGATTCCGCCCTGCTGGACTGGATTCTGGACTACCAGGGTCAGGGCGGACTGAAGGCCGCCATTGCCCAGTGCGGCATCCCCATGACCCCGGTGCCCGTAGACGACCGGGGAATTCTCCACGACGCGGACACGCCGGAGGATTACAAAGCCCTGCTCCATTATCACAACCGGCAGCTGATCCGTCCCGTGGTCTCCGTGGCTCTTGCTCAGGAGCAGGTTTTCTTTGACCAGCAGCTGAGTATGCTTCTGACCATGGTGGACGAAACCCATTCCGTGCGGACGGCCTGCAACCGGATGCAGATTTCCTATTCCACCGGCTGGAACATGATCCGCAAGCTGGAATCCCAGATCAGCCGACCCCTCATTGAACGCACCCAGGGCGGGAACGGAGGCGGCGGAAGCTACCTGACAGCGGATGGCCGCCGGTTTCTGGAAGTGTACGACCGGTTCGTGGAGCAGCTTCGGGAGGAAGCGGGCCGATTGTTTCACAGCTGCTTCGATGAGGTGTTCTGATGCGCAGAGTGTACTTATTCCGCCATGCCCTGCCGGATTTTCCCAATGAGGAAAAATACTGCATCGGCTCCACGGATCTTCCCTTAAGCCCTCTGGGCCATACCCAGGCCCGGCTTGCTGCCGAATCCTTCCGGGAGATTCCCTTTGACCGGGTATTTTGCAGCCATCTCACCAGGAGTCGGGAAACCGCCCTCTACTTTTCCCCTTCCCCCATAGTGCTGGAGGGGTTGGAGGAACTATGCGCCGGAGAATGGGACGGCCTGCCCTTTTCCGTGATCCGGCAGCGGTGGCCGGAGGTTTACGAAGCCCGGGGAAAGAATCTCCACATTCCCATTCCCGGGGCCGAGCGTCTGACAGATGGGCAGCGCCGGTTCCTCCGTGCCCTTGATCAGGCTCTGTCCATGTCTGAAGGAGACGTGGCTGTCGTTTCCCACAAAACCATTATGCAGGGCTTCCTGTGTTATGTGGAGGATCTTTCTCCGGAAGATGGTCTTCGTTTTCCCCTGAACTATTGTTCCTGCTGTGTGTTCACCTATGACGGAGATTTTCACCTGGAATCCATCATCCCAGGCCCCACGCAAGAAAACATATGAAAAGGAGTTCACCGATTATGAAAGAACTGTTTCAGCACATACATCAGAAGCTGACCGCGGGAGAAGACCTGGTACTCATCACCGTCATTGCCTCCTCCGGGGCCACGCCCCGTGGAGCCGGTGCCCGGATGCTGGTTGGAAAAGAGGGCCGCGTCTGCGGCACCATCGGCGGCGGCGCGGTGGAATATCGCTCCCAGCAGATCGCCCTGGGCCTGTTAAAAAATCCCGACTGTGTGGAATACGACTTCTCCCTGACCCGGGACGACGTCCAGAATCTGGGCATGATCTGCGGCGGCGCGGTGAAGGTGTACTTCCGCTTCCTGCCCGCCTATGACCCTCAGGTTCTCGCCATTACGGAAAAGGCCCTGGCCCTTTTCGAAACCGGGGAGGATCTGTGGCTGCTGTCGGAAATCTCCGACGGAGGCCGCCTGGGCCTGTACACCAAGGCCGATGGCTTTCTGGGCATTGACGGCCCCAAGTGGCTGGAAGAGCGGCTGTGCCATAAGCCCGTCCGGGTCACGGAGGAGGGCCGGGACTTTTTCGCCGAGCAGATCAACGCCTCCGGCAAGGTCTATGTGTTCGGCTGCGGCCATGTGGCCCAGGAGCTGGTGCCGGTATTGAGCCATGTGGGCTTCCGGTGTGTGGCTCTGGACGATCGGCCGGAGTTTGCCAGCACCGCTCTGTTCCCTACGGCGGAGTCTGTGGGCCTGATCGACTTTACGGATATCAGTAAAACCGTTACCCTGACGGAACGGGACTTCGTCTGCGTCATGACCCGGGGCCATGCCTACGACGCGGTGATTCAGGCCCAGGTGCTGCACACCCCTGCCTGCTACATCGGCGTCATCGGCAGTGCCCATAAGAAGGCCGGTGTGTTCCAGAAGCTGCGGGAGGAATACGGCTTCACCGACGAGGATTTTACCCGGATCACCTCTCCCATCGGCCTGAATATCCGGGCGGAAACCCCGGCGGAAATTGCCATTTCCATTGCCGCTCAGATGATCGCCGTTCGCGCCGCGCTGGGAGAAAAATAAGGGTTTTCCCCGAAAAGCACTGGAAAAGCCTACAAATCCCGCCGTGTTTCCGGAACCCGTTTTGAGGCCATTTTGTGCATGTTGCAAAATAAGGCTTGACTTTTCCCGTCAGGTACTGTACAATTTTATTATAATTTACATATATGTTTCCGTGCCCCAGCGCCTAAGGAGAAATCTATGGCGCTTCGGCCGGGGTCTTTCCGGAAACGGGAAGGCCTTCCAATGTGAGAAGGAGACAGCCGGTCATGATGGATTCACCACGGGGATGGTATATCCAGATTTATGGATGCTGCTCTGTTTTTTACAGAGCAGCCTTTTCTTTCTCTGACCGGAAATATCCTGTTCTCTGGAGGAATAGACATGCGAATCGTATGGAACGAACAATCCACCCGGTGGTTTCACGACGCCTCCCGGTACACCGGCTACAACCGGGAGCTGAAGAAGCTGCTGCTTCCCCTGATCCCCGGCCGGGGCACCCTGTGCGACATAGGCTGCGGCGCGGGCCTGATCGACCTGGAGCTGGCGCCCCAGTTTGGCCGGATCACCTGCGTGGATATTTCCCCGGCGGCGCTGGAAAGCTTACAGGCGGATATTCAGGAGCTGGGCATCCCCAACATCGACGTTCTCTGTGCCGACGGAGAAGCCCTGACGGGGCAGTGGGATACGGTGATTGCCCTGTTCCATGGCGGACGGGACGCCTGCGGAAAATATCTCCGGCTCGCCCGGGAGCAGCTGATTCTGGTGACCCACAGCAGTCTCCGGGGCAGCTTCGGCCCGGAGACCAACCAGGTTCGGCGATGCTTCGACGTGGCCAGCACGGAAGCCTGGCTGAAGGAGGCCGGCGTTTGCTACCACCTGACGGAGCATTCCCTGGAATACGGCCAGCCCTTCCGGGATCGGCAGGATGCCTTTGCCTTCCTCAGGGCCTATACCGCGGGTATGACTGAGGATGCTCTGGAACGGCACCTGGATCGGGTGCTGACTTCCACCGGGGATCCGGAATTCCCATTTTACCTGCCCAAGAAGAAGGAATTCGGCATTTTCCTCATACGTCGGGCGGAAAACCCATTCTTTGAAGCAAACGGATAATCGATTTTTCCCTTTCCGGGGCACAGAAAGCCAGGTGCGGGCAATGAACGACACGAAATCCAAATGGACATATCCTCTGATCCTCTGGGCCCTGGGCATTGCTCTGGCAGCGGCCATTGTGCTGTCCGTCACCCTGGGGCGCTATCCCATCCGGCTAAAGGAGCTTTGCGGCATTCTCCTGTCCAAGGTGGTGCCCATGGAGCCCTTTTGGAGCAAAACCCAGGCCTCCCTGCTGCTTCAGCACCGTCTGCCCCGGATTTTGCTTGCCTGTATGGTGGGCTGCTGTCTGTCCGCCGCCGGGGCCGCCTATCAGGGCGTTTTCCAGAATCCCATGGCCGCTCCCGACATTCTGGGAGCTTCCTCCGGGGCCGCCTTCGGCGCGGCTCTCGCCATTTTGCTGCATCTGAGCAGCTCCATGATCATCCTTCTGGCCTTTTCCTCCAGCCTTTTCACCGTCACCCTGGTGATCTTCTTCGGAGAACGGGCCAAGGGCACCCGGGTGCTGGGCCTGATTCTCTCCGGCATTATGGTCAGCTCTCTCATGTCCTCCGGCACCTCCTTTATCAAGCTGGTGGCCGATCCCACAGATCAGCTGCCTGCCATTACCTACTGGCTTATGGGCAGCCTCAACGGCAGCGCCCCAAAGGATGTGCTGTTCGCCCTGTTTCCCATGGCCCTGGGGCTGGTACCCCTGCTGCTTCTGAGGTGGCGAATCAACATCCTCACCCTGGGAGATGCGGAGGCCCAGTCCATGGGCGTCAACGCCCGTCGGCTGCGGATTCTGGTGATCCTCTCCGCCACTCTGGTCACCGCTGCCAGTGTCTCCGTCAGCGGCGTCATTGGCTGGGTTGGGCTTGTCATTCCTCATCTGGCCCGGCGGATGGTGGGCAACAACTACCGCTATCTCATGCCCGCTTCCATGCTGCTGGGCGCACTGTTCCTGCTGCTGGTGGACGACGTATCCCGGAATTTGCTGGCGACGGAAATTCCCCTGGGCATCCTCACCTCCCTGATCGGTGCCCCCTTCTTCATCTGTCTCATTATGAAAGGCGGTGACAAGGTATGAGCCTGGAAGTACGCGGTCTGTCCTTCGCCTATGGGGAACATTCCGTTTTGGAGGACGTCAGCTTTTCCCTGGAAGACGGCCAGATGCTTTCCGTCCTCGGCCCCAATGGCGTGGGAAAGAGCACCCTGTTTCACTGCATTCTGGGACTTCTGACGCCCCAGGCCGGTGAAATCCTGGTAAACGGCCAGAATATCCGGTTGCTGAGCTCCCGGGCCCTGGCCCAGAAAATCGCTTACATTCCCCAGTCCCACAGCCCCACCTTCAATTTCAGCGTTCTGGACATGGTTCTCATGGGTACCACTGCTCAGCTGAGCTACTTTTCCGCTCCCGGGAAGCCGCAGCTGGAGAGTGCCCAGGCCGTTTTGGAGCAGCTGGGGATCTCCCACCTGGCCCAGCGAGGCTATGCCCATATCAGCGGCGGCGAGCGGCAGCTGTGTCTCATCGCCCGAGCCATGGTGCAGCAGGCCCGGATTCTCATTCTGGACGAGCCCTCCGCCAACCTGGATTACGGCAACCGGATCCGGGTGATGCAGACCCTGCGTGCCCTGGCGGCCGAGGGCTACGGGGTGATCCAGTCCACCCACGACCCGGATCAGGCCTATCTCTATTCCGACCGGATTCTGGCCCTGAGCCGGGGCAAAGTTCTCGCCTGGGGCAGTCCCCGGGATACCATCAGCAATTCCCTCATCTCCCGGCTTTACGGCGTGGAGGTTGAGGTTTGCTCGCTGCGGGAGGACACCTTCCGGGTTTGTGTTCCCGCTGCCCAACGCGCCAACAAGAAAGGAGTAACCCTATGCTGAAAAAAATGCTATCCATGGTGCTGGCCCTGGCTCTGGTGCTGAGCCTCACCGCCTGCGGCACCGCCAACCCGCCGGAAACCGCCGCACCCACCGATTCCCCGGCCGTCACCGAAGCCGCCCCTGCCGAGACCGAAGGAGCTGTGGATTCCCAGCCCTCGACCCCTGCCGAAACCGTTCTCTTCACCGACGGCTGCGGCCGTGAGGTGGAGGTGCCCGCCCAGATCAGCCGTCTGGTTCCCTCCGGGCCCTTGTCCCAGATCGTTCTGTACGCCATCGCTCCGGAGATGTTTGTGGGCCTGGCCGCCAAATGGGACGATAGCGCCAAGGGCATCATCCCCGAGGATCGGCTGAACCTGCCCTACTTCGGCCAGCTCTATGGCTCCGCCAATTTGAACGTGGAGGAGCTTGCCCTGGCGGATCCCCAGATCTTCGTTGATGTGGGCCAGCCAAAGGGCTCCGTCGCGGAGGATATGGACGCCCTGCAGGCCCAGACCGAGATTCCCGCCGTTTTCGTCACAGCCACGTTGGAAACCATGCCGGAGGCTTTCCGCACTCTGGGAAAGCTGCTGAACAAGGAAGAAAAGGGCGAAGCCCTGGCTGCCTTCTGCGAAAAGATCTACAGCCGCACCGCGGACATTATGGCCAAGGTGGGTGACAATAAGGTGGACGCCCTCTATGTCCTGGGCGAGGAAGGTCTGAACGTGCTGGCCAAGGGCTCCTATCAGGCAGGGCTGGTGGATATGCTGGTGAATAACCTGGCTGTGGTGGAAAACCCCGTCTCCAAGGGCACCGGCAACCAGGTCAGCATGGAGCAGATTGCTCTGTGGAATCCTCCCTTTGTGATTTTTGCCCCGGACAGCATTTACGACACCGTTGCGGAAAACCCCACCTGGAGCGAGCTGTCTGCCATCCAAAGCGGCAGCTATGTCAAGACTCCCATAGGGCCTCACTGCTGGATGACCTCTCCTCCCGCTGTCCAGCAGTACCTGGGCATGATCTGGCTCACCGCCGTTCTGTATCCCGACTACTGCGACTATGACGTCAAGGCCGACGTTCTGGAGTACTATCAGCTGTTCTACGACTGCGCCCTCACCGACGAGCAGTACGAAAGCCTGGTAGCGGACGCCTTCCTCAAGTCCTGAGCCATGGATAGACGTCATATTTTGATCGGCGGCCAGCGTGGTGTGGGAAAGTCCACCCTGGTTGCCCGTCTGCTGGAAGCATACACCCGGCCCGTTTACGGCTTTGTCACCCGGATGACGGCATCGGACGAACGAGGCTTTCACCAAATTTACATTCATCCTGCCGGTGCCTCCCGCCAGATCCAGACCACAGACAACCTGATCGGCGACTGCGACACCCGGATCCACAACGTCAATTCCCTTGTGTTCGAAACCCTGGGAACGGAATATCTCCGGCACAAGGACGACGGGATCATCCTCATGGACGAGCTGGGCTTCATGGAGGCGGATTCCCCGGCCTTCTGTGCTGACGTTCTTTCCTGCCTGGACGGGGATGTCCCGGTGCTTGCCACAGTAAAGGCCCGATTTGACGTTCCCTTCCTGGATCAGGTGCGCGGCCATCCCAACGCCGCTTTCTATGAGATCACCCAGGAAAACCGGGAGGCGCTCTATGAGACGCTGCTTCCCATCATCCTGGGCTGGAACGAAGCCGCCGGCCAATAGGCCCACAAATGGAAAAACCACGTCCCCTGTACCGGATTTCGCTCCGATACAGGGGACGTGTTCTTCTGTCCATTTTTGCCCTCCAGCCCTTCCGCGGATTTGGGCGAATTTTGAAATTTGTGTAAACTCAGAGGAATGGCCCTTTTCAGCGGTTGCATATTTGGGTGGAAAGGTGTATACTGTCCCACAAGGAAACATAAGTTTTCTTTTCAGTATGGAAATGGAAAGGAGCGTTTTTCATGCCGCGATGGATGGAATACGCCCTGCTGGGTTACCTGTCCGGAAGCGTCCTGTTCGCCCGGGTCGTCCTCCGGTTTTTCGGAAAGGAAAATGCCATCGAGTCAAGTTCCGACGGAAACCCCGGGGCCTCCAATGCCTTCTCCGCCGGTTTTGACTGCGGATTGCTGACCCTGATCGGGGATATTGCCAAGGGATTTCTTCCCGTATATTTGTATCTCCGGGGAAGCGCCGGCCTTCCCGCTGCCGAGCCCCACCTGGCCCTGGTGCTGGCCGCCCCGGTGATTGGCCACGCCTTTCCCATCTTCTACCACTTCAAGGGCGGGAAGGGAATCGCCGTGAGCTTCGGATGTCTGCTGGGGCTGCTGCCCATGTGGCAGCCTGTGATGCTTCTGGCCGCCAGCTTTCTCACCTTCTCTTTGATCCTGCGGATCACGCCCAACTTCTACCGCACCGCGGTCACCTACCCCTGCGCGCTGCTTCTTATGTACATCACCCGCCAAAGCCCCCGTGTCACCCTGGGCTTTTTGCTGATCACCTCCGTGGTCTGTCTGCGGCTTCATCTCAGCAGCGAAATACGAGAACAAATGGAAACCAAATGGATATGGATGCACTGATTTTATCCTGCGGCACCGGCGGCGGTCACAACGCGGCTGCCCGGGCCATGCAGGAAGCACTGGAATTACATGGCCATCGTGCCACACTGCTCAATCCCTATACCCTGCAAAGCCAAAAGCTGACGGATCGGATTGACGGGGCTTATATCGGCATGGCCCAGAAAACGCCCACTCTTTTCGGCGCGGTTTACACCGCCGGGAATCTGTACCGGCGGCTACCCTTCCCTTCCCCGGTTCAGTATGCCAACAATCACATGATCCAGGTCATGGCGGATTTTCTGGAGAAAAACCACTTTGACGTGATCCTCATGCCCCACGTTTTCCCGGCGGAAATCCTCACCTGCATGAAGCGGCACGGCCTGGATGTGCCCAAAACCGTCTTCATTGCCACGGACTACACCTGCATTCCCTTTACCGAGGAATGCGACTGCGATGCCTATGTGATTCCCTCCCCGGCTCTGACGGAGGAATTCATGGGCCGGGGTATTCCTGCCGATCGGATCCACCCTCTGGGCATTCCCGTTTCTCAGGCCTTTCTGGAAAACCTGTCCCGGGAGGAGGCCCGGCGGGAGCTGGGACTGGAACCGGACAAGCAGTATATCCTCATTTCCGGCGGCAGCATCGGCGCGGGCAAGGTGGAAAAAGCGGTGAAGCTTCTGAAAGCCCTGGCCAAGGGCAATGACAATCTCCGCCTGATTGCCATTTGCGGCAGCAATCTGTCCCTGTACCAGCAGCTGAGCAAGCACCCGGATCCCGCCTTTCTTCCCATCAAGCGTACCAGCCGCATGGCTGCCTATCTGCGTGCCTGTGACCTGTATCTGACGAAGCCCGGCGGGCTGTCCACTACGGAGGCCGCTGTCTCCGGTGTGCCCCTGGGTCTGCTGCCGCCCATTCCCGGCTGTGAGAGCCATAACCTTCGGTTCTTCCGGGAAAACGGAATGGGACGGGCCGTCCGGGTCACGGAATATGGCATGAAGGATATTCTGGCCCTTCTGGAGGACGCCCCGGCCCTGTCCCAAATGACCGCCTGTCAGCAAACGGTCATTCCCAGGGACGCTGCCCGGCAGATCTGCCGTCTGGCGGAATCCCTGGTTGAAGACGGAAAACCCGACGATTCTCAATAACCTGCGCCCCACTGATTCGGCAGCATGATTCACTATCTGAATCAGCGGGGTGTTCTTGCCCTGCAGCAGGCAAGGGCCTGCCGCCCGGATAACACCGGCCGCAGGCCCTTTTGAAATAATCCTTACAGCTCCTCGCCGTTGGTTCTGATCACATTTCGGAACCAGGCGAAGGAGTCTTTTTTATACCGTTTCCCGCTGCCGGTTCCGTCGTCGTTTTTGTCAACATACAAAAAGCCGTAGCGTTTTCTCAGCTCGCCGGTGCCGAAGGACACCAGATCGATGCAGCCCCAGGGTGTGTAGCCCATCAGCTCCACGCCGTCCTCTTCAACCGCCTTCTTCATCTGGGCAATGTGGCTTCTCAGGTAATCCACACGGTAGGGATCATGGCAGGTGCCGTCCTTTTCCAGGATGTCAATGGCTCCGAAGCCGTTTTCCACGATGAACAGCGGGATTTCATACCGCTCGTACAAGGTGGCCAGGGCGTAGCGCAGGCCCACCGGGTCGATCTGCCAGCCCCAGTCGCTTTTTTTGACATAGGGGTTATCCACGGATTTGGGAGAGCTGCCGTCCAGACAGAGGGCGATGTCCCTTTGCCCGTCCGCCTTTACGGCGCCGGACATATAGTAGCTGAAGCCCAGATAGTCCGCCTTGCCCCGGGCCAGGATTTCCTCGTCCTCCGGCTCCATGTGGATGTGGTAGCCCTTGCGGGCCCACTCCTGTCTGGCATAGGCCGGGTAGTGGCCGCGAATCTGGACGTCGGCAAAGTAGAACCGCTCCCGCATACACTCCACGGCGGTGATCGCGTCCTCCGGATTGCAGGAGTAGGGATACAGGGGAACCCAGGAGCAC
>Ga0129317_1002527_pt1 | contig 10280 bp, 8 predicted proteins | sample Cm1ome_FD_94430 | JGI IMG/M metagenome (GOLD analysis project Ga0129317, IMG submission 94430) | Eastern black-and-white colobus group fecal microbial communities from Wisconsin, USA - Cm1105 metagenome | ecosystem: Host-associated > Mammals > Digestive system > Large intestine > Fecal | place...
GCGCCGAAAAACGCGCTCAGCGCGAACAGCAGGGCGTACCCCGTCCGCGCCCGCAGGCTTTCCGCGTCCCGCGCCTTGAAATAGGCGAGGAGGATCATCGGCGAAAACGCGAGGGAGAACACGTCGGTGTACAGCTCAGAGGTGCAGTAGAGAAACGGCAGGCAGGTGGCAAACAGCAGCAGCGCCCGCGCCTGCGCCTGCGCGCCGCCCAAACGCCTGCAAAGCCGCGCGGCGCAGAGCAGGCCGGCCGTGAACAGCAGGCTGCAAACCAGCGCCGCGCAGAGAAGCTGATCCGCGCCCAGCAGATCGGCCGCGCGGAAGATGGCGCAGAAGAGATAGATGACGCCCATGTTGTGCGGGTTGCGGCCGAGGTAGATCAGCGAGCGCTCGGAGAGGCCGGGCTGATTCGCGTCCAGCAGGCGGCGCGCCGCCGAGACGCACTGCTCCAGATCCGTCATCGGGGTGAAGCGGAGCGCAAAGGCCGAAATCATCTGCGCGGCAAAATAGAACGCGGCGAAGCCGAGCAGCATCGCGCGCTCGTGCCGCTCAAAGCAGGGCGCCTTAGCGGCGCGGTGAAGCAGGAGCAGCAGCGCGAGGCACAGCGGCGTCAGAATCACCAGCGCCAGACGGTTTCGCTCATAGAGCGGCCACGGGGAAAGCGCCACGTTGCCCACGGTGAAGAGATAGCACGGGATCATCAGCCCCATGCCGATCAGAAGAAGCGCGCGGAGAACGCCGCGCTTCGCGCGGGGCGGCGGGGTTTGAACGCCTTGCATTTACATCCCCTCCTCTGTCCGGAGCGCGCCGTGCGCCGCGAGCAGCAGCAGCACCGTGACGAAGCCGAAGAGATACCGGCTGCGCGCCTCCCAGAGCATCAGGAACAGCGCCGCGCCGAAGAACGCGACATACAGCGTCATGTATCGCAGGCTGCCGGCCTTTGCGCCCGAGGCGGGGTCGGAGCGGCGGATATCCCGAACGCAGGCGAGCAGCGCCAGCGTCAACTGGGCGAGCCAGACGCCCGTGCAGAGCGTCATGTGCAGGCGGTACCGGCTCCGTCCTTCCAGCACGAAGGAGGAGACGACGTTTTCCCGAACGGGGCCGTCGTCCAGCATTTCGGTCATGCCGTATGTGCCGTCGCCCATGAACGCGCTGTCCTTGCGCAGCGCCGCGAAAATCAGCCGGTTGGGGTAGCGCAGGGTATAGATCTTGTCCTTCATGCGCGAGTAGATGGAGGCCATGACCTCCTCGTGCGTCGCGCCCTCTTCCATCATGCCCCATGTGATGGCGTAATCGCCCGAAAACCCGCCGTAGGGGTTGTTGCCGGAGGGAATGGACATCATAACCCAGTGAATCGCGGGCGTGTGGTGCTGCGCGACCATCTCCGGGTCGAGCACCTCGTTTTTCATATAATGCTGAACCGCCGCCGTGCCGCCCCCGACAATCGCCGCGCAGAGTGCCGTGCAGAGAATCGCGCGCCCCGGCTTCATCTCCAGCAGCCAGACGATCACGGCCGCCATCAGCGCGATGAGCACCGTCATTTTGATCTGGCAGCCGATCAGCACCACCGCGCCGCAGGCGGCGGACAGCGCGAGCTGCGCCCCCCGGCTTTGCGCGTCCTTGATGCGAAGCGCCAGATCCAGCGCCACCATGATGAACGGCACGGAGAACGTATCCGTATACAGCACGGCGGCAGCGACGTACATCGGCAGGCAGCAGGCCAGCATCAGCAGCGTCATCAGTTCGCCCTTCGCGCCGGAGAGACGACGGGCGATGCGCAGCGTCGCGCGTGTGCTGAAGACATACAGCACGGCCTGCACCAGCACCAGCGGGTAGAACGTCTGCGTCACGCTGAGGGCAAAGATCAGCTTGTAAAAGGCCGTCAGCAACAGCGTGAAGCCCCACTGGTTGGAAAAGCGGCTCAGATAGAGGTAAAAATACGGGTAGTTATCAAAATTGCCGTCCGTGGCCAGCATCTGCGAGCTCTTGTAGAGCATGAAATTGTCGCCGCTGGGCGTGTATTCCAGCAGATAGCCCATCAGCAGGTGAACGGCGAACAGCAGCAGGGTGAACGCCGGGGCGAGCGTCCGCGCGGCGCGTTCCGCCCTGTCTGCGCGCATCCGGCTGACGGCGCGCCCGGCCAGCAGCAGCAGCGCCAGCGCCGCCGCGTAGGCCAGCCACAGGCCGATCAGGCCGTAGCTGTAGTTTTCCCGCGCGTAGGGGAAAAGCAGCACGTTGACCAGGCTGATCCCCACCGCGAAAGCGAAAAAGCCCAAACCACTTCTCAGGAGTTTGGTTCGCAAGGCAATCCCTCCTTCAGCCGGAGAAGCTGGTACTGTCCGGCGGCGTCCACAAATTCGTAATTCGCTTCAAAAATGGCCGCGACGCGCGCGTCGTAAGGCGGGTTAAAGGCGCGATTGTAATAGATCACCAGCCAGCGCGGTGGGTCGGTTTCAAACGTCTGAACGATTTCGTCCATCACCGCGGGATCGGCCTGCGCCAGAACCTCCTGAAGGAAGTAAAAGCGCATGCACGGCAGCGCCTCGGCCGCGACATACCAGCGCGGCTCGACGCGGTAGGCCATGAAGCGGTCGCGCTCGTCCTGCGGCACCTGCGCCATCAGCGCTTGCGCGTCGGCGGTGAACTGCGCCCAGTCCGCGCGCTCGGAAAGGCGCGTCTGGTTCGCCGCATGGCCGTTTATGCCCAGCCAGAGCGCACAGATAAGCGCCGTTGCCGACACGGCGGCGCGTTTGATCCGAGGCCGGTCAGCCAGCCCCAACAGGGCGGCAAAGCCCACGGCAGCCAGCGGAATACCGAGCATCAGATAATGGATATAGAACTTGCGGGAGAGGAACGCGGCCAAGCCGCCGGCTGCAGCCGCCGCGAGCATTGCGCAGGCGAGCAGGGGCGCGTGAAGTTTTTTGAAGACGATCAGCGCGCCGACGCAGGAAAGCGCCGCGATTGCCGTCGCCATATGGCCGTATGCGGTCACAAACAGCGCCGCAAAGCGGCTGCCCGATCCGCTTTCGGCATACATCATGTTGTGGAGGATCGCGCCATACCATGCGGCGGACAGCGCGCCCTTCGCGGCGAGCCACAGCAAAATCGGCAAAAAAACAAGGAGCAGCCCCAGCGTGAAGCCCGCCGCACATTGCCCCAACTGCGCAAAACGCCGCTTGACCAATAGCCCGACCGCCAAAACAGAAATCAGCGTAAAGAGGGGAAGCGCGTTGTTCGCGCGCAGCATAAAGGCCGCCGCTGTACATATGCCCATGACGACCGCGGGCGCGAACAGCTTTTGGGGAATCTGTGCCTGCCCGAAGACGCACAGTGCCATATACAGCGCCAGCAGCGTCGGCAGATTGGTGTATTCCTCTGTTAGATTGCCGCCGTCCATAAACGCGCACGTCAGAGCCAGATAGGCCAACTGCGCGGCGATCGGCGGGCAGGAGAGCTTCTTCGCCAAGGCATAGACTGCCAGCAGGCAGGCAAACAGCGCTGCCGTTTCCTGCAAAAAAACGGCGGTCAGGTTATAGCCCCCGCCCACGGACTGCGGCAAACCCTGCAAAATGAAGAGCAGCGGCCCCTTGTGGTCAAACACATCGACATACGGCGCGCATCCTCTGGCCAGCGCCGTACCCATCGTCAGATACATGGCGTTGTCGCTGCCGACGGCCGCGCCGAGCGGCGTATTGTTGTAGGCGAAAATCAGCATATAGCCAAACGCCATCGCGAGTGCGAGCAGCGCGTTCAGTGCTTTCTGATTTTGGTTGTGCATGATAGGCCTCCTCACAGCCCCAGTGCGGCGCGCACCACGCGCATCACGCCGTTTTCGTCGTTGCTCGGGGCGATGCGGCGCGCCAGCGCCTTGAGCGCCGGATGCGCGTTTTCCATGGCGTAGCTCTCGCCGACGGCCTGCAAAAGCTCGCAGTCGTTGAGATAGTCGCCGAAGGCCATGCACTCGGCAGCCGAAATGCCCAGCTTCTGCTGGATGCCGCGCATCGCGCAGCCCTTGTTCACGCCGGGCTTCATCACATCGACCCAGTGCTCGCCGGAGAGGGTGATCGACAGCGGCCCTTCCAGTTTCGCCCGCAGCGCGGGCAGCTCGTGCGTCTGCGCGTCGCCCTCGTCGTAAAAGGCGACCTTGCAGACGTCCGGCAGGCGGCCCAGCGCGGTCAGATCCGCCACGACCTCGACGCTGGGGTAATACATGCGCGTGCTGCGGATGAATTCATCCGACGCGGTTTTTTCAATCAGCGCCACGCCCGCGCGGCAGACGACGGGATAAACGCCCTCAAGCGATTTCGCCGCCGTCACGATGCTTGAAATAAAGCTCGGGTCGATGGGGTCGATGAGCACGCGCTGGTCGCGCTGCATGACCAGCGCGCCGTTTTCGCAGATAAAGAGCATATCGTCGGCGTATGCGTCGAAATCACGGCGCAGGGAGGCGTATTGCCGCCCGCTGGCGACGCAGAAGAGCACGCCCTTTTCCTTCAGCTTGGCGATGACCTCGGGCAGCTCGGCGGGCAGGCGCTTGGCGCTGTCCAGCAGGGTGCCGTCCATATCGCAGGCAATGAGTTTTATCATATCGTGTTCCTTTCTGATGGCGCGTGCGGCGCTCATCGTGCGGGGGCGCGCCGCGCGGGTCTCGCGTCGTCCTTGAGAATGGCGTAAAGCGCCACATCGACGAATTTCCCCTTGTTGTAGAGCCGCTGGCGCAGAACGCCCTCCCTGCGCATGCCGCATTTTTCCATGACGCGGCCGGAGGCGGGGTTGTCCAGCTCGTGCTGCGCCTCGATGCGGTTGATATCCATCGCGTCAAACGTGTAATCAATCACGCGCCGGAGCGCTTCGGTCATGTAGCCGCCGTTCCACATCCACTTGGCCAGCGAATAGCCGATTTCCACGCTGGCGTTGTCCATGTCGTAATTCATGTAACCGATGGTGCCGACCAGATGGCCGGTTTTTTTATCGACGATGCCCCAGCTGCTCGGCTCGTCGGCGCGGTAGCGGCGGGTCATGTAGCGGCAATAATCCTTGGCCTCGCCGATGTCCTTCTGCGCCGACCAGAGCACATGGCGCGCCACGTCCGCGTCGCGGCTGTATTCAAAAACATCCTTCGCGTCCTTCATGGTCATGCGGCGCAGGGTCAGGCGCGGGGTTTCCAGCGTCGGCATGGAGAAAAGGCCGTATTCGTTCGGGGTAAACATATCGCTTGATTCCCTTCGTTAAAGCCGGTTTTGGGTTGGCGCGGTGAGATGCGCGCAGCCGGTTCTTCTTATTATACACGAATCATCTCAAAAGCGAAACCCCTTGCCCCTGAACGAATTTTTTCTTGCGGAATTTTCGGATATCGTTTATACTCAATATGGAAAAAGAATGTTTTGGGCTCAGACTGTAGACAAAAAGCTATTCTCCCCCCGAAGGGGGGAGAATAGCCCTTTCCACAAATGAAAGAATAGCTGAATTTCTTGATTTTGCTATTCAAGCCGAGTTTGCTTATGTCAACAAGCTGTGTTTTGGCTGAAAGGGAGTGCGTTCCATGAAAAAATTCGCTGTGCTTTTGCTGATTGCGCTGCTTGCGCTTGCCGCCGGGGCTGCGACGGCCGAAAATGAGAAGCCTGCCGCCCTGCCGTCGGCGGAGGCCGCGTGGCCGGAGCTGGAGAGCGTCCGGGCGCTTTTGGACGACGATATTCAGAGAATCGAGGCAGCCACCTATACCGAGGGCGGCGCGGGGCAGTTCGTCTTTACGGACAGCGCCGCCATCGCCGAGATTCACGCGCTCTGCTGCGCGCTGTCGCTCGGCGCGGAGACGAACATCGGCGTGGCCGACGACGGACTGACGCTCGCGTTTGTCACGGCGGAGGGCGAGACGGCGCTGCGCTTTGAGGGCAGATATGCCGTCGTCGGCGAAAAGCGCTATGAAACGGAGCAGCTCGGCGCACTGAAAAAGGCCCTGAGGGAGCGGATTCAAAAAGAGATTTTCGCGTCCGAATAAGGCGCGGCGCGCCGTTTTTCGCCTTACTTGCCAAAGTGCGCCAATCCGTGTATAATATAGGGGTTAAAGATACAGCCCCGGGCGACCGGCAATCATAAGGAGGATCATCATGGCAGAAGAAAGAATGCTCATCACGGGTGGGCAGCGGCTGGAGGGAACCGTGCGCGTCAGCGGCGGCAAGAATACTTCGGTCGCGGTGATTTCCGCCTCGATCCTCAGCGAAACGCCCTGCGTGATCGAAAATCTGCCGAACATCGAGGACGTCAACGTTTCGGTGGAGACGCTGCGCCATCTGGGCGCGAAGGTCAACTGGGATCCCGACATGGGCGTGATGGAGGTCGATTCCAGCACCATCGACCGCACGGATGTGCCGCTGGAGCTCTGCCGCCGGATGCGCGCGTCGTCGTATTACATCGGCGCGCTGCTGGCGCGCTTCGGCCGGGCGCAGGTGCCCCTGCCGGGCGGATGCGACATCGGGCGCAGGCCGATCGACCAGCACATCAAGGGCATGCGTGCGCTCGGCGCGAAGGTGGAGACGACGCGCGGTCTCGTCGTGGCGCAGACGGACGGGCTGATCGGCTCGGATGTGTTCATGGATATGGTCACCGTCGGCGGCACGATCAACGTCATGCTGGCGGCCTCCCGCGCGAGCGGCACGACGACGATCTACAACGCCGCCAAGGAGCCGCACATCGTCGATCTGGCGAACTTCCTCAACTCGATGGGCTGCCGCGTCAAGGGCGCGGGCACGGATGTGATTCGCATCCGCGGCGTGCAACGGCTGCAAAGCCGCCGCCCGTATGCCGTCATTCCGGATCAGATCGAGACGGGCACACTGATGATCGCCGCCGCCGCGACGCACGGCGACGTGACGATCTGCGGCTGCATCCCCACGCACATGGAGGCGCTGACCGCCAAGCTGCTGGAGATGGGCGCGCGCGTGGAGGAGCGGGACGACGCGATTCGCGTCCGTTCGATCGGCGACCACCGCGCGGTGACGTTCAAAACGCAGGTCTACCCCGGCTTCCCGACCGATTTGCAGCAGCCCATGAGCGCGCTGCTCTGCACCGCGACGGGCACATCGACCGTGGTGGAAAACATTTTCGAATCCCGCTTCCGCCACCTGTCGGAGATGGAGCGCATGGGCGCGCGGGTGCGCATCTATGAGCAGACCGCTGTGATCGAGGGCGTGCCCCAGCTGCACGGCGCGGCCGTCGAGGCCACCGACCTGCGCGCGGGCGCGGCGCTGGTGATCGCCGGATTGATGGCGCAGGGCACGACCGAAATCTATAACACGCATTTCATCGACCGCGGCTATGAGCATCTGGAAGAAAAGCTCAACAGCCTCGGCGCGAAGATTTCCAGAACGAAAGAATGAGCTTTGAAGTCGCCGAACGAAATCGGCGATTTTTTGTTTTTTGCCGAAAATTTCGCTTGACAACTTATCAGATATGTGATATCTTGTGAGTGAAAGAGAGCTGGTGGATTTGAATCTGGTCGAACAGGCAACGCAGGAAATCAAAAACATGATTATCGCTGGTCGGTATGACGAAGAAGGGTATCTACCCAGCGAGGGCGAGATGAGCGCCCTCTTTGGAGTCAGCCGGGCGACGGTGCGCGAGGCTGTCCGTAGTATGGAAGTGCGCGGATTTGTTCAGCGGATTCATGGCAAAGGTGTGAAAGTCGTCGATAACGGCGTAAACAGTTTGGCGCAGTCCCTCTCCGACCTGATGGTAATGGGCGGTTGCTCGCTCAAGGATATCATCGAGGTTCGTCACATCATCGAAACCTCTGCAGCCAAGCGCGCGGCTTTCCGTGCGACGGGAGCGGATATTGAGCAGATGCGTCGAGCTGTGGAGGAGATGGAGGCGGCCGGGCAGATGGATGAGGCCTATATCCAATCCGACTTCGCGTTTCACATGGCGATGATCCGCGCTTCCGGTAATCCTGTACTCGTTGCGATTTTTGAGGCGTATACACCATTGCTGACGGATACGATCAAGGCGGCTTCTCAAGGTGAAGAGGTTATCGAGCGAAAATACCATTTTCATCGCGACATCTTAGAAGCGGTTGTGGCGCATGACCGTGTTCGCGCGGGCGAGGCGATCAAGCGCCATCTGAGCGCGACGGAAGAAAACGTTCATGTTCAGGTTCTAGAAAAGGAAGAGTGATCCCTCTTCTTTTTATCACAACTTATCAGATATCCGATAAGTTAAAAGAGTTATATATTTACAGGGTGGGGAGGAATGTCCATGAAGATTCAGAACGTCATTGTTCATGTCATCCAGGCGCCGCTTGGCGGAGAAAACGATCAATTCTGTTTTTCTCAGGGCTGGGTGACCTGCCGAAGCTCCGTTATCGTCGAGGTTATCACGCAGGACGGCGAAAGCGGCTTTGGCGAGTGCATGTGCCATGGCCAACAGCCGCCGCAGATTGCGGCTGCGTTTATCGAAAACTGTTACAAGCCTATCCTTTTGGGGCGCGACATCTACGACGTGGAAGTGCTCTGGGAGGAATGTTACAACCGCTCCCGCCCCTTCGGCCAGCAGGGCGCAGCGATTAATGCGCTCAGCGGCGTAGACATCGCGATTTGGGACAGCATTGGTCGACATTTGGGCAAGCCGGTCAGCAAGATTATCGGCGGCAACTTTCGTAACCGGGTTCGCGCTTATGCAACCGGCTTTTATCGCCGGAAAAACGGTGTCTATCCTGAGGACGCTATTCGCGAGGCAGAGGGGTATATTGCCAAGGGCTTTACGGGTATGAAGCTCAAGACCGGCTTTGGGCCGGAGACTGACATCGCCTATATCCGCGCGTTGCGCAAAGCAGTCGGTCCGAATATACACCTGATGGCTGATTTTAACTGCGCGTATAACCAAGCGGTTGCCCGTCGGATCATCCTTGAGCTGGAGGAGGAAAAGCTTGAATTCTTTGAAGAGCTGCTTGCGCCGGAGGATATCAACGGTTACGCGGCCATCCGCAATCTGACGGGTTCGTATATCGCGGCAGGCGAAAACCTGTTTGGCAAAGCGACTTACAAGCTATGGCTGGAAAAGGGCGCGCTGGATATTTACCAGCCAGATCTCTGCTCCAGCGGTGGTTTTACCGAATTGAAAAAGATTGCGGCGATTGCGCAGGCATATAACACCATGGTCATTCCGCATGTCTGGGGTTCGGGCGTCGGCCTTGCCGCGTCTTTGCAATATATCGCAAGCCTGCCGACTGCACCGCTCTCGCTTACACCGGTCGAGCCGATGCTGGAGTACGACCAGTCTAGCCATCCGTTCCGTCTGGATTTAATTCGCGATGGAATCGAGTTCACCGATGGCTTTGTCAAAGTTCCTGATACGCCTGGAATCGGCGTAGAAATAGATCGAAGGATCCTCGACAAATTCCAAATCAACTAATCGACCACAGGAAAAGGAGAAAATCACCATGAAAAAAGCTATCGTCTGTATTCTGGCTCTCACGCTTGTGCTGGCCGCGTCTCTCGCCCTCGCTGATCAAAAAATAACGCTGATGTTGGGCAACAGTCAAGCGGATTCTCACCCGTGGAACCGCGCGATAGAGGATATGATCCGCCTTGCGGACGAGTATTCTGACGGCCGCATTGAAATTATCAACTACCCGAACGCGACGCTTGGCAACGAGAACGAGATGTTTGAAAGCATGATGCATGGCACAATGGATATGTGCATCGTCGATCCGACGGTGGGCAACACCTACGCCAAGGAGCTGGAGCTGTTCTCCCTGCCGTTCCTTTTCCGTAATTACGAGCACTGGGAAGCGGTTCTGGATGGCGAAATCGGCCAGGATTTCTCCAACCTGATTCTGGAAAAGACCGGCTCAGTCAAGATCATGGCCTACTGGGGCGGTTCCACCCGCAATGTGCTGGCTGTCAAAGCACCGGTGCTCAGCATTGACGATCTTCAGGGCTTTAAACTGCGCCTCGCGGCTTCTGAGCTGAAGTTCTCCGTCTGGGAGGCGGTTGGGTGCCTGCCTGTGACCATTGCTTTCGGCGAGACATATTCTGCGCTGGCCTCCGGTCTCTGCGACGGCATGGAAAACGAGTTTCCATCCATTCTCTCCGCAAAATTCTATGAGCCTGCGCCTTATATTACCCTCACCGAGCACGAAATCACCGTGCGCCCGCTGTTTATGAATGCCGACGTGTTTAACAGCATGGATGAGGAACTGCAGGCTGCGCTGCTCAAGGCGATCGACGAGGCGACCGTGCTTGCCCGACAGTATGAAAAGGAGCAGGGCGAGGTTGCACGCGATCAGA
>Ga0129317_1002531_pt1 | contig 10272 bp, 7 predicted proteins | sample Cm1ome_FD_94430 | JGI IMG/M metagenome (GOLD analysis project Ga0129317, IMG submission 94430) | Eastern black-and-white colobus group fecal microbial communities from Wisconsin, USA - Cm1105 metagenome | ecosystem: Host-associated > Mammals > Digestive system > Large intestine > Fecal | place...
GAGGCGCGCTCTGTCGGGGCTAAATTTAATGCTGAAAGTTTTAGGAAAGGAGTTTGAGGAAGAACCCTTTTTCAAAAGGGTTTTCCTCAATATCACCTATAAAACTGCTGTACGAGTATCACGGTTAGGGTGCCCTTTTTATGCATAATTAAGGGGCGGCAGAATGCCGTCCGCATCTGTTTCAGCGAGAACAGGGTTTATTGCCAAACTGAAAGGACTGCAAAAGCAGTCCTTAATTTTTATTCGTCCGCATAGGCAGACATCGTGATTACAAATTAAAAAGGACGCCCATTGGGCGTCCTTAAAAGCTAATAGCTAACAGCTAAAGGCTAATGGCTTAGAATACCATTTTAGCTTCGAGGTAAGCTACGAGGTCATCGATAGCAACTCTCTCCTGCTGCATTGTGTCACGGTCACGGACTGTTACACAGTTGTCCTTCTCAAGTGTATCGAAGTCGTATGTGATGCAGAAAGGTGTACCGATCTCGTCCTGACGGCGGTATCTCTTACCGATGGTACCTGCCTCGTCGAAGTCTACCATGAACTTCTTGGAGAGCATATCGTATACTTCCTCAGCCTTGGGAGTGAGCTTCTTTACGAGGGGCAGAACAGCTGCCTTGTAAGGTGCAAGAGCAGGATGGAAGTGCATAACTGTTCTTGTTTCCTTCTTCTCGTTGCCGTTTTTGTCGGTGGAGACAAGCTCCTCCTCGTCGTAAGCCTCTGTAACGATGGAGAGGAAGAGTCTCTCAACGCCCAGTGAAGGCTCGATAACGTAAGGAATGTACTTCTCGTTTGTCTCGGGATCGAAGTATTCAAGTGACTTTCCGCTGGTGTTGATGTGCTGTGTCAGGTCGTAGTCGGTTCTGTCGGCAACGCCCCAGAGCTCGCCCCAGCCGAAGGGGAAGAGGTACTCGAAGTCGGTAGTAGCCTTTGAGTAGAAGCAGAGCTCCTCCTGATCGTGGTCACGGAGACGGAGGTTCTCCTCCTTGAGTCCCAGTGAGAGGAGGAAGTTCTTGCAGTAGCTTCTCCAGTAGTCGAACCACTCAAGGTCTGTGCCGGGCTTGCAGAAGAACTCAAGCTCCATCTGCTCGAACTCTCTTACACGGAAAATGAAGTTTCCGGGAGTGATCTCGTTACGGAATGACTTACCTACCTGAGCAACGCCGAAAGGCACCTTTTTACGGGTAGTTCTCTGGATATTTGCGAAGTTTACGAAGATACCCTGTGCAGTCTCGGGACGGAGATAGAGCTCAGACTTGCTGTCCTCTGTAACGCCCTGGAATGTCTTGAACATAAGGTTGAACTGGCGGATATCTGTGAAGTTCTGCTTGCCGCAGTTAGGGCAGACTATGCCTTTTTCCTTGATGTAGTCCATCATCTGCTCGTTTGACCAGCCTGCTACGTTAGTGCCGTCGAAGTCCTCGATGAGGTTGTCGGCACGGTGACGGGTCTTACACTCCTTACAGTCCATAAGGGGGTCTGAAAATCCGCCGATATGTCCCGAAGCCACCCATGTCTGTGGGTTCATGAGGATAGCGGAGTCAAGACCAACGTTGTACTTGTTCTCCTGAACGAATTTCTTCATCCATGCTCTCTTGATGTTGTTTTTCAGCTCAACGCCGAGAGGACCGTAGTCCCATGTATTTGCAAGACCGCCGTAAATTTCCGAGCCGGGGTATACAAAGCCCTTGGATTTACAAAGGTCAACGATCTTATCCATTACTTTTTCATTGTTTTTAAGCATAATGAGCAACCTCGCTTTAAAATATAATAGTCACATTATATTGTAACTCAAACGCGGGAAAAAGTCAAGACTTTTTAGCCATTGCAGGGGCGTCCGTTCACGGGCTCCCGTCAATGCATGATTGCAGGGGCGCCCTTTCGACGCCAGAAAGTCCCGACACAAATAAAAAATGTAGGGGACGGCATCCTTGACGTCCCATAAAACGGGCTGTCGGGGACGCCAGCCCCTACACATTAATATCATTGGAAATTGAAGAAGGTAACGCCCGATGCGAACAGGGCTGCACCTATGAGTACCGCAAAGAATATCGCCTTTTTTATCTTGTGCTTTATCTTGATGAGTATTATCAGTACGATGGCAAACAGAATTATAGCCCAGTACTGCGAGAGAAAACCGGTTATGCTGTTGATAATATCGTCCATATTAAATATTCCTTATCATTTATCGTTCTTTTTCTCGGCATCGGTGAGAAATTCCGCGATTATGTAGCGCGGACGCTGTTTTACTTCCGCGTATATCTTTCCGACGTACTCGCCTATGATTCCGAGGCAGAAGAGCTGTAAGCCGCCGATGAGCCAGATCGAGCACATGGTGCTTGACCAGCCGTGCTCGGTAAAGCCGCCTATCTTGGCGATAAATGCCCATATAAAGGCAAGTATGCTGGCGATGGACATAATGATACCAAGAGTTGTGATGAGCTTCAGGGGTTTGGTGCTGAAGGAGGTGATGCCGTTGATGGCAAATGCCAGCATCTTCTTGAGAGGATACTTGCTCTCGCCTGCCAGTCTCTCATGGCGCTCGTAGTATACCTTTGTGCTCTGGAAGCCGATAAGGGGCACCATTCCGCGGAGGAACAGGTTTACCTCCTTGAAGTTTGCCAGCTCCTGAAGCACTCTTTTGCTCATGAGGCGGAAGTCCGCATGGTTATACACCACATCTGCGCCCATTACCTTCATGAACTTATAGAAGCTCTCGGCGGTGAATTTCTTGAAAAATGTATCGGTGTCGCGTGCGCTTCTTACGCCGTAGACCACCTGATTGCCCTCATAGTACTGCTTTACCATTTCGTCGATGGTGTCGATGTCGTCCTGGAGGTCTGCGTCCATGGTGATACACATATCACAGAGCTCCTTTACGGTCATAAGACCTGCGAGAACAGCGTTCTGGTGACCGCTGTTATGGGCGAGGTCAATGCCCGAGAAAAGCTGGGGGTCGGCTGCATGGAGCTCCTTGATTATGCTCCATGTGGTGTCCTTTGAGCCGTCGTTTACAAAGACCACGCGGCTGTCCTTGGAGATAAGACCTGCCGACATCAGATCATTATATTTTGTTTTGAGCTGTGCTGCGGTCTCACGGAGTACCTCCTGCTCATTGTAACAGGGTACTACCATGTAAAGAATTTCAGGATTATTCATGTTTGTATTCCCTTTCAGATGTTTATGTTACTAACAGTATATCACAGCAGTAAGGATATGTCAATATACCGCGGACTGTGCCGCTTCTGCTCATTTTACGAATCTTGCCTTGATGATAGTATAGCCGTAGGGCTTTACGGTAATGGTATCGTCCATGAATTCGCCGTAGAATGGCTGGAGGTCCTCAAAGCGTGAGAGAATGCCGCTCATATTGCCGAGGTGAACGGTATCGCCGCTTCTGTTGACGAAGATGATATAGTCCAGCTTCTGACCCTGACGGGTGAAGCCGATAAGGCGGCTGTCGTGGACTTCCTTCTCGTTGATGACGAAGTATATCCTGCCGTCTATCATGTTGGGTATGGACTTCCTCACGCGGCTGAGCTCGGAAACGTAGGAGATAAGGTCTGTGTCCTCATGCCCCCACGGATAGCAGCGGCGGTTGAAGGGGTCCTTGTAGCCCTGAAGTCCTGCCTCGTCGCCGTAGTATATGCTGGGAACTCCGGGCAGGAAGAACTGGAGCGCCATTGCTGCCTTGAGAAGCTCCTTGCCGTGGGCATACTGCTCCTCTGAGAGCCACTTTTCTGCCATCCAGTCCTTGCTCTTGTCGTCGCAGTTCTCGCCGCCGAGGCGGTTGATAGCGCGTTCGATGTCGTGGGTGGAGACAAAGTTCATGAGCACATCAATGGTGGGCTTGGGGTAGTTCTCCACTATTGTCATGACGGAATTTATGAAGTCGATGGGCTTGCCGCCCTTCATGAAGCTGATTATAGCCTCACGGAAGGGGTAGTTCATAACTGAGTCAAGCTGGTCGCCAAGGAGGTAGCGGCGCTTTACGCCGTAGCTCTCCTTGTTGGAGGCGTCCTCCCAGACCTCTCCGATGATTATCTTGTCCTTGTCATAGCCCTTTACGCATTTTCTCAGATTATTGAGGAACTGGTCGGGAAGCTCGTCGGCAACGTCAAGACGCCAGCCTGCGGCACCTCTGTCCAGCCAGTAGCGGAGGACTCCCTCATCACCGCAGATGAACTCGGTGTAGTCCTCGTTGTTCTCACATACATTGGGGAGGGTGTCGATACCCCACCACGCTTCGTATGTATTGGGGTAATCTATGAATGAGTACCAGTCGTAATACTTGCTGTCCTTTGACTGGAAAGCGCCGACCTCGGGATAGCGTCCGAACTTGTTGAAGTATACGCTGTCAGCGCCCGTATGGGAGAAAACGCCGTCGAGAATGATGGAAATGCCCATGCTTTCGGCTTCTCTGCACAGCTCCTCGAACTCCTCGTTGGTGCCGAGGAGGGGGTCAGCCTTCATATAGTCGGCAGTATTGTACCTGTGGTTCTCGTGGGACTCAAAAATGGGATTGAGGTATATGCAGGTAACTCCCAGACTTTTAAGGTAGGGAAGCTTTGACTGTATTCCCGCGAAATCGCCGCCGAAGTAGTCGTTGTTCCATACATGGCCGTTCTCATCGGGCTTGTAGAACGGAGTGCCGTCCCAGTCCTCGCGTAGGATCCTGCCATCGGGGATATTCTCCTTGGGCTTGCCGCTTTTGCAGAAGCGGTCGGGGAATATCTGGTACATAACGCCGCCCTTGAGGAAATCGGGGGTCTCGTAGGTATTCTTATATACTGTCAGCTGGAACATATCCCCGTGGTCCAGACCGCCCTCGTGGACGTTCACTTTCTTGATATAGTGGCGTATTCCTCCTGTGGTATAGGAGAAATAGTAGTAGTGGACGTCAGTGTATCTGGCGTTGTACTCGGCTGTATAGGCTATGCAGTCCTCCTCCTCGGTGACCTCGTTCATGGTGATGAAGCGCTCCTTGAAGCCTGTTCTGAACAGCACCAGCACGGGAGAGAAGTCGGGGACGATATCCTTGGGAAGCCTTATGGTGAAGCGGCAGGTCTCGAACTGCCTTACCGCACCGAATATAGATTTATAGCCTAAATTCCATGTATCATAGATAGGTCTCATATAAACAAAACACTCCGTTATCAATAATCCCTTATGGGTGTATCTGCAAAAAGGTAAAAAGGGGACGAAGAAAACAACGTCCCCTTATTGTATTTTATGCTCCGGTCATCTTAAATGCCAGATGTTGTCGGCATATTCCGTTACAGCGCGGTCTGCCGAGAAAATACCTGCGCCTGCGATATTGTTGAGGGACATCTTAGCCCACTTCATCTTATCGTTGTAGCACTCTGTGATATACTGCTGTGCATTTCTGTAGCTGTCGAAGTCGGCGAGGACCATATAGGGGTCTCTGTCCTTCAGTGAGTTTGCCACATCGTTGAAGGTACAGCCGTTTATGCCGTGGTACATACGGTCGATAGCCTCGTGTATGCGTCCGTCGTTGTTATAGCGCTCGCAGGGATTGTAGCCTCTTGCCCTGAGGTCGTTGACCTCGGGAGTCGTCATGCCGAAGATGACGATGTTCTCGTCGCCGCAGGCTTCCTTTATCTCGATGTTGGCACCGTCAAGAGTACCCAGAGTAATTGCGCCGTTGAGCATGAGCTTCATATTGCCCGTACCCGAAGCCTCTGTACCCGCAAGGGATATCTGCTCGGAAACATCGGAAGCAGGCATGAGGTGCTCTGAGAGAGTTACGCAGTAATTCTCAAGGAACACTACCGAGAGCTTCTGGTTTATCTTTGGGTTCTTTCTTATCTCCTCGGAGATAGCCCAGATGAGCTTGATTATCTGCTTTGCCAGATAATAGCCGGGAGCTGCCTTTGCTGCGAAGATATAGGTCTTGGGAGTAAAGGGAGCGTCGGGGTTATTGAGGAGATATGCGTAATCCGTAAGGATATTCATGACATTGAGGTGCTGTCTCTTGTATTCGTGGAGACGCTTTACCTGAACGTCGAAAATACTGTCTGTATTGAGGATGATGCCCGATTCGCTCTTGACATACTTTGCGAAGGCTTCCTTGTTTTCCTTCTTTACTGCCATGAGCTTTGTGAGGACTTCCTCGTCGTTCTCGAACTTGCGGAAATTTTCAAGCTCTGCGCCGTCCTTGATGAACTTGGGACCTATGGTGTCCTTCAGGAGCTTTGTAAGTCCGGGGTTGGACTGATAGAGCCATCTTCTGTAAGCGATTCCGTTGGTGACGTTCTTGAACTTCTCGGGAGTATTCTCATATTCATCATGGAATACGGAGTCCTTGATTATCTGCGAGTGGAGCTTGGAAACGCCGTTTACGCTGTGTGAAGCCGCAACGCAGAGTGTAGCCATGTGTATCTGGTTGTCCTTGATGATGGACATACGGGTAGTCTTTGCGCTGTCGCCGCCGTTTCTCTCCATGAGAGAAGCGCAGTAGCGGTTGTTTATCTCAACGATGATTGAGAAAATTCTCGGGATGACCGTCTTGACAAGGTTAACGTCCCACTTCTCCAGAGCCTCAGCCATAACGGTATGGTTTGTATAGGCAAAGGTCTTAGTAACGATATCCCATGACTTCTCCCAGCTGTAGCCGCAGTCGTCAAGGAGTATTCGCATGAGCTCGGGGATAGCCAGAGTGGGGTGAGTGTCATTGATGTGGATAGCCACCTTGTCGGCTAAGTTCTCGAGTGTGCCGTAAACGTTCATGTGGGTGTTTACGATGTCGCCGATGGAAGCCGCGCAGAGGAAGTACTGCTGGCGGAGACGGAGGCTCTTTCCCTCGAGATGGTTGTCGTTGGGGTAGAGTATCTTCGAGATGGCGTTTGCTATGGAGTTCTGGGCAAGAGCGCTCTCATAGTTGCCCTTGTTGAACATTTCCATATCGAAGTTGGGCGCCTTTGCGGACCACAGACGGAGCACGGAAACTCCCTCTGAGTCGTAGCCCGAAACGTACATATCGTAGGGTGTAGCCACAACGGTATTGTAGTTCACATGAGAGATGTAGTGATACTGGTTGTCCCAGTACTCCTGAAGGTCGCCCTCAAAGTGGACGTCGATGGAGAGCTCGGGCTTGGGTACCAGCCATACCGAGCCGCCGGGGAGCCAGTTGTCAGGGAGCTCTGTCTGCCAGCCGTCCTCCAGCTTCTGCTGGAAGATACCGTACTCATAGCAGATAGAATAGCCCATTGCGGGGAAGCCCATGGTAGCAAGACCGTCAAGGTAGCAGGCAGCAAGTCTTCCCAGACCGCCGTTGCCCAGACCTGCGTCGGGCTCGTTTTCGTATATCTTATCGAGATTGATGTCATACTGCTTCAGCATAGACTTTATGCCGTCAGCAAGCTCGAGATTGTAGATGCTTGTTTTGAGGGAGCGTCCCATGAGGAACTCCATTGAAAGGTAGTAGATCTGCTTACCGCCCACCGAGTGGGTATGATTGATGAAGCTCTGCCTCTTTGCACCAAGAATTTCCACGATTATCGAGGAAAGAACATGGTAAACCTGTTTGTCCGAAGCTTCCTCGGGAGAAACGCTGTACAAAAGCTGGAGTTTTCTCGGGAACTCTTCCTTGATCCTGTCCATGAGAGGGTTTGCTTTTTTTGTAGCCATATCTGATCTCCATTCTGCCGCAGAAGCGGCGTTATTACCCTTTGTATAACTCCTCTCTCCGATAACAAACGTGCTTTCGGGAAATGGGGAGAAATTATTCTACAAGCGGTATACACCATTAATTATACTATGATTTATAAGAGATTTCAAGTGCTTATTTCAACAAATATTTGTCCACTAAATTTATATATTGCGGAAAATCGCCAAAAAAGCAGTGTAACGTGCCCCGAAGGTGCGTTTTTGCGTTGTGCACATTGACTGAATGAGAAGAAAACCAAGTCTGTATTTGTGCAGAAAAACGAAAAAATTTGGTTTGAAAAAATTTTCTATATTTTTAAAAGATAAAACTTAGAAAATGTTTGAAATTTGTAATAATATGTGATATAATAGATAAAGCGGTTCCCGAAAAACAGACCCGCGAAGAAAAATAGTGTAGAAAAAGACAACAAAAGAAAATGAAAAAGGTGATGTTTAATGGAAAAGAAAAAGCGTTTCTCGGTACTTAAATTCGTTCTTATCGTACTTTGTATAATACTGATCGTTATCTCGATCTTCGTCAACATTGCATTCTCGGGCGGCAAGACTCCCAAGCTCTTCGGAAACTACGTCTATATTGTCAAGGAATCCGACAATATGGGCAACAATGTCTCCACAGGCTCGGCTCTCATAGCTCCCGACGCAAAGGATCTGACCATCGCAAAGGGCGACATAGTTCTCGCCTATCCTGCTGCTGATCCCGAAAAGCTCCACGTTCTCAGCATCTACGACATCGTTACCGCAGAGGACGGCACAGAGAAGTACGTTACCGCAGACGCTGCCAATGTAGGCAGTGAGGAGCCTATAACCAAGGACAAGATCGCTGCTCTCTGCACAGGTCACACCCAGAGCGATGAGATCGGCGGACTCATAAGATTTGCTTCCGGCATCAAGGGTATACTCGCACTCCTTGTTCTCCCCTGCGTTCTCCTCGTTATATTCCTCATTGCAAAGATCGCTTCCTCAAAGGGCGATGACGACGATGATGAGTTCGGCTTCTACGAGTACGACGAGAAGGAAAAGGAGAGAGCAGACTTCGAGAGCAGGAAGAATATCCATGACAAGACTGCAAATCCCCTCTTTGAGCCCTCTCAGGAGATACAGCCCAGCAATGAGCTTGAGCGCAAGAAGATGTCTATTGCCGAGAACTTCAGCCAGAAGAAGGTAAACCCCGATTCTCCCTATCAGAAGGAGAAGGAGCGTACAATGCAGTTCAAGGCACAGCGCAGTGCTGAGAGCACATTCGCCGCAAGAAACCTCGGCGGTTCGTCATCTACAGCTCCCACAGCCGACGCCCTCAGAGAGGAAATGCTCCGCAAGACAGCAGAGGCTGAGCGCACAGGTACATTCAATATCAAGACCACAAGCACTTCACAGCAGGCTTCCGAGCCCGTAAGCGATAACACAGGAATCCTCTCAAAGAGCCAGCTTGCAGAGATGTCGAGAAACGACGTTCCCAAGACAACTCCTCTGAGAAGCCAGTCCGCTCCTTCAGCAGCGGCTCCCAAGGCGCCCAGAAAGAGCAGCACTCCCGATATCTCCGATATCATCAGCAAGACCGAGCACAATGAGCGCAAGAAGAAGGCTGCGGATATGTCCGTTGACGACCTCCTCAAGCTCATAGAGGAAGAGAAGAACAAGCTCTGATAAAAACACCGAAGGCAGACCGAAATGGTCTGCCTTTTTATTATTGTCCGATATGTGGTATTATATTCCTGCCTCGTGAAAAGCGTATATAAACAGCGCCATCAGCGCAAGGGGACCTCCCACAAGGAACAAGGCACGGAGCAGGGCACCGCCCAAGGACTCCTTTTCGGCTTCTGGGTCGGATACGAGAGTGGGATTTTCGGGGTCAATGAATATGTCGTAAATGTCGCCTTTTACACGCAGACAGGATGTGCGTCCGCCTGCAGCGGTGTAGGTCTTGTCCTCATAGGTGTATTCGTAGGTGGGACGGTACTTTATGCTTGTTATCCTGCCATTGGTGGAGGTGGTCTCGGTGGTGACGCTCTTGCAGACCGCGGAAACGTGAGTTGTGCAGTTATCCTTTGACACAAGGGAGTGCTTTATGCCTGCTGAGGCGTAGTATGCGCCAAGACAGGCGAAAAACAGCGGTATACCATAGGCGAACAGCTTTACCAGCTTCATTTTCATGTTGTCGCCGCCTGTCAGCACCATACGGGCACACACAATGCCTGCAACACCTATTGCTAACGCTACGAATGCGCCTGACTGAAGCTTCTTTCCCTTGATAAGGTCGGTTATGATGACGATGAGTCCGATTCCGCCGAACAGGGCGAAAAATGCGTAGATAGCCTTGTACTGCTCACCGCTGCGCTTTCCCATCACAAACATATATATAACGGCGGCTGCAAAAAGCATAAGCACAAGAATGCCTGTGATCTTATCCAATACCCTGAATCGCTTGCTGTCCTCGGGCTTTTCGTTTGAGTAATAGCCGTTTTCGTCGTAGTTCATGGGCTGGTCTTCGTATTTTTTCATGGAAATCCCCCTCCTTTGTGCTGATTATACCACGAAAGAGGGGAACTGTCAATCATTCGTCCTTATTTCTGAATGCTACGGCAA
>Ga0129317_1002533_pt1 | contig 10264 bp, 7 predicted proteins | sample Cm1ome_FD_94430 | JGI IMG/M metagenome (GOLD analysis project Ga0129317, IMG submission 94430) | Eastern black-and-white colobus group fecal microbial communities from Wisconsin, USA - Cm1105 metagenome | ecosystem: Host-associated > Mammals > Digestive system > Large intestine > Fecal | place...
TAACTAATATAGGCAAAGATAATGGCAAGCTTTCTTTGGAAAGGCCGACCTTTTTCTTTAAACTTTTTAACAATATAAAATAATGGATACGCGAGTAAAGGTAAGATGACCAGTAATAATATAGAGGTGATAAACGAACCCACACTAGCGTAATAATTAGACTTAGAAAAATATATGATTAAAGAAGAGGATAACGCTAGTATTGGCGCTAGTGTGAGAATTCTAGTAATTTTCGAAAGTAAATAAAGGATTTTGTTTTTTTCCATACTCACATCTAAAAATATTTTTCAAATAGAGTCACTGAACATAATTAAACCTGATTAGTAGAGTAATTATTTGCCACTCTCGCGGTAGTAGAGTAGAATAAAAATATGGAAAAATTACAAGAAATCTTTTCTAAAAACATCATTAGATTGAGGAAAAATAAAAAATTAACGCAATTAGAACTTGCTAATGAATTGAATTATTCCGATAAGAATATTTCTAAATGGGAGAATGCTCAAGCTTTGCCTACAACTGAAGTTATGGTGAACATTTCTCGTTTTTTTGATGTCAGTATTGATTATTTATTAAGCGAGCATAGTGAAGAAGAAGTGATTAAAGATATCAAAGAAAAACACTCTACAAAAAGAGATAAGTTGCTCATCTTAGGACTATCCTTGATGTGTGTTCAACTCCTCGCTGTTATCTTTTTTGTTAGTTTCCCAAGTAACTTTGATCTCTCGTGGCTCGCTTTTATTTACTCTATTCCAGTGATGGCAATTATTTCCATTGTTTATATCTCTCTTTGGTTTAAGCAAAAACCATACCTCTTTATCATGATTAGTTTACTGGTATGGAGTTTTATTCTTTGTATTTATTTATCGCTGTTTTTTTATCTTGATATTAACGTTTGGTATGTCTTTTTAGTGGGTATTCCTCTCCAAGTAGCAACTTTTTTATGGTCAGGTTTTACCCATTATAAAAAGAAGTAATTACTCATAAAGTATTGTTCCTAATCTTATGTAGGTTGCTCCTTCTTGGATTGCCTCCTTATAATCTTCGCTCATCCCCATCGATAATTCTTGAAGGTTCAAGTTGAACTTTTTATTAACATTTTCTTTTAACTCTTTAAGCTTTTGAAATTGTTCAAGCAACGATTGATGAGTAGAATCCTTTTTACTCATCATCATAAAGCCAATTATCTTTAAATTAGGAAGAGTAATTGCTTCTTTAATAAAACTTTCAACTTCATCAATTTTTAACCCAAATTTACTTTCTTCATTATTGATTGAGACTTCGATAAAACAATTTAATTTTTTGCCTTTTCGGTATTTTGAGAGGGTTTTTGCAAGCTTTATGGAATCTAAGGAGTGAAGATAGTCAATTTCATTAACGACGTTTTTAACCTTATTTGTTTGAAGATGACCTATGAAATGCCAAACAACTCTTTCATCATTTAATAGTCTTTTCTTTAGTAATAATTCATCAACTTTTCGTTCCCCAAAAGCGAATATCTGGTGGTTTAGAAATTCCTTCATTACACAGGTATCTACGTACTTTGTAACCGCGACTAAATGCACATCAGCGGGTATAGTCTTAATAAAATTATCGATGTCTTTTCTGACGACCATGACCTAATTATAACCCATTTCCATATTTTTTATAGATAATTATGTAATTAAAAATTCAGGATTGTACAAACAATATTTTATTTCCACATTTTCTTTGTAAAAATACTGAGTTGACATAGTTCTAATAAACTGAGAAACTATAAGCAGTGAGGTACTTAAATAAATGAAGATTTACAATCTGAAAGAAGATGTATTGAAGATTTCATCTCCAAACATTTTATCTCTTCTTCAAAACATTGAACTCTACAAAGGAAAAACCCATAGTGTTTCTAAACTGAAGAAAATCGACACATTGATGAGCATTGCACGTGAAAGAGGTATTGTTGCCTCTAACGCTGTTGGCAATGTTTTTATTTCACCCGAGAGGGAAAAACAACTTTTTGAAGGAAAAGCCGCTCCGGTAACATTTGAAGACTACATGATTCTTGGTTATGAGAAGGCTTTAGATTTGATTAACGAAGTGTACAAGTATCAACCTTTTGATCGTTCCTTCATCACCACATTGCATTATTATATTTATAAAGATTATAATCCTGAGCTAGGCGGTCGTTTTAAGGATTCTCAAAACTATGTTCGAGAGTTTTTAAAGGATGGAACTTATAAAACATTAATCGTTCCAGCAGCGCCTGAAGAGACCGTTCAATTGCTCGATAATTTAATTTATCAATTTAATTTGTGCGCTCAAGATGAATCCGTTAATAAATTAGTTTTAATCTTTGTCTTCCTTTTAAATTTCCTTTGCATTCATCCATTTGCTCATGGAAATGGCAGAATATCTAGATTGATACTAACTTTCTTATTAAAGAAATATGGCTATGATGTTGATACATATTATTCAATAGCTATTCTTTTATATTTAAGGATTAGTGAATATGCTAGAGCGTTAGAAAGTAGTGCAAACGGGTGGAGAGATGATTATAACGATTATGTTCCATATGTCGCTTTTATGCTCAATTTAGTTCTCGAAGCTTATCGAAAACTAGATTACATCATCGAAGTGAATACCGACGAAAGCACCTCAACGGAAAAAGTGTATAAGGTCATCTGCGATTCAGCTACTCCAATCGGAAAGATGGTCATTGAAGATATCTTATATAGTATTTCTTCTTCAACAATCGAAAAAGCATTAGCGGCCTTATTAAAGGATATGAAAATTCAACTGATTACTAAAGGTCGTTATTCCAAATATTTTAGGAGGTAAAAAAGATGTTATTTGAACCAAAAAATATCAGAAATATTGCTATATTAGGTCACCAAGGAAGTGGAAAAACTTCTCTTGTTGAAGCCATTTACTATGTCACTGGTAATTCCAAAGAAATGGGAACAGTGGAAAAGAAAAATACTGTTAGTGACTATCTAGTGGATGAACAAAAAAGATTATCATCCATTTGTTCCTCTTTTGTTCCAGTTACTTTTAACGATCATAAAATAAATGTTATTGATCTTCCTGGTAATGATTCCTTTATCAGCGAGGTTTTAGGAGTAACGCGTTGTATTAAAGGCGCTGTTCTTGTTATCGATGCTTCTGTCGGTGTTCAAGTTGGAACAGTTAAGCACTACAATACCCTTCATAAAAGAGGTGTCCCAACCTTAATCTTTATAAATAAAATGGATAAGGAAGAAGTTATTCCTTTCGACGAATTATTAGAGGATATTAGAACTAAATTAGGAAAAAACGCTATTCCATTCTGCTATCCATTAGGACATGAAAAATCATTCGATGGATTCGTTGATTTATCGAAGATGAAAGCCATTATTTATGATGGTAAAGAACCTCATGAAGCTGAAGTCTATCAAGATAAAAAAGAAAAAGTCTTAGAACTTAGAAATATGATTTGTGAGGCTGTTGCGGGAACCAGTGATGAATTATTAGAAAAATTCTTCCTAGGTGAAACCTTGTCTCAAGAAGAAATCAATATTGGCTTAAGAACAGCGGTTTTACACGGTGATTTAATTCCTGTTTTGGTTGGAAGTGCAACAAAAGCAATCGGCGTTAAAACGATGCTTGAAATGTTTATTAACTATCTTCCAAGCCCAAGCGATTTAAAACCTATCGAAGCTAGCGATGGAGATGGAAAACCAATTGAAGTCCCTTCTACATTGGATGCTCCATTTTCAGCCTATGTCTTTAAAAATATTGTCGATCCATATGCCGGTAATATCACTCTTTTCAAAGTCAATAGTGGTGTGCTTCATATGGGTGATGAAATTGCTGTCAGCGATGGGAGAACATTTAAAGTTGCCACTTTATATTCGATGTGTGGCAAAGCTTTAAATCCAATTACTGAAATCGGAGCGGGTGATATTGGAGCGATGACTAGATTAGAAAGAGTGATCAGTGGTTCTACCCTTTCAACTAGTAAAAATCCAATCGTCTTTAAGCCAGTTAAATATCCAACCGCTGTCTTCTTCAAAGCTATTGAAGTTAAAAATAAGAATGATGAATCTAAAATTGGCGTCGCACTAAGCAAGATCCAACTTGAAGATCCTTGCGTTGAAACCATTAGAAATAATGAGACCAAACAATTACTCTTAGGCGGTGTTTCTTCTTCACATATAGAATTTGTCATTGAAAAATTGAAGAACACTTACAAGATTGATGTCAATGTCTCACCGATGAAAGTTGTTTATCGTGAATCTATTAAAGCTGTTGGGCAGGCTATTGGCCGATATGTTAAACAATCTGGTGGTAGTGGTTTCTATGGTGTGGTGGATATGAGATTTGAACCTGCGAAAGAGAATTCCTTCAGCGAAGAAGTGTTCGGTGGCGCTGTTCCTAAAAACTATTTTCCAGCAGTTGAAAAAGGATTCTTTGAAGCCACGAAGAGTGGCCCGTTAGCGGGATTCCCTGTCATCGGTGTTCATGCTGTTCTAGTCGATGGTAAATATCATCCAGTTGATAGCAATGAAACAGCCTTCAAAATGGCAGCCATCTTCGCGTTTAAAGAGGCTTATCCAAAATGCCATCCAATTATTTTAGAACCGGTCGTCAGGATTAGAGTTAATGTTGAATCACAATACACAGGTGATGTTCTCTAAGATCTAAACACCAAACGCGCTAGAATCCAAAATATTGAAGAAAAAGAACACGGTAATCAGGAAATCGAAGCACTAGTGCCAGAAGCGGAAATTATTGAGTACGCAAATCAACTAAAATCGATTACCAAAGCCAGTGGATTCTTCAACCGTGAATTCTATGCCTACGAGGAAGTTCCTGAGTACTTAAAGGAAAAAGTTATTAAAGAAAATAAAATTGACAATAACTAATTTTTCAACTAAATATATAAAATCGAGGAGAGAAATTTCCTCTTTTTTTATAAACTTAGTTTATAATCTTTTCAATTATTAACAAATTTAAATAATCAGTAAAAAAATATTGATTAGATAGTAAAAACATTGTAATATTTATTCGGTAAAAAAATCCCAAAACCTATGAAAAAAGTTAGAGCAAGCAAAAGACAACTGGAAAGATACCCCATCTACCTCAAATTACTAACAAGTCTGAGTGAGGAAGGCGAGGTTTCTATTTCTTCGCCTAATATTGCAACTTTATTAGGATATAGTGAAGAACAAGTTAGAAAAGATTTGCAAACTGTAACTAGCAGAAAAGGTCAACCTAAAAGGGGAAGAAATATCAAAGAACTTATCAATGATATCTCTGATTTTTTAGGATATGATAAGCCAACGATGACCATCCTCGTTGGCAGTGGACATCTTGGGCAAGCTTTCTTAAACTTCGAAGGTTTTAATGAAGTTGGTTTGAATATTGTTGCCGCTTTTGACACTGATAAGAAATTAATTGGAAAACAGATCAATAATGTACCAATCTGTGATGTTCAAGAGATGGAACAATTTATTAAAAAGAACAAGATTGAAATTGCTATCTTGACCATTCCTAGTTCAGTTGCTCTAGAAACTGCTTTAAAGCTACAAAAATATGGCATTAAAGCAATTTGGAATTTCGCACATGTGCATCTTAATTTAGGACAGGATGTCATCGTGGAAAATGTTAACTTAGCTAGTTCACTAGCTATTTTATCGTATCAACTCAGGGATTTTAAATAACTAAAAGGAGAATTTTATGGAAGAAAAGAAACCTGCTATCGTTAACGAAGAAGTTAACCAACTAGTGGCAAATGCAGTCAAAGCACTCGATGAATTCCTATTATTAGATCAGGAAAAAGTGGATTACATCGTCGCTAAATGTTCCGTTGCTGGTCTTGATCATCATGGTACTTTAGCGCGCGCTGCAATTGAAGAGACTAAAAGAGGTGTTTTTGAAGACAAAGCTACTAAAAACTTATTTGCGTGCGAATATGTTGTCAACAACATGAGACATTTAAAAACTGTTGGAGTAATCAATGAAGATCCAGTCACAGGTATTACTGAAATTGCTGATCCAATCGGTGTTGTTGCTGGTATTACTCCAGTTACTAATCCAACATCAACAGTCATTTTTAAATGTTTGATTTGTTTAAAAACTAGGAATCCAATCATTTTCTCGTTCCATCCAAGCGCTCACGAGAGTTCAAAACAAGCGGCGATTGTAATGAGAGATGCTGCAGTGGCCGCTGGTGCACCAAAGAATTGTATTCAATGGATTGAAAACTGTTCAATGGATGCAACAACCGCTTTGATGAACCATCCTGATGTAGCCACTATTCTAGCCACTGGTGGAAACGCGATGGTTAGAGCGGCTTATAGCTGTGGTAAACCAGCAATGGGTGTTGGAGCGGGTAACGTTCCTGCTTATATGAATGAAAGTTGTAATATAGAACAAGCAGTTAACGATATAGTTTTATCAAAATCATTTGATAATGGTATGATTTGTGCTTCTGAAAGCGCTGTGATTGTTGACGCTAGTATCTATGAAGAAACTAAGAAGATGTTTCAAAAGTTCAAAGTCTACTTCGCTTCCAAAGAAGAAACTAAGATATTATCAAGATTCGTCTTTGGCTACGCTAAAGGTGATGAAGGAGTGGAAAATGCTCGACTCAATCCTAATGTAGTTGGACATCCTGCCTATGAAATTGCCAAATTAGCGGGTATTGATGTTCCTGAAGATACTGAAATTATTGCAGTTGAAATCAAAGATGTTGGCGTTAAAGAGCCTCTTAGTAGAGAAAAACTATCACCAATTTTAGCTGTTTTAAAATCGAAGGATTGGCATGAAGGTTTTGCTTTAGCAGAAGCGATGGTTTCCTTCAATGGCTTAGGTCATAGCGCTGCGATTCATTGCAAAGAACAATCGATGGCGGATGCTTATGGTGAAGAAGTTAAGGCGATGAGAATTATTTGGAACTCTCCATCAACCTTCGGTGGTATTGGTAATGTTTATAACTCATTCTTACCAAGTTTAACCTTGGGTTGTGGCAGTTATGGACATAACTCCATCGGTGGCAATGTCAGCGCTGTTAACTTATTAAATGTGAAGAAAGTCGGAAAGAGGAGAAATACTGTGCAGTGGTTTAAAGTTCCAAGAAAAATATATTTTGAAAGAAATTCCATTCAATATTTACAATCGTGTAAAGATCTCAATCGTTGCTTTATCGTAACTGATACTTCCATGGTGGAGTTTGGCTATTTTAATAAGATTGCCGCTCAATTGAATTTACGAAGAAAAAAAGTCACCATGCAATTATTCTGCGATGTTGAACCAGATCCAGATATCGAGACAGTCAGAAAAGGCACTGAAATGATGAGAGTCTTTAAACCTGATGTCATCATCGCTTTAGGTGGTGGATCAGTGATGGATGCCGCGAAAGGTATGTGGTTATTCTATGAGCATCCAGAAGTGAACTTTGATGATCTTAAACAAAAGTTTATGGATATTCGTAAGAGAGCGTTCAAATATCCTGAATTAGGACAAAAATCTCGATTGATTTGTATCCCAACAACCTCAGGAACAGGTTCAGAAGTAACTCCATTCGCAGTTATCAGCGATAAGAAAAATAATAAGAAATATCCTTTAACTGATTATTCTTTGACACCAACTATCGCTATTATCGATCCAGAATTTACCACTAATTTGCCAGCTAGACCAACAGCAATGACTGGTATGGATGTCTTAACACACGCTATTGAAGCTTATGTTTCAGTTATGGCAAGCGACTACACTGATGGCTTAGCTTTGCAAGCTATTAAATTAGTCTTTGATTACTTACCACGCGCTGTTAAAGATGGTAGTCATGACCTAGAAGCAAGAGAGAAGATGCATAACGCTGCCACAATCGCGGGAATGGCATTTGCTAATGCCTTCCTAGGAATGACCCATAGTATGGCTCATAAAGTAGGTGCTGAATTCCACACTATTCACGGCTTAGCGTGCTCAATTCTTCTCCCGTATGTCATTGAATATAATGGAGAAGTTCCAACTAAATTATCAGTTTGGCCAAAATATAATCATTACTGTGCTAATAAGAAATATCAAGATATTGCTAAATTATTAGGCTTACCTGCTTCTACTCCAGAAGAAGGGGTTAAGAACTTAGCTAAAGCAGTTCGTGATTTAGCAAAAGAAATTGGCTTGGTTTCTGGGTTTAAAGATACCGGAGTTAGCGAAGAAGATTTCATGAATAGACTTGATAGAATTGCTTTCTTAGCTTATGAAGATCAATGCTCACCATGCAACCCAAGAGTTCCAATGGTGGAAGATATGAAAACAATCCTTAAAAAAGCTTATTTCGGTGAATAATTAATTCAAATTAATCTGAATTGTAAAGTGCTCTAAACTTCAATTAGTTAAGGAGCACTTTTTGTATACTTAAAACTTTATCTTTGAGGTGGTTAGTAGTAAAGTATTAATACTTAGGAAGGATAACGTATGTTTAAAAAATTAACCTTATTAGCGATAATTTCAACCTTTTTACTCTGTGCATGTAATACCAATCCTAGTGGTTCAGATAGTAGTTTATCGATAGATGATTCTAGTAGTAATACTTCTTCTAGCAGTACTATTTCTGACAGCAGCAGCTCAAGCAGCAGTTCTAGTTCAAGTGGCTCAAGTGATAGTTCAAGCAGCAGTTCTAGTTCAAATAGCTCAAGTAGTAGTAGTTCTTCTCAAATACAGGATGATTTTGATGGATATTACGCTACAATCAGTGATTCTATGACAGGTGGAATGGATGGAACACTTCGAAATGCCTTAACTGATTTAATTAAACCGCAAGGTTATTATTCCTATAGCGGGGATGGAAGCGCAAGTTTATCTTCTGTTCTTCAAGAAGCTGATGAAGATCCAAATAATACCAGTAACATGACTTTATTTTATTCAAGAAAAAGTATTAAAAAAGTTTATGCAAATGGAGATAAGAATTGGAACAGAGAACATTGTTGGCCACAGTCATTATCTGGTGGCTTATATGGGAAAACTGGTGGTGGAACGGATATTTTACACATCAGACCCACGATGAAAGAAACTAACAGTAGAAGAGGGAATTTAAAATACGGAGATTGCCATAAATCAAATCCATTAACTATTGATGGAATAACATATGGCTACACTAAAAGCGGATATTTTGAACCACTCGATGAGATTAAAGGCGATGTTGCAAGAATTGTTTTATACATGTGGACTTGTTATTTTGCCGAAAGGAATAATCCAATTACTAAGACCGCTGAAAGCGTTAGTTTAATGGTGAAGTGGAGCAATAACGATTTACCTTCAGAGCAAGAGAAACATCGAAATGACTACTCACAAAGTAGCAAACAAAAGAATAGAAATCCCTTTGTGGACCATCCAGAATGGGTTAACAAAATTTTTGCATAAATAGGTTAATAATGAAAGTAGCGGTTTCTGGATTAATTAACGTTGAATATAATACAAAAGTTCATGATTTTCCTATCGATTATTCTCCGATTGAGTATTCCTTTTTTGAAAGTGATATCAATATCTCAGGAGTGGGTTTTAACATTATAAAAGCACTCAATATTTTATCTGATGAAGTTCTTCCAATTTCAATCGTTGGAAAAGATATCTTTTCAAAATTAGTTCTTATAGAAATCGATAAAATGGGTTTAGATAAACGATTCATTTTTACAAATTTAAAGAATATTTGTTCATCCTTAGTTTTATTTGATAATGAAGGAAGACGTAAAATTTATTGTGATTTAAAAGATATACAAGATTTAAGAGTTCCTTACTCAAAAGTTAAAAAAGAAATCTTAAATTGTGATGCTTTGATTTTAACAAATATCAGTTTTAACGAAGAAATACTCAATAATTGCAATGATTTTAATGGATTAGTCGTTAGCGATGTGCATGTACTCACTGATATTAACGATCCATATAACGCTCGATTCATGTCCGCTAGCGATATCCTCTTTTTAAGCGATGAAGGAATCAATACAAATTATGAATCATTTCTTTTTAGCATATATACAAAGTACAAAAATGAAATAATTGTTCTTGGAATGGGTGAAAAAGGAGCGATGGTGTTTATTAAAGAAGATATGAAGGTCTATCATATCACCGCGATTAAAACAAAAGAAGTGATTAATTCCATCGGCGCAGGAGATGCACTGCTTTCTAGTTTTGTTCATTTCTATTTAAAAACAAAAGAAGTATTACCAAGTCTAATTAAAGCGATGACATTTGCCTCTTTAAAGATATCTTCTTCAGGAGCTAGTAACGGTTTTGTTAATGAAGAAGA
>Ga0129317_1002535_pt1 | contig 10261 bp, 11 predicted proteins | sample Cm1ome_FD_94430 | JGI IMG/M metagenome (GOLD analysis project Ga0129317, IMG submission 94430) | Eastern black-and-white colobus group fecal microbial communities from Wisconsin, USA - Cm1105 metagenome | ecosystem: Host-associated > Mammals > Digestive system > Large intestine > Fecal | place...
AACATCCGTTCTATCTGAGATGTGCCAACTCTGCCTGTGCCGACTTTATGCCGTCAAACAGCGCATCGATATCAGCTTCTGTCGTTTCTGCCGAAAAGCTGATGCGAAGTGTGGTGTCCATATTCTGTACAGGTATTCTGAACTCTGCCAGCACGCCGCTCTTTTTGCCCTTTGAGCACGCCGAACCACTGGACACATAAATATCTTTCTTTTCAAGGTAATGCAAAAGCACTTCCGATTTCAGCCCCGCCACAGATATGCTGTTCACATAAGGTGACTTCTCGCCCGTATAATTAAGCGTTGTGCCGCCGTTTTCAGCACACTTCTCAGTCAGATAACTTTCAAGGCGACGCGCCCTTTCCAGACGGTCATTCAGGTCGCCTGCCAGCGACTTCACCGCCGCCCCGAAACCGCATATCAGCGGCACCGACTCAGTCCCCGAACGCAGATCTTTCTCCTGACCGCCGCCCATTACCAGCGCAGGAAGATGCAGTCCCTTGCGCACATACAGCGCACCCGTCCCCTTAGGACCGTGAATTTTGTGTGCGCTCAGCGATATCAGGTCAGCCGACAAGGTTTTCACCCTGACAGGCAGTTTCATGTAGCCCTGCACACAGTCGCAATGTGTGATGACTTTCGGGAAACGTCTGTGTATCGCCGCAAACGCCTTGCCTACAGGCAGTATCGCACCGGTTTCATTGTTGACCAGCATCATGCTGACCAGAAAAGTATCCTCATTCACCGCATCTATGATGCTCTCAGCCGATATGACGCCGTTCTCATCAGGCGATATGCGCACCACCTCACACCCCAGCCGTTCCAGTTCATCGATGGGACGCGCGGTGGCAGGGTGTTCAACAGTCGTGGTAACAACACGGTGCCTGCGCTTACCCTGTGACTTAAAAGCCCCGAAAATGGCGGTGTTACTGCTTTCAGTCGCCCCTGAGGTGAAATATATCTCCTCTTCAAGACACCCCAGACTTTCCGCAACAGCATGTCGGGCATCACTGACCAGCAATTCGGCATCGACCCCGCACCTGTGCAGGCTCGATGGGTTGCCAAAGACTTCCAGCCCTTTCAGAATGCCCTGAACAGCGGCATCACAGGGCTTAGTGGTAGCAGCGTTATCGAGATATATCAAAACTGACAGTCCTTTCATAGCCCATTCGGGCAAAATTTCACATAACTTATATTATAGCATATTTCTCGGTAAAATTCAACAGCTTTATGTGAATACAGCAAAGCAAGCCATGTACGAAAACAAGACTGCGTTCAAAAAATTACACGGCGGCTGCCGATAATAACAAAAAAGTGAGCGTTCCCTCGCGGGGCACTCACTTTTTATCTGCGGGTCATTCAGCGGCGTTTCAAAGCCTGAACCTTGCGGGCATAAGTTCATCAAGGGTGTGTTCGCCATCTTTGAGTATTATCCTGAGATCTCCGCCGCAGAACTCGCTCATAACTTGCAGGCATGCGCCGCAGGGGTAACAGGGCGAAGACAGGTCACCGTCACCGCCGACTATCGCTATGGCAGAAAACTCCCTTACGCCCTCAGATACCGCTTTGAATATGGCAGTGCGCTCAGCACAGTTGGTCAGTGAATAGGAACTGTTCTCTATATTGCACCCGCGAAAAACAGAGCCGTCCGCACACAGCAAAGCCGCACCCACCTTGAAATGTGAGTATTTGCAGTAAGAATTTTCAGCCGCTTTTTCGGCTTCTCTCAGAAGTTCATCATTCGTCATGGTATGACCTCCTTTTTGAGAATATTATATCACCCACACAGCCCGCTGTCAAGCCGCAAAGGTCGTGCTGTTCGATCGGCGGGAGCAAGCACCGGCCCCACATGCTGACATGCGCCGTATTCTGCAAAGGCATGCGCGGCAAATGGTGCATCAGTATTTGACATTTTGCTAAAATGTGTTATAATAAAACTGTGAGCCTAAATAAATGCAGAGGCTCGTTATACAGACCACGAACGGAGGTATACCACATGAGAAAAAATTTAGGTGTTCAGCCCGCACTTTTCCCGATGCCTGTCGTGATAGTCGCGGCATACGGCGCTGACGGCAGTATTTGCGCAATGAATGCAGCGTGGGCACAGATCTGCGACAGCGATAAGATAGCGCTTTTCATCGATGCCGATCACAAGACCACAAAGAATATCATGGAAACAAAGGCTTTCACCGTTAACATCGCAAATGTCCCCAATATGGAAACGGCAGATTTCTTCGGCATAGCTACAGGCAACAAGATGCCAGATAAATTCGAGCGTTCGGGCTGTCACGCGCAGAAAAGTGAGTTCGTTGATGCACCTATCATCACCGAATACCCCGTCACCATCGAATGTGAACTTGCAGAAGAGATAAACACACCCAACATGCACGCGATAGTCGGCAGGATAGTCAATGTCAGCGCCGATGAGAACGTTGTGGGCGACAAAGACAAGATACTCCCCGAAAAGGTCAACGCGCTTATCTTCGACCAGTACCGAAGCGGATATTTCGCAGTGGGCGAAAAAGTCGGTCAGGCATGGAATGCGGGCGCAGGACTTATGAAAAAATAATGTGGTTATCCCGCTGACACATCAAAATAAACTATGTTATATCGGGAAAGATAACATCAACTCAGTATTTCCCCGTTAAAAAGTATTTTGAGGTGGTGTGCTAAAGGGATAGTCATATAAAATAACACATTATACCAAACGCGCAGACTTATCACAGCCTGCGCGTTTTTTGTGCTTTTATATAGCGAAAATATGCGTCTTTTCGGGCAGGACGTTCATCGCCATACCGCGTCGATATACCCGCCCGACAATTCGCATTTTGCTGAAAAATGGGTTTTCGCACAATGGTGTGCCGTCAGTTAGAAACACAGTTAAAACGGCATTCTTTAAGACGGGTACCTATATAGAAGTTTTGCCCCCAAGCGTTTATGCGCTCAGGGGCATTATTTTTTATACGTTTGCTAAAATAAATCAGAATTTAGCACTATATAAATATCGCTCCTAATTTTTTCAGCTTGTCAAAGTATTTTTCTTTTTTGAAATAAAACATAGTGCCTATTGCAGAAGTGTTAAGAATGACCTTATATCCGTTTTCACAGGCTCCGAGTGCGGTAAGGGAAACACATCCTCCGCCGTCAACACCAATCAGTTCCACAGTATCAATACTATTATTTTTTAGAAATTCACAAAGATCCGAAACCGAAAACGCATCACCGGTAAATTTAGAAAATGTATTAGGAGAAACAAGCAACAGACCTTTTGCCAGTTCTGCTTCAGGCGTATTGTCAAATACCTTGACGGGAGCAAACTTATTGATGAAGTTATTTTTCATAAGATTTCTGATATATACAACTACGGTTGCATCTGTACTGCCTATCACAGAGTTCACTCTATTAAGCAGTTCATTATCGTACTTGAAGAAGTCAGCGTGAGCAGCACCCACAGTCACTTCCTGCATATCAATTACAAGCAATGCTTTTTTCATCTCTATACCTCTAAATTCTGATTTTTGTCAGTAACAATTATAGCACGTCATCTCTATACTGTCAATAGAAACGCCATAGTACTTCTGACTGTTGATCAGAAATACTATGGCTTAAAACTTCTATATGAGTATCTTTCTTAGCCCGTATCAGACATTTTTCATTGATGAACGTGCATCATTCCACCTGTTTGCCCAGAAACATTGCCGCCGCTTTGCATAACATGGCTTGGTCGTCCGTAACAGAACGGCTGTCATTTCCGCCAAGAAATGCTACCGCACCCGTTATATCTCCGCCCGAAATTATGGGCGATACAGCCAGCGCACGCGCATCTATCCCCTCAACAGGGCGAAAATTCTCTCCACCCCCGCGATATTCGTAGGAACGCCTGCTTTCCAGCATCTCTTCCATAGCCCGCGACAAGCGCCGCTGTGTGTATTCTTTCTTCGGTACTCCCGATACTGCCACCACATGGTCTTTGTCAAATATCACCGCAGGCGCTCCCCCCAGCTTTGAAATGACTTCCGCCGCCTGCAAAGCACCGTCAGATAATTCGTTTATAGGCGAGTATTTCTTGAATATCACTTCACCGTCAGAGTCGGTGTATATCTCCAGCGGGTCGCCCTCCCGTATCCTCATGGTGCGGCGTATCTCTTTAGGAATGACGACCCTGCCGAGATCGTCAATGCGCCTGACTATCCCTGTTGCTTTCATTTTGTTTCCTCCGTTCTTGGTTTTTGTGGGAATAGTTTGCGCAGATTTTGTAAAATTATTCGGTTCAGATGTTTTTTAGTATCATGCTCAATTTCCCCGCAGTATATTGAAGAATCAGTCGATGGATGCAGTAATGTTCATTATAGCAATCCGCCTTAAAATTTAGACAAAAACCAGTCACAAAATCCATAGATCCGAGCTTTTGCGACTGGATTTTGTGAATTTAAATAGTTGGATTGCTATAGACTGTTTTTTCAACTGTCTCAGCGTTGTATTCTGTGATAGACATATACACGTGAAAATTGGCTGTTTTGATCATTGACCGCCTTGCCGCTTGCCATAAGAGTATTGCTTTTGACCACCGATGTTTTATTGTTTACAGATATCCGGTACTTTGATATCCATCTGTTATCAGGATTATGTGCAAAGTCTGCATATGAACTTTTCTGCCGTTTACACGGTCAAAACACTTGATCATAAAATGATGCAGCCCGTCTTTTTCATATATGCGGCACTCGTTCATTTCGATACCAAGATCTGATGCTTGATAAAAATCCAAGTTCATATCATGAATTGGCTGCATTACAAACACGGCGGAAAAGAGTTTATGCCGATTTTGTGTCATCATTTGATATATGTTTTACTGTAATTATATTCGATAAACACTGTCCAAAATTTGCGGTTCACATAAGAATAAGGCTCTGTTACAACATTCGGCTGATTATTTCTATCGTCGTAAAACGGCGCAAATAGTAGGGAAAAGATACCGTCGTGCTTATGTTTCTATAAAAAGTCAACCTTTTGCAGTGACGCAGCCAAGAATAAATATTTCTCAGACATAAACAAAGCGAACCGTCATTTCAAGTTCGGCAGCTCGCTCTTTTTCATTGTATATTTTTGATCGTCCCAACCTGCCATATTACAGAAGAATCTTTTATAACTTTATACTGACAGTATCATCATCAGAACCTATCACAAGCATAGCGCCGTCTGCAATATTGCTGACAGCATACCATTCGGCATTTTCTGAGGCTATAGTATGATTTGGAACTGATATATCACTGTTGTCGGATATACGATATTTAAGGGTATATTCACCGTCACTGTCAATATAAATTAACAGATCAGGGAACATATCATTTCTTTTTTTGCTGACATAGCAAACACATCTGATACCGCCAATATTTTCTTCTTTGCGCGTATAGCCCGATATATCATTCTCACAGGAAAGATCATCCAGAATGCTTTCGTTGCATTTTTCCAGTATGGTATCATTCTTCTGCGTATTGGGGTAAGGCTCTTTGAAAGAAACAAAAAAACCTGACAGAATGCAGAATATAATAAAACATATAAAGAATACCTTTACCGGCTCTATCAGCTTTTTATTGCCGACACTGTTCTTTATTCCAACTTTTACGCGTTCCGACAGATAATGCTTATAGAATGCCATATATATCAGTACGACAAAAAAAGCAAGAACTGCCGATATACCTAGAAGCGAGAGCAGTGCATATGACATTTTCATTTCCATCACCTATATCCCTAAAAATTCCTTGAAAATATAATAATATGTGCGTGTCACATCGACCACAGCGCCATTTTGCATTGTTATTATGAACTTCCTGGTTAATGCGGGCTTGATGCTTTTTATATGTTCGGTCGATATTATGACCGAGTTGCTGATGCGGATAAACACTTCGGGGTCAAGCATATTAGAAAGTGTTTTTAATCTTTCATTTATCCTGTATTCTCCGTCATAGGTATATGCTATAACTTCGTGGGAAAAACTCTCGATATGCGAAATGTCAGAGGTCTTGATACGGTAGATCACATCGCCTTTTTTGCCAATAAGATAGTTTATGCTGGTATTACGCTCACTGAGGATAAGGTCGGACTTTTCACTTATGCCTATACCCGCTTTCAGGAGCGTTTCAGCGATCTCATCATAGCGTTCCGCCGATACAATCAGCTTGACTTTCACATAATCACTTCCTTATTTATCGCTTCCATAATTATAGCACATCATTATTTGGGTGTCAATGCGTTCTGAAGTCTATATTATGCAAAGTACGCGCCTATATATGCAAGTTGTGAAAAAACCATTGTATTTCAGGCTGTAAATAGCTATAATGATATCATAAAAGAAGGAGGCTATTATAATGGATAACTCGATAAAGATAAGCCATATCAATAAAAAATATGGAAACAAGGAAATACTGAAAGATATATCCTTTGAAGCTCACGCAGGCAGGATAACCGCATTTTTAGGACCAAACGGCGCAGGAAAAAGCACCACGCTAAGGATACTTCTCGGACTTGACAAAGCCGATAGCGGAACAGCACTTATAGGCGGCAAAGGCTACGCACAATTACAAAGACCTCTCACACGGACAGGTGCTTCCTTTGATGGTGTAGGTTCGCCAAATGACAGGACTGTGTATCAGCATCTGCGCATAATATCCGTCAGCAACGGCATCAGAAAAAGCAGGATAAAGGAAGTCATGGAAATAACGGGCATATCCCACAAAGCATCTTCAAAAGTAGGTGATCTTTCACTGGGCGAGGGACAACGGCTTGGTATTGCAGCGGCACTTATGGGTGATCCACAGTTCATGATATTCGATGAACCCACAAACGGTCTTGATCCTGCGGGCATACGCTGGTTCAGAAAATTCATCAAGGAACAGGCAAAATCAGGCAAGACAGTTCTGCTTTCATCTCATATGCTTTCAGAAGTGGAGGCTGTTACAAATGATGTCGTGATAATAGATCATGGACATATCGTCACTAAGGGGGATCTTTCCGATGTGACAAGGGATATCTCTTCGCTTGAAGAACTGTTCTTCAGCCTGACGGAAGAGGTGAACCACTGATGAAGTTTATAAAAAATGACCTTTACAGCGAACTGCTGAAACTCAGCTGTACAAAAGTTTGCAGGATAGTAACCCTGCTAGTCATAGCCGTGCAGAGCCTTATATCATATGTATCAGCACGGCAGATACTTTCGGTGGGACTGCACGCTGTACCCACCGAAACAAATGGTCTGCTTGAACCTATGCCGCCTATCGAGTATATGGGATTTGATGTGATCATGTTTGCGACCATACCGATGATAGTAATGGGGGCTTTGTTCGGCGCATTGGAATTCAAACAACACTGCATGAGAACGACTTTGCTATACTTCGGCAGCAAGAGCAGACTGTTCTGGTCAAAAACAATTGCAGTAACGCTAACTGCATTTGCTGTTTCACTGGTATCGTCCGTCCTAACCATAACTGTGACACATCTCACCTTCGGTGCAGATGGACTGACACCTCCTGTATTCAACTCTACGGTGTGGAAGTTCATCTTGATGTCTGCTGTTTCGCTTACTCTGCTGACCCTGCTTTCATATGCCATAGGCTTTTTGTGCCACACAGCAGTTGTCCCGCTGCTGTTTCTGATCATACAGGCATACAATATAGGTAATATACTGGCGGACAAATTTGAAGTGTGTCGATATCTGCCTGTTGCACTTTGCAACGGCTTGATAGCAAGTTCTGAAAGTTCACTTTCAGGTGTCCCGCTGAAAAATACTGTCGGTCTGCTGATATGGATAGCTATATTTGCCGCTGCAAGTTATGCAGTTTTTGTCAGGACTGATCTACAAGGAGAGTATTAAATGCTGTTACGGTACTTAAAATGTGAACATCAGAAATTTTTGTACGACCGCTGGGCTATTATCATCGCAGCAGGAATAATGATATTCGTGCCTGTGATAGTTCTGACTCTTGACCCGTATATGGGCAGTGCAAGCGGAAATACCGCAGTCAGCAAACTGATACAGGGTTTTTATCTTGGTCAGGCAGGACATACTGTGCTGGCAGCACTTTATTTCGGTCAAGAATACAAGAGGTCAACGCTGAGAACAAGTCTGCTGAGCACCCCGAAAAGATGGTTATTTCTGCTATCAAAACTGCTCTGTATAATGACATGGATTGTCATTATACTGGTGGTATCGGCTATATTATCCTTTGCAGCAATAAGTATTGCTCTTCCCGAAAACTTATCGGCGGGTGAAGCGTTGAGATATCTGCTGCCTGCTTTTTTGTCAACGGTGGAACTGGCTGCTATCACCTGCGCAGTCGTCATACTCACACGTTCGATGATAGTATCGATGGCTGTCATGGTATCGCTGATACTGGGGCTTGGCAGCATACTTCTGCAATACTGCGGACAGATGAAGTATATCCCCGTCATATCCGCCATGAATGCTTTTTTTGAAGTAAAACTGCCCATATATCCCAATGTGAGCACAGGACTGTCCATACAGGCAATATGGGCGATAGTCCTGCTGTCAGCAGCATTTTTTGCCTTCAGCAAAAGATATGTGCGGTGAGTGAGGTCTTTACTGCTATTTCGTACGTAGATATTGATCAATGTAAGGAATACTTATGGACACTATAAATTGTTGGAATAAACCGCCCTCACTCACGCAAGGGCGTTATGCTTGTCAGCAAGCTCCTTATCAAGGAACTTGTAGTAAATGTGTATTTTTCGGGGCTTAGTGCGACCCGTGTTTTCATCAACGGTCACATAACCAATCAGATCAAGGCACATTTCTCTTGTAAGCTCCGTAGCTCCTGCATACTTACGCAGACGGCTCATGAACTCGTCCACATCGGCTTCGTCCTTCTTGTCAGCCTTTTCACGCTCTAAGATCACTTCGTACTCCGCAGAGAGTGATTTCTTTTCGGTGCTGTACTTTTCAAGCAGATTGATACAAACATCTTCGGGAACACGACCGAGGACTTTATCCTCATAGATACCCTGAATCAGCTTGTCAAGCTCGTCCAGTCTTTTCTTGACCTCAGCTTCACGCTTCTTTTCCTCAGCGGAACGGTTTTCGTGCTGTCTGGACTTGTATGCCATAAACCTTGCTTTTGCATCTGCTTCACGCAGTACCATACGGCTTTTCGCCTGAATGTCGGCAAGCACCGTGGCTTCAATAAGATACTGCTTGATGAAGTGCGTAGAACACACATCACCGCCACAGCGACTATGCAGACCACAGGTGTAGGAAGGCTTACAGCCCTTGCCACCGTTATGCTGCCGCATCTTTGAACCGCAGGAATCACAGTAAAGGAAACCTGAAAGCGGAGCAGTAACACCCTTATGGTCACGCTTGCCCTGGCTCACCGATCTGTCGATTTCACGGCACTTGTCCCACAGTTCCTGGGTGATGATAGGCTCGTGGTTGTTTTCGACCACCGCCCAATCCTCCGGGCGTTTCTGAACGATCTTGTGGTTTTTGTAGCTCACCGAGGTGGTACGCAGTTGAGCGAGCTTGCCGAGATAGATCGGATTTTTCAGAATACGCTGAACATTAATGTTGCCCCACAGGTGCGAGGTGTTATGGGGATTCGGCTTGCCAATTCGCTGATACTGATAATCAGACGGCGTGGGGATATGTTCTGCATTGAGAATATCGGCTATCTTTTTCGGGTTGAAGCCCTTAGCCCTCATCTCAAAGATACGGCGGACGATAGCGGCGGCATACGGATCAATGATCGGAGTATTAAAGCCGTCATCGCTCTTGAAATAGCCGTATGCACAGTATGTGCATTTATACTTGCCCGACCTTGCATTGCTCTCAAACACGGCACGGAGCTTCTTTGAAGTGTTGGCAGCGTACCACTCATTAAAAACATTCATGATCGGGAGCATATCCATTGAAGCACTGTCGCTGTTGAGCGTATCAATGTTGTCGGTCAGTGCAATGAAACGGATATTGTACATCGGGAACAGGTAATCTACATACTGTCCGACCTGGATATAGTTTCTTCCGAAACGGCTCATATCCTTGCAGATGATAAGATTTATCCTGCCTGCCTTTGCATCATCGAGCATTCTCTGGACCCCTGGGCGGTCAAAGGACACGCCCGAAATTCCGTCATCGACATACTCGTCATAGATAGACCAGCCCTGTTCGTTCACATAGTTTGTGAGGACTCGTCTCTGGTTTTCGATTGAGAGGGATTCTCCCTGTCGCTCATCGTCCTTAGACAAGCGGAGGTAG
>Ga0129317_1002541_pt1 | contig 10242 bp, 10 predicted proteins | sample Cm1ome_FD_94430 | JGI IMG/M metagenome (GOLD analysis project Ga0129317, IMG submission 94430) | Eastern black-and-white colobus group fecal microbial communities from Wisconsin, USA - Cm1105 metagenome | ecosystem: Host-associated > Mammals > Digestive system > Large intestine > Fecal | place...
ATGCCGCTGATTCCAAATTCTAACAATCCAATTTCTCAGAATCAAGATAAAAAGCAAGATATACACGAAATACAATTCAAAAAGTCTGAACCGATTTACACGTTTTCAGACCTTATTCTATCGGACAAGACATTAGATGAATTAAAAACCGTTGTCAGTGCTCAAAAGAATTGGAATAAAGTATTTATTGAATGGGGACTTGGCTCCATAATAAAAGAAAGAAAAAATTTATTTGTCAACCTTTACGGAGATTCTGGAACCGGAAAAAGTATGTCAGCACATGCAATAGCTTCAGCATTAGGTAAGAAGTTAATATGTGTGAATTATGCGGATATTGAATCAAAATATGTCGGTGAAACAAGTAAAAATCTTACAAGACTATTTAATGATCCGAATAATAGGGATGATATTATTTTTTTCGATGAAGCGGACGCACTTCTTAGCAAACGAGTTACAGATATGAGTAGCGCGACAGATGTAAGTGTTAATCAAACACGATCTGTCTTACTAACATTATTGAATTCTTATGAAGGAATGGTTATATTTGCAACAAATTTTATTAGCAATTATGATTCTGCTTTTATGAGAAGGATACATTATCATATCCGTTTTAATCTTCCTAATGCAGAACTCCGAAAAAAATTATGGGCTCATTATATTCCCGAGAAAATGCCGGTAAATATTGATATCCAATACTTATCTCAGAAATATGATAATCTTAGTGGCAGTGATATTTCAACAGCGGTTTTAAAGGCTGCATTAAATGCAGCCAAGAACAATGCTGAAAATGTTTTACAGACTGATTTTGATATTGCCATAGAGAGCATTATAAATAGTAAGAATGCTAACGCTAATAACACATCAAAAATCATTAAAAGTGAAATAGTAGAAGAAAAAGATGTGCCTTTATCAATACGAGAAAAAACTTTGAAAAAGGAGGGACAAGAATGATTTTATTTAGCTTAGTTAAGGAATTTGTTATACAGACAGTTGCTCAGGGTGTATTGACATTAATCGAAAAATTTAAACAATCTTTTATTTTATGGCTTCAGCATATTCCTGAAATGATACAAGATAAAGTTGATGGGGTTATATACGGTTGTAAAACCTTTGTCGGCGAAAAATTAGGTATCAATAGCGAAATATCTGATAATTATTCATATAATGGTCGGCAATGGCAGAAAACAACGGTTACACGCGAAGTAAGTTCTTCAGAAATACCATATGAGATATCAAGTCAAATTGAAGATGGAAATCTTTTAGATATGACAGACGAATTGGAATTATATATTAGATAATTATAAGTTGGAGGTGTAATGATGTCTATTTTTAAACAAAATGAGCCCAAAAGTCAGAAAAATCTTTTTTCATGGAATTCGTTTTTGGAATACTATAATCACAGAATTGATAATGAGATAATATCATTTTGTAGAACAAATAATCAGATATATTATGGCGGAAAATGTACAATTTCAGCTAAGATTAATGAAAACGAATTCTCAAAGTCAACGTATTTGATTGTAGTGTCGGTTCTTTATTATAAAGATCAGTTTACCAAAAAAGTTATAGAAAGAACAATAAAAAGTAAGTTTGATTATCGAGAATTTGCTAATGATGAAGAAACATTATCTAAGTTGCGTATTATACTTAGTTCTCCAATTGAAGTAAATATAGATTCACCTATAATTGAGAGTGAGGAGGAAAAAGGATCATGACATTTTTACCAACAATTCTAATCGGCTCATCAGTTGGTGTAGTATTAGCATTTTTATATCACAGAGGAAAAAAGATAGAAAATCAACCTATTACATACCAGCAATTTATCCAGCAACTAAGCAATCAAATTGATAATTACATGATAAGCGAGGAAAAGAAAACAGGCTTGATTATGTATGGCGGTGAATGTGAAGTTTTTAGACCTAAAGACGATATTGACTCAATTACAATGAAAATTGTATTATTTGGGAAAAAGAAAAAAAGCGATAAATGGTCGAAAAGCGAAATAATTCAAAAACTGCATATTTCTGATTTTACTGATGATTCTGAAACACAATCAAAGCTCGAAAACTTAAAATCACAATCTGAAAAGTTTAAGGTTAATAGACCTGGTAAGGAGTAGTAATTATGCTTGGAACTTTATTAATTATTGGAGCTGTAGGAGCGCTTGCGGGGGCAGTCATACATGCATATTGGAAGAACATAATACAGTGGCTTGCTAAAGCGACAAATAAAATTAAAGAAGTTTTGCATGTAACTGTTGAAGGAACCGAGACATTTATAAAGCGAATAGGCGCTGGCTTTAAGAATATGTCCGAAAACTATTCTAAGCTTCCAGAAGGTAAATGGCGTAAGGATGTTGTAATGGAGCAGAATTATATCGATGAGAATGATGTTCCTGAAGAAATAAAACGTGCTATGCTAAATTCTATGGGGATTGAAGGAGAGAAAATAGAAATAACTTCTTACGTTGAAAAACAGGTATTAGCTCTATCCAATAAATAAGGTGGTGGCATAATGTTTTGTGAAATAATCAATGCTCCTTTTATAATTACTTTTATAGTTGTAGTTATTGGATGGATTATTGTATGTGCTATTTTATATGCAATTCATCCAGCAATTGGTGGTATTTATACATTATGTGCTTGTATAGCATATATTAGATGTACAGTAAAAGAGTTCCAAAACGGACATATATTTCATGGCATAGTTCCTATCATACCAATTGCATTATTAATAATTTTATCAATTTATGTTTCTATTGAGGAAACAAAAAATGAAAAAATAAGACAAATTGAAATTCCTCAGATTCCTGAAAGAGTTGAAAAATACATTGCTTCAAATGGATATACATCTCCTAAAGATTTCATCAAATACTCTGATGATTGTCCTGAGTTTCAAACGGCAAGGACTGTTACATATACAAATCCACTCTATACCGAACAAGTTGAAGCCAACAAAAAAAGAAAAGCAAATAAGCAAGAACCGCTAGAAGTAACAGAACCTTCCATGATTTCATACGGAAAGTTTGCAGCTTTCAAGTACAAGGAAATAGTGCTTACATATTTTATGCCTAGACTTGAAGAAGTATTAAAGACGATCTATATGTTTGATTATGACAATTTATATGATGCTATGCCTGATTTTTACGAGTTCTTTAAAAAAGATGACGGCAGTATCGATAAGGTTTATTTTGCTCAAGCATGTATTGGAATAGTCAATAAAAGTATAAAAAACAATATAATTGAAAAAGTTGGCGATGCTGGAGGGTTATATCGTTCTAAAATTATTCCTGAAGAAGAAGGGAATGTAGTTGAAGGAGAAATATTGGAAATATAAGTATAAATTAAGAATATTTAGTATGATATAAGATATTTATGAATAATACGCTAATGAAAAGGGGGGGGATACCGTAGATTTGTATTAGTATTTTTTTTGAATAAACTTTAAGTAGTTCTCAAATCTAAATGCTCTTCCCAGAGCAATGAAAGGTAGGTTGTATTTATGGGATTGTTTAATAAGAATAAGTATAATATGAAAGAGCAGCTGAAGAAGAATGTAGCTTCAAATCTTGGTTCGTGTAGAACTTGTCGTTTCTATGATAGGACGAGACAAGTGTGTTTGAACAGAAGCAGCGGAGTAACATATACAAATGAGAGTCAGCCTAAATGCAGTTATTGGCAATTGAATTTATAATCGTATATTATTGTATTCGAGGGAGGATTATTATGGCGATTTATTGGACAATGAAAAAGCAATGCGCTACGTGCGAGTATTGGAACGGCCCAAGACAACTACAATCAGACCCAAGAGTTGTAAAATGCCCTGACGATTATGACGCGGCAAAAGGAATATGCCAAGGTATTAAATTCCCTGCGCAGCGAGGTAAAATGGTTCATGCCGGCACTTGTGCAGGTGGCGGAATGTGCTGGGCATGTGCAAGAGGATTAAGTGAACGATAAAGAATCTTTCTCAATCTAACATTACTTATCACCACAAATTACCAAATTAAAGAATAAAGGCTCGCCAATTGTGCGTTTCCGTTAGCGGAAAAAACACCAAACCGAATAGGAATAAAGCCGATACATTACGTATCGGCTTTAATTATCATATTTTTCGTAAAGAGAGGAGATGAATCCTAAAGGTATTCTTAAAAACTAACTTGAACCTGCCTGAACTTGCATTTAATTTGGTATGAAGATGACATTATGATAACGTTTTATTATCTCCAGTGTTGTAGTATCCAATTGCATAATTAAATTTATCGCTTTTAAATAATGGCATCATATCAACTTGCTCATTAAAGCTATATGACTTTAGTTGAGACTTGTCAAGCGGAACTTTACATGTCCAAATTTCTGATATTTTATTATTATCAAGTTTAATAGTCCAATAAAAATCCGTAGATCTTTCGACAGTAGGAGTATTAGTTATATTTTTTCTTTCATTGCAATATTTATTTGCATCAATTATTAAATCGCAATAACTTGTTGTTGTTCCAGAAATAAATACCGTTCCGTTTTCAGGAATATTATACTCTTTACAATAATCATTAAAATGATAATTATTGGATTCCACGCACTTAAGAACACTCTCAGCATTGGAATTCATTATACTTATGTAATTCTTGGAAATATCATACAATCTCAAATATAGTATGCTTATTATTGCTACTATCAATAAAATTGCAAATATGAATAACCCGACACGTTTCAATTTTTTCATCTCACCACTCCATCGAAAGAATTTCTTTAAACCGATCAATTTCATTACTGTTTGTCCAAATAACACTTGGATTATCTCCTAATCCTTCCTCTCTATCAGCTAAAGTTAGAAATATTTGTTGCGCAATATCACGGCTAGTTATTTTTTCGCCTAAAGTCCAGGATAATCCTCCGTCATAATGACCTTGCATTAGATATTCCTGTGCTAATCCATCTTCATGTGCAGCATGCAAAGCTGTTGAAACAGATTCATGATCTTGTTCATAATGATATGCCCATTCATAAATATCTTTGAAATAATATCTGTAAGTCATAGTAAATTTATCGCCATTTCGTTCTACCTTTGCAACAATAGTTCCGAGTGCTTCTCCTATAGTGAGATTCCAATCTCTATGAACATAATTACAATAATATGCTTCATGATCCTTTAAACCAGTTTTATTAGTATTAATTTCACAATTAACAATATCTATGGGATTATCCGTATCATTTTCAGCTTTATTTTTAATTAAACAAGCGGCTTTAAGATTTTTATTGCTTTTTAAAGCGATAATTACAGAGTTTCCATCCTTAAGCATTTCTTCAGAACAGCGCATCGTACGGTTTAGATTATCAAATAAATGCATAATGTTTTGTATCGATGATGAGATCATTTCACAAGTATCTTTTTGAGAATAAAAAACCTCTTTTCCTCCTCCCCAAAAATAATGGCGCATTGCGTCAAAAGCATGCTTTATATCAGATGAATTATTCTCTCTTTCAGGATGTAATCCAAAATCAAAATCTGCTTGATTTAAATAAGGTGAAAGAAAATCTGCACATGAACTACTATCACGTAGAGCACCTGAAATTATTGCTATTAATCTGCCTAAAACATTTATTGATGGCAATTTAGAGTCATAACAATTCTGACTGTTATAATAATGCCTGTCAACAAAGTCAATGTTTGGTTCATAATTATAATCGGCAACGATTTCGAATTGATTGTCAAATGGTTTATTAGGATATGGATCATTAATGTCAGGTATACCATCTCCATCAGTATCTTCATACAATATCTTATCACTAAACGGTGTGATCTGTATAGACCCGGCGATAAGGCGTTCAGAAGTGCTGCGATTTTTCATATACTGCTCGTAACCGATTCTTGTAAGCTCATTGTAACTGCAAACATCCAGCATAGACGGAAATACAAGGTTACCGTTTGCATCATAATATGCTGCGCCTATTTTTACAGCTGCGTCTTTAAAGTTTATATTTCCATTAGCATCAGCAGCAGGTACTTTTGATTTGTCGTAAGAAAATGGCAGACTATTTAAAAATGCATTTCTGTTTACTTCTTTAGGTATACTTTGCGGTGTTAAAGTTGAAACATAACAGATAGATTCTTTATAAATATCCGTAATAGCATCAGAATACAATCTTGCAAATCCCGAGTTACCAAAATAGCCGTTTTCCAAATTAGAATATATGCCAAAATTATATGGCTTACAAGCGGCTTTTAAATTATTTACAGCAGTTGTATTAGCGAATATTCCTTTTGACAATAAGAAATTGAGATGAATATTAGAATCGTATATTTCCTCAAAAGAATCGCGAACAGCGATAGGTATTGTTAATTTATACTCATTACTATTAGTAAATGAATAATCTGAATTAGACATTATAAAAGCATATTTTTGAGAATTGTCATTTGAAAATAAATCGCCTTTTATGCCATTAAGTGTAAAAATAGCACTATTTAACGTGTTTTGTGTATTAGTTGTAAAGGGGGTTAATGTTTCAAGAGCTTCATCAACTGAATCAATGCTATTAAACAGCTTATCATTTGCAGAATTTTTATATACGATCAGTTTATTTGCTGACTGCTTCGGAGCGGTATAATATCCAATGATTTCTACATAAGCATTATTTGAGTGCTCAAATATAGCCTGGCTGCAGTCGTGGATGCTTTTTTTAGTTTCTTCAAGATTATCTGTTAGGCTTCCAGATATATCAACGAAAAAAGCAACTTCAAGTGCTCCAAGTTCGTAATCATAAACTACATCATTCTTTCCTACTGATATTTCTGACTTTTCGTCAGCAAGGACATTATATGGTGCCGTTTTCACTGAAGTTGATGATCGTGAAGAATCTTTGATTTTAACAAGTGTAAATGTACCCAATTCATTTGTTTCAACATATGCAGAATCTGATGTGTACTTCGTTTCTACAGGCAGAAGATAATTAGTTTCAGGAAAAAACTCAAAGATCATATAGTTTTCAATGCTGCCGTCAATAGATTTGGGCTTGAAATAAATCTTTGCGGTGTCAACAGTCAGTTTCTCATCATATGAAAACATTATTGACTTGCCTATAAAACGGTCATCTTCGGAAGTATTTGAAAATGCTCCAGTATGAATAGTTAAAGTTTTTTCAATATTTCCTGCTGACTTTATATCAATAGAAACTTCATAAGGAGTATCTTCTGTGTTTATATGTGAAAGCAAATCATTTGAAGCTGATATTTTGTTTTCAAACGTCCTCTGATTATCAGGTGTCTGACCATCAGATTTGTCTGAATCCGGTTTCAGACCAAGTTTGATCTCATCTCCGTCAATTATACCATCATTATCAGAATCCTCATTATTAGGATCAGTTTTATATTTTTCTAATTCATCATAGTCGTTGATTCCGTCCAAATCAGAGTCATCAAGCTAAGGATTAGTATTTGCTGATATTTCTTCTTTGTTTGTAAGCTTATCACCATCAGCATCATCAGCATCATCCATTACTGATAATCCTCGGGTGTTCTTATTTGTTGGAGAAGTGTTGGTGTACACTACTTCGTCAAAGTCGGAAAGTGTATCACCATCGCTATCCTTTGAATCAGGATCTGATTCTAATATGGCTATTTCTAACATATCACAAACAGAGTCTTCATCTGCATCATCATAAAGATACGCATCGAAAAAAGTATTCTTGCCCAAGACATAGTCACTCAAGAGAGTTAAGTCGGCTGAATCAACCTTATCATCACGATTAAAGTCTAAGTCCTGAGTGGTATCTCCGCTGATAATTGCTTTTCTCATTGATATTACATCAAATGAATTAATTGCTTTATCATTGTTGAGATCACCATATATTTTGTATGAAGTTCTGTATGATGCTGCATTTGTTTCGGGAATCATTGATGAACAGTTAAACGATAAACTTATAAGAGTTGTAACAGCAATGATTGATGAAATTAGTTTACGCATTAATTTACTCCTTTGCTTTATATATTTATTAAGACTATAGCATGATTATAGCATGACGTTTAAAAAAAATCAAGTCATTTCACTAAATATGTACATTATGTAGCATTAAATAAAAAACAGTACAGTGTGCTGTATTGTTCATTCAAGAGTGATCTTGATACATATGAAATTGCGGAAAGAATGGGTACAACTGTAAGAGCAGTGCAGGATCTTCGCCGACGAGCTTTGGACAAGCTTCGTGATGAGTATATCTCGCTCTACGAAGAAGCCAAAACCTTCGGTTATCCGGGATTAGTCAGCTACAACTATAAACGGATACTGAAACTGTTTGAACAGTGTAAGATCATCTTTTCTCAAAATGAATCGCCTGACGCATCTTCCATTCTACCAAATACTTCCAATAACGATCCGGCGGCGTAAACTTCTCCCCACAGTAATTGCTGTGGGGATTTTTCTTTTTGTCGATTGGTAAATATTGCTAAGCGCAAGTGATATAATCGACCGTCACTTGTGCAGATATACAAATAATTGCTTCCCGGTTATTAAAATCTTCGTTTTTGTCTTCTCCCATCGGTATATATATGGAGGCAGTCCTCTCTCTGCTAATTACAGCGTGACAGTAGTGACGGTAGAAATGTTACCGTCACGCAGGCACTTCCAAACAGCTCACAAACGTCTATATAGCTTCATCTGCGGAGCGTGTCAGTAGGATTCTGTGTCGGTAGTTTTACTGTCACGGCAGAGTTACTGTCACGCACAAAAACGCCCATTTTTGCCGCAGCAGTCCAAATCGGGTAGTTATCCCGCCTGCGGCGGTGAAAGCGGTTGTCGCGCAACGTGGAGCGAGTGTGGGCGGCATTGGCATAGGGAGAAAACTATCACTGACGGAGCAGTACAGGCGGCGGAAGTATGAAATGCCAGCATCGCATTCGGCAGTCCGCCGAACGCTTGCTGGTCGGGGCGAACCCCGAACCCCCTGCGGCGAGGTGCCGCGCCCAATGGCGCCTCCGCATAGTCCAAACGGACTGGAAGTCACCATGTCGGCGCGACGAAACACAACACAAAACGGAAGCAAAGGAGGTCGAAATATGCGAAAAAGGAACAGAACAATCACTATCCGCTGTACTGATGACGAGTACGAGCGGATACACAACAAGGCTCAGCGGCACAAGCTGTCCCTCAGCGACTTCGTTCTCAGGTCGGCACTTTACAAGAAAATCGTAGTGGCTGACGGACTGGACGAGGTTGCAAAGCAGCAGAAAGCTATTGGTCGGAACCTCAATCAGATAGCAATGCTGGCACATGAAGGACGGCTGCACTCAGTCCGACTGGACGAGCTTGTGGAGCAGCACAGGTCAGTGACAGCGGCAGTCTGTGAGATAGCAAAGGTGGTGAAGTGATGCCCATAATCCATTTCATAAACAACAAAACTCAGACCGCTGGCGGCATGAAGAACGTCCTCAACTACGTCAGCAGAAAAGAGAAAACTGTGTCAGAGGACAAGCGTTTCGTGACCGGAATCAACTGTGCTCCCGAGACTGCACTCGATGAAATGACCGCGACTAAGAACCTGTACCACAAAGCTGACGGTAGATTGTACTATCATCTGGTGCAGAGCTTTCCGAGTGGATATGAGATTGACCCTGAACTCGCACACAAGATAGCGGTGGAGCTTGCAGAGAAAGCCTTCGGAAAATATGAAGTTGTAGTGGCAACTCATATCGACAGAGAGCACATACATTCACATTTTGTGTTCAACTCTGTAAGCTTCGAGGACGGGAAAAAGTATCATTCCAACAAGGAGAGCATTGAGCAGCTTATGAAACTCAGCGATGAGATTTGTCAGAGGTATGGAGTTCATGTCCTCGACGCTCCCAAGAAGAATGTGAAGAAAGACTTCCTCTCTGACAGCGAGTACAGGTCAGCCAAGCGCGGCGAGAGCTTCAAGTGGGAGCTGATGAACGTAATCAATCAGGTGATGAAGCAAGCCAAAAGCAAGAAACAATTCTGCTACATGATGAAGCAGCAGGGCTACAATGTCAGGTGGGAGGACAACCGAAAGTATATCACTTACACTTGTCCCAACGGCAGAAGATGCCGTGACAATAAGCTTCACGGCGAACGTTATCGAAAGGAGAATATGGAGTATGAATTCAAAGCAAGAAGAATTGCAGCAGATGTACGACAAGGAATTGTCGGCAGCGGCGGACACTCAGCCGACAGTGGTGGTGCTCGATTCCAACTGGAGAGCGCTGATAGAATTGAACAAGCTGATGTCGCAG
>Ga0129317_1002546_pt1 | contig 10220 bp, 8 predicted proteins | sample Cm1ome_FD_94430 | JGI IMG/M metagenome (GOLD analysis project Ga0129317, IMG submission 94430) | Eastern black-and-white colobus group fecal microbial communities from Wisconsin, USA - Cm1105 metagenome | ecosystem: Host-associated > Mammals > Digestive system > Large intestine > Fecal | place...
AGCGGATTGGTAAGACAATTAGCGTTTGAATTTTTCGGGTTTAGCGCGAGTGGGTAACGCTCGCTACATCGTAGGCATGCATGCAGTGCTCTGGTAGCTGTAAAGCCAGGGGCGGTAGCGTGCATAAACTTAGGGAAGTTGTTACGAATTATAAAGATCGCAGCAATTTCGTATTGTGTCTTATCTGGTGAAAAAATGTTTGATAATAAAACGATTCTTGTAACCGGCGGTACCGGTTCATTTGGCAATAAGTTCGTTCGCATGACATTAGAAAACTATAATCCTAAAAAGATTATTATTTATTCTCGTGATGAAATGAAACAGTGGGAAATGGCAAAAAAATTCAAGGATGAAAATCGGATCCGCTTCTTTATTGGTGATGTTCGTGATAAAGATCGTCTTTATCGCGCATTGGATGGCGTTGATTTTGTTGTTCATGCTGCAGCAACAAAAATCGTCCCTACAGCCGAGTATAATCCCTTTGAATGTGTAAAAACGAATATCAATGGTGCTATGAACGTGATTGATGCTTGTATTGACAAAGGCATCGAACGCGTAGTTGCGCTTTCTACCGATAAAGCAAGTAGCCCTGCGAATCTGTATGGTGCAACTAAGCTAGCATCTGATAAACTTTTTGTTGCAGGTAACTCCTATTCTGGCGCGACAAAAACCCGTTTTGCTGTTGTTCGCTATGGAAATGTTATGGGGTCTCGTGGCTCAGTAATACCATTCTTCTTATCTATTAAGGAGAACGGTGAACTGCCGATAACTGATGAGCGTATGACACGCTTTATGATTACTCTGGAGCAGGGAGTTGAATTGGTTTGGCATGCGTTTAAAGATATGGTCGGTGGTGAAGTTTATGTAAAAAAAATACCTTCCATGAAAGTCACTGATATAGCTACAGCTGTTGCACCTAATGCTAAACAAAAAATAATCGGCATTCGACCTGGCGAGAAACTCCACGAACAAATGATCAGCGCTGAAGATTCTTATTACACCTATGAATATCCAGAGCATTTTAAAATTCTTCCAGCTATTCACAACTGGTGTAACTCACCTGAAAGAATTAAAGATGGCAAAAAAGTACCAGAAGGTTTCGTTTATGAAAGTGATAGTAACGCAGAATGGATGAGCATTGAAGAACTTCGTCAATGGATCGACGATAATCGTGAAAAAGTAGGTAACATCTAATGAAATTTATTCCTTACGGACGGCAGGATATTTCTGACGAAGATATAAGTGCTGTAGTGGATGTACTTAAGTCCGAGTTCTTGACTCAAGGACCATATGTTCCTAAGTTTGAGAAAACAATAGCTAATTATGTGAATGTTAAGCATGCTGTTGCAGTAAATAGTGCGACGTCAGCACTCCATATTGCTTGTCTGGCACTGGGGATGAAAAAAGGCGATTGGCTTTGGACATCACCAAATACTTTTGTTGCTTCTGCGAACTGTGCTCTTTATTGTGGCGCTAATGTCAGTTTTGTTGATATCGATGCGCGAACATATAATATGAGCGTTAGTGCCTTAGAAGCGAAACTCATGTCTGCGAAAAATAATGGAACTTTACCTAAAGTTGTTGTTCCTGTCGCATTTGCAGGACAGTCATGTGAAATGGAGGCAATATATAAACTCTCAAAAGAGTATGGATTTTCAATTATCGAAGATGCTTCACATGCAATTGGCGGAAGTTATCAGGGAGAAAAAATAGGTAATTCGCACTTTGCAGATATTACTATATTGAGCTTTCATCCTGTTAAAATTATCACAACTGCAGAAGGGGGGATGGCTCTAACCAATAACGATAGTTTGGCGGAAAAAATGCAGCTATTCCGTAGCCATGGAATTACCCGTGATATTAATCATATGACAAAAGTAAGTGAAGGCGATTGGTATTATCAACAAATTGATCTCGGTCTGAATTACCGAATGACCGAAATTCAGGCAGCGTTGGGTATGAGTCAGTTGAAACGTATTGATGGCTTTGTAACACGCCGTCATGAATTGGCTGAACGTTACAAAAAAGCTCTTGAAGGTATTCCTATTTCTCTGCCATTCCAGGCCGAAGGTGGTTACAGTGCTTTTCACCTTTATCCTATAACTGTTAAAAATTCCAAACTGCGGAAATCACTATTTGATTATCTACGGAATAAAAATATCGGGGTCAATGTCCATTATATTCCAGTTCATACTCAGCCGTATTATGAAAAGTTAGGGCATAAAGTCGGGGATTATCCTGTTGCTGAGGACTACTACTCCCGGGCCCTCAGTATACCGATGTATTCTGCTTTAACAAACGAAGATCAGGATTATGTAATCCAATGCATTCGGGAGTTTTTTAAGTGAACGTGGCAATCATTCCAGCTCGCGGTGGCAGTAAACGTATCCCGCAAAAAAATATCAAAATGTTTTGTGGGAAACCAATGATTGCTTGGTCGATTAATGCCGCTCGAAAGAGCGGCGTGTTTGATCGAATTATTGTTTCGACAGATGATGCAGAAATTGCGGCTGTAGCGAGAAAATATGGCGCTGAAGTTCCGTTTACGCGCCCAGAAGAACTTTCAAATGATTTTGCTGCAACAATTCCTGTCATACGACACGCTGTTGAATGGCTTGTTAATAATGGGTGTATAGCAGATTTTGTGTGCTGTATATATGCAACTGCACCATTTATTCGTTCTGAAGATATTATTCGTGGGTTGACAATAATTAGGGAACAACAGGCAGACTATGCTTTTACTGTTACTCGGTACCCTTATCCGATCCAACGCGCACTCAAAATAGGGCATGAAAACCAGATTAGTATGTTTTCTCCTGAAATGTTCCATGTTCGTTCTCAGGATCTCGAAGAATCTTGGCATGATGCCGGACAGTTTTACTGGGGAACAGTATCTGCATGGTTGCAAGAAAAGCCAATATTTAGCGCTAACTCCTATTCAATTGTTCTACCGCGTGAGCGTGTCCAAGATATTGATACTCCAGAAGACTGGCGAGTAGCTGAGTGGTTATATAAAACCATGGAGTTTAAAAATGAAAGTGTTTCTGCGGGTTGATTCGTCTCTATCTATCGGCTCCGGTCATATTATTAGATGTTTAAATTTAGCAATAGCACTAAGGAACGTAGGGGCTGAATGTATTTTTATATCTAAAAAACATCGTGGCAATATTTTGTTTAAGATCGAACAGGCCGAATTTTTATACCAAGTGATTCCGACACCTGAAGAGTATGATATCTATGTAAGCGAAGAAAAATATTGGCTCAATGGTAGTCAAAATGATGATGCTTTGCAATTCAGTTTACTGATAAAAAAACAATGTGAAAATCCAGATATTATTATCGTTGATCATTATTCACTCGATTATGAATGGGAATTAATAATTAAGCGTAATTTCCCTGAAGCTAAACTTATAGTTATCGATGATCTTTGTAATCGCCCCCACTGTTGTGATCTATTGATAGATCAGACATATTTACGTCATGAAAAAGAATATACATGCTTAAACATTTGGGGAGGGAAGATATTAACGGGGCCCAAGTATGCACTACTAGATCCTGTTTTTTCAAAATTAAGGGAGCAGTCAATAAATCGTAAAACTCAGCTAGAATTTCCTCAAAGGCTAATGATAACAATGGGAGGAGTTGATGTAAATAATATAACTGGGAAAGTCTTGCGTTACATTGAAAATAAAAACCTAAAAAGCATCGAAAAAATTACTGTTATACTCGGTAGCGCGTGTCCGCATCGGGAGGAAATTGAGGCATTGGTTGCTGATTCCAAATATCCTATAAACATATTAACCAATGTTGAAAACATGGCTGAACTTATGCTAGAACATGATTTTGCGATTGGTGCAATGGGCGGGACAACATGGGAACGTTGTGTAATGGCTTTACCTGCAGTGAATATCGCAATTGCCAATAACCAGAGCACGATTGCCACGAATTTTTCTAAAGCTGGCGCTATTGTTTTACATTCAGATAATTTTACTAAGAATGATTTTTATAATGCTTTTAATCGGTTGATAACTGATTATCATCAACAGCGTGATCTTGTAATGAGTATATGTGATGGTCAAGGACTCATCAGAGATATACAGGAAATTATTCCTTGCTTTTCTACAGATGGCATAAATGTGACGCTTAGATTTGCAACGTTGGATGACATTAATTTTGTTTACCAACTTCAGTGTGAGCCACAAACTCGAAAGTTTGCACGAAACCCAAATATTCCTTCATATGATAGTCACACAGAATGGATGCGTCGTAAATTAGTTGAACAAAATAGTTTTTTCTATATCATTGAGCATATAGGAGCGTGTGGAGTATTGCGTTTAGATCCAATAGAACATGAGTTAGCACAATACGAAATTTCGATATTTTTGACGACAACTAGTATGGGGAAAGGAATTGCAAAAGCGGCTATCAGACGTGCAACTATGTTACATAAAGATACAGTAATACTGGCAACGGTACTGTACGAAAATTTTGCTTCTCATCGACTTTTTGAACAAATTGGTTTCAATAAGATCTCTTCATGTGAATATATTAATAGGGGGGGGGAATGAGTAAATATATAACGATTGATGGTCGGAAAATTGGTAAAGAATACTCACCATATGTCATTGCTGAATTGTCCGCAAATCACAATGGTGATATAAATCGTGCTTTCAAAATTATGGAGGCTGCTAAATTAGCCGGCGCTGATGCAATAAAATTACAGACATATCGTGCTGATACAATTACTATCGATTGTAACTCTGAAGATTTTCAAATTCATGGTGGCCTATGGGATGGGCAAACTTTATTTAATTTATATAAAGGTGCTCAAATGCCCTGGGAATGGCATAAACCATTATTTGAAAAAGCGAAAGAACTAGGTATTACCATTTTCAGTAGTCCATTTGACTTTACTGCAGTTGATCTACTAGAGGAATTAGGTGCACCCGCATATAAGATTGCTTCATTTGAAGCAATTGATATACCTCTGATCAAATATGTAGCCAGAACAGGTAAACCGATGATTATCTCTACAGGTATGGCTAATGAACAAGAAATTCAGGAAGCAATTGATGCCGCGAAAGATGGGGGATGTAAAGAGCTTGTTGTGTTGCATTGTGTTAGCGGATATCCAGCACCAGCGGAAGATTATAATTTAGTAACAATACTTGATATGGCTGAGAGATACGGTGTGATTACTGGGTTATCCGATCACACAATAGATAATACCACGGCTATTGCATCCGTCTCACTTGGAGCTAATGTAATTGAAAAACATGTTACACTGGACAGAAAAGGAGGTGGACCTGATGATAGTTTTTCTCTGGAACCTAGTGAGCTAAGAGCACTTTGCAAAGACGTTAAGACAGCTTGGCGAGCATTAGGAAAAATCAGTTATAACCATAAGGAAAGTGAAAAAGGGAATGTCAAATTCAGACGATCACTTTATGTTGTAAAAGATGTTGCAAAAGGTGAGGAAATAACAACGCAAAATGTGCGTAGTATTCGCCCTGGTTTTGGTTTAGCTCCAAAACATTTAGAGCATGTGTTAGGAAAAAAATTCTTGACAGATCTACCTGCAGGCACAGCTTTAACTTTCGATATTATCGAATAATATAGTACCCTCTTAACAAAGAGGGTGAATCAAGCTCATTATATAAATCGATGATATGGAATGTAGAACAGTAATAATGTTGCTCCTCAGAGGGGCAACACTCGCAAGTAAGTTTTTACTTGTTATTTTTTTAGCTAAGTTTGCCACGTACAAAAATTTAGCCGACTATACAATAATTGCAGTCACTATTAGTTATTTGTTATTTTTTTTGGGGTTTGATTTTTATACATACTCAACTAGGGAAATTATAAAAAAAGGCTTTACCAAAAGTGGTGAACTTTTATGTAATCAGTTGTATTTATACATATCAATGTATTTGATATTAATTCCAATAGTATACGGGTTAAATTATTTTTCTGTTCTAAGTGTTGGTGTTTTGTTTTATTTTGTTGTTATAACAGAACATTTCGCACAAGAATGCATGAGAATCATTATTATAAATAATAAACCTGTAAAAGCAAATTTTCAATTTTTTTTACGCTCTTCATTTTGGATATATATATAGCATATTGTTATTGGAAAGCCACTTATTCATTGGATATTTTGCTTTTATTCTGGTTGATATCGAATGTGTGCTCTATAGTTTATTCTGTCAGTGAATTTAAAATGATTAATTATAAAGATGATAAAATATATAGAGTTGATTTCAAATGGATCAAGAAGGGGGTGGCAATTGCAATACCATTACTCGTTACCACATTAATGCTGAGGGGGGGATATGTTACGGACAGGTATATTTTAAAATATCTCTCATCTACTGAAGTATTAGCTGTTTACTCATTTTATAGTAACATGTCTAATGCTTTGATTGCATTCATTGATGCTGCTGTAATAATGATATTTTACCCCAAAGTCATTTCTGCTTATAATGAACTAAATATAGAGGAATATAATAAAACATTGGTGTTATTTAAGCGCAATGTTGTAAAGGTCGGTTGCTGTTCCTTTTTTATTTTGAGTGTAGCTGTACCAGTAATATGTTTATTTTTGAATAAATCAGAATTTATTAATTCTATTATTATGTTTTATATATTATTAACTTCAGCATTTATATATTCATTTAGTCTAGTATATCATTATGAATTATATGCCAGACATAAAGATTTTATATTATTTAAGTGTACATTTTTTTCATTTCTGCTTACTGTCATAGGGCAATATGTTTTTGCTTCTTTATTTGGTGGCATAGGCATGGCGATTTCAATTCTTTTATTTTCATTAATGTTATTATCCACAAAGTATTTATCTATTATCAATATTAAAAAAAATGAGTGTTTTGGCAACTCATAGTAGCTAAACTAGAATCAACAAGTAAATATCACTGGTTTGGAGTAATAAGTGAATCTTTATATTATTCAAAATGATACGCATTTCAAAAATTTTATTGAATTGGCTACTGAAGGCGATTTTTTTATAGATCTTGCAAGGTTTACAGGTCAGGATATCAATTACGAATTATTTTATAAAAAAGGAGTGTCAGAAATTAATTTAGGGTTACATGATGCTAATTTTTATTTGTTTAGTTCTTATCAGAAAATTAAATTTTGTTTCAATTTTGAGATGATTGTAAAAAAAATAATATCTGCTTACCGCTTTGAAAAAATCATAACAGGGAATGATGGTGCATTACAAAAAATAATAATAAAACAAGCATTAAAGAATAATAGCAAAGGAAGAGTAGAAATGTGGTTGGATGGTTTAATTTCATTGAATAAAAACAGAGTAATTAATTCAGCAAAAGTATTTATGTCGTATATCGCTGACAAGATTGGTTTGTCTTCTTATGTACCTTCAGTTATAGGGACAAGTAGTTACGTTGATACATTGTATGTAATGGATCAATCTGTAATAAAAGAGTATAATTTTCTAATGATTAAACCAAAAGTTAAAAAAATTGAAAAGAGATTGTTTCCTCGGCATAAAAAATTAATATCTTTGGCACATAATCATGAGAGAAGAGCTCAGGTCTGTAAAGTATTGTATTTAACAAGTGCATGGTCATTTCATGGACATAATAAATGTCAAAATATTCAGTATCACCAGATTTTAAATTTGTTATCTAATTTCGAAGGTAATAAAGATATTGACTTTCAAATTCGAATCCATCCAAGAGACATTATAACAAACTATTCTGAAATTCCGGTGGGGGTTATTTCTAGAGTAAAATCATTTGAGGAAGATATTTTATCAGCTAGCATTATTATTTCTGCAAGATCTACAGGGCTTTTCGAGGCTGACATGATAGGGAAGAAAGTGATAGTATATGACGAAGGTTTTGAAGGGGATTTTATGAATGAATATTTTGATACACTTCCCAGATGTGTCGATTTGAATGAAATAAATTCATTTATTAGTCAACAAGGTTAATTTATATAATGTCTTCTACACAAGTTTTTTCATTGCTACTGGGGTTTTATTTAGTATCAGTAAATCTTTTAATTATCCCATTAGATTATTTCAACGTAGAACGCTCAATTCTGATTATTCCATATGTATTTATATTTTCTCTGAGTTTGTTTTTTTTTGCGTTAGCAACTATTGGTGATTTTTATAAATCGCCAAAACAAATTTTTTATGTGCAAGTTTGTTTTGTTTTTGTGATAATAATTCCATCATGTTTGAGTTTTATACAAAATACATTATTAGAAGTAGTGCCTAGCATGATGAGGTACATGTCATATTTATTCACATTTGTATTTGTCTACTATTTCTCTGCCAAAAATTGGTTTACTGTTAAAAATTTAGATGTGTCCATCAAATTTATATCGATTATCTTGTTCATTTTTTCAATACTTCAAATAGTAAAAGGCGAGATGATATATATGAACGGGGCTTATCGTTTGTCAAGTATTTATGGGACAACGCCTGCTGGTTTTGCGTTGATTACTCTCGTCTTTTCTGTTTATTTCTATAGTCAATTGCACGTTTCGGATAGCGGTAAGTTAAAAAAAATATTTCCATTTGCTTTTTTTATGATTAATGTATCTATGATGGCGTTGACGCAAAGCCGACAATCAATAATGACATTGTTATTGCTTATTTGTATATTTCATTTTGTTAGGGCAAAGAATATATTTAAGTTTTTTTCGCTTATATTTATTTTATTGTTAATCTATGTATTTTATTTGTTGGTTGTTAATACGGACTTTTTTCCACGATTAACTCAAATGCTTTTTAATTACTCATCAGATTCATCAACACATACGCGTATTTCTATTATTACTCAATCGTATGAACATCTTGATGTTAATGATTTAATTTATGGGATTGGTTTAGGCGGATTTAATCACTTCTACTACAAGATTAGTGGTGAAATAGGTGTTGCAGCCCATAATGATTTTTTCCTTTTTTTTGTTGAAGGTGGCGTAATAGCTTTGTTCTTTTATTGCCTTTTTTTATGCGGTGGAGTGTCATTTTGGGGGCGGGCGATTAAACAGCAAGGTGATAGTTATTTTACACCGTTGCTTGTTTTTTGTGCTTTATACGTATTTTCTTTTTTGAATAATCCTTATTATTACCCACAAGTGCAAGTTGTTGCTTCTGCATTGATGGGCGTGTATTTGTCAGAATATATAAAGAAACAAAAGGTAAATTATGTTTTGCCATGAACTTGAAAACAAAATGAAATCTCAGGAATTTTTTGTCGAAACTCTCAAAAATAGCCAGCTTAATAAAACCAGAATTAGTTTTCTTAACCCCTATTCATACCCTTTAATTTCAAGAAATAAAAAAATCATCAAGGGTTTTGATTATTGGTTTGCAGATGGTTTAACACTATGTATTGTTACTAATTTGTTTAGAGAGAAGTCTGATATAATAAAAAGAGGCAGTTTTGATTTTTCATCACTGGCGGGAATATGTTTCGATTATTTACAAACTCATTCTCTTTCTGTTGCTATTATTGGTGGAAGTAATGATGAGATTCATCAAGCATGTGAATATTTTTCCATTCGATATCCATCCTTAAAAATTTGTTTTAAGCATCATGGGTATATAGATATAGACAAGTGTGATCATATAATAAATGAGCTTAAAAAATCTGAAGTGCAAGCATTAATTGTAGGAATGGGAACACCTAAGCAAGAAGAGTTTATATTAAAGGTTGAAAAACATATAATAAGTTGCAAGCTTTTTTTAACTTGTGGAGGTTTTATTTCACAAACAGCGAGTAGCGGTGATTATTATCACCCATTAATCAAAAGATTAGGTCTTCGTTGGCTACAGCGTGCAGTGCTTCATAAGCATGTTAGGCGCAGGCTTTTACTCAATTATCCCTGTTTTTATTTTAGATATATATGTAGTGCAATATTAAATATCTTATATGCTAAAAAATAGCAGGATAATTATCAATGTAGTATGCTAAAATTGACCAATATCGTGAAGTTATCAAATGTTATATCAGATAACATGAAACAATATACGAACCGCTACACGCAGTAACCCCTGACAGGAGTAAACAATGTCAAAGCAACAGATCGGCGTCGTCGGTATGGCAGTGATGGGGCGCAACCTTGCGCTCAACATCGAAAGCCGTGGTTATACCGTCTCTATTTTCAACCGTTCCCGTGAAAAGACCGAAGAAGTGATTGCCGAAAATCCAGGCAAG
>Ga0129317_1002551_pt1 | contig 10209 bp, 7 predicted proteins | sample Cm1ome_FD_94430 | JGI IMG/M metagenome (GOLD analysis project Ga0129317, IMG submission 94430) | Eastern black-and-white colobus group fecal microbial communities from Wisconsin, USA - Cm1105 metagenome | ecosystem: Host-associated > Mammals > Digestive system > Large intestine > Fecal | place...
GCTTAATGTACACATCGCTGACCTTTACACCGATAATTTCATGAAGCGTTTCCCCGTACTTTTTATTGCCGACTCTGCGACTGCGCAGTTCATCGCGCTGAGTTCGGAATACTACTACAAGATGACACGCCTGCAAGTCTACACCGATGACATGACAGGCGCATATAACAGAAAATATTTCATGGAAATGCTTGAAAGACCCGATATGCGGAAGAATGACCTGTGCATCTCGGTGATAGATGTGAACGGTCTTAAGGAAATCAACGACTCGAAGGGTCACGCGGCGGGCGATGAAATGATATGTTCGGTACCTCAGTTTGCGCGTAAAGCATTCGGCAAAGATGCGATCATAGCCAGGACGGGCGGCGATGAATTTGCCATACTTACCGTCGGCAGCCGCGAAGATATCGAAAAGAAGACCGAAAAAATGAAAGAATATGCCGCAAAACACAAGGGCAAGCTGATAGATCATGTGTATCTTTCGGTGGGTTCTGCCTGTCAGTCCGATTACAAGGATCTCGACCCTGACGGACTTTTCCGCAAAGCCGACAAGTTTATGTATGAAGATAAAACAGCTTACTACAGCCAAAAGGGTCATGACAGAAGACACCGATAATAAGTCAAAAACAGAAGGGATATGCAGTCTGCTTAGCGGCTGAAATCCCTTCTTTTTTATGGTTATCCCGCTGACACACCACAAAAACAGCGGCTAAACAGAACTTAAGGTTCTTGGCGTATGGCGCTCAATTATCCTTTTGTTTACCGCATTTTTAGTTGGTGTGCTAAAGGGATAGTCATAATAACTTATTCTTTTTTATGTTCATACCTTACTTGACTTGCTTGATACTGTGATACCGATATGGTGTTGTGCTAAAAGTATAAACATATAAGCAATATGTTATATATTTCAACGATTTTTCCTTTATCATGGTTGACTGCAAGGGCTGTTTGTGGTATAATTCCATTGTAAAGACCGAAAGGAGTTTGCTATGGTACTTTATTATTCATCTACGGGCAACACCGAATACATCGCCCGAATGCTTGCCAAAGAGATAAATGACGAATGTACAGACCTGCTTGAACGCATACGCGAACAGGACTTCACTAAGATAAAATCGGAAAAGCCTTTTGTTATATGTGCGCCTGTTTATGTCGGAGAAATGCCCACATTCCTGCGCGACTATCTGAAGCGTCTGCCGCTGGTCGGCAGCAGGGAGGTCTACTTTGTTTTTACGGACGGCGGTTCTGCGGGCATCGCGGGGGCGCTTGCAAAGACCATTACTGTCAAAAAGGACATGGTATTCAAAGGTTACACCGACTTCCTGATGCCGTCAAACTATATCGTCAATAACGGTTTCCCATCTACCCCGCATGATGAATGTATCAGACGCATCAAGGCGGCAGCAGACAAGGTCACTGAAACCGCAGAAGTCATAAAGCGCGGCGATGAACTTTCTTCGCGGCATGTTAGCTTCCTGTCGAAAGCACTGACCATGCCGATGAATGCTTTCTGGACAAAATTCATGCAGCCCTCAAAGAACTTTCATGCCACTGACAAATGTGTAGGCTGCGGCAAGTGCAGCAAGGTCTGTCCGCTGAAAAATATCCGCATGGAGAACAAAAAGCCCCGCTGGCAGAACCCATGTGCCCACTGCATGGCGTGCATATCCAACTGCCCCGCCAAAGCTATCGAGTATGCCGACATCACCACCAAAAAAGAGAAATACCACATCAAAAATTACCTCGATATCATCAACAATGACCGATAAATGCAAAGCCGCTTCTGCGTGAAGCGGCTTTTTTCATTAATATGACTATCCCTTTAGCACACCAACTAAAAATGCGGTAAACAAAAGGATAATTGAGCGCCATACGCCAAGAACCTTAAGTTCTGTATAGCCGCTGTTTTTGTGGTGTGTCAGCGGGATAACCACATTCATTAATGAATATCGCACAAAGCAAAACGGGCAGCTTCATTAGAAGCTGCCCGTTTCCTTTCAAAAATTATTCTATTGGAGGATCTTGAATTACTTGATAGTTACTGTGAAGATTCTGCTGTTCATAGCACCGAGATCCCACTTGCCGTTTACCTTAGCGCAAACCAGCATCTCATAAGATGAGCCTGCTCTCAGCTTAGGCGATGTGAATGTGGTCTTGTCAGTGTAAGCCTGAACCTTCCACTTGCCTGCCAGCTTAACAGCGATACCGTACTGCTGAGCGCCTTCAACAGCGTTCCAGTTCAGTCTGAACTGATGGAATTCCTCGTTGTATTCAATGTTCTCTACTATAGGATACTTAGCAGCAGCATCGTTAGGAGTTACAGTGATAGCGTTGGAGAAGTCCATGTTCCACTGACCGCCAAACATTGCTATAACAGCTACCTTGTACTCATTGCCTGCCTTAAGACCGTTCAGTACATAAGATGTAGGATAGCCCTGATTGAGCAGAGTCCATGAACCGTTCTGATAAGCAACGATACCGTACTTCTCAGCGCCTTCAACAGCAGTCCAGGTCAGCTTAACGCAGCCGTCGCCCTTTTCAAAGGTGATATCGGGAGTCTTGTCAACGTCGATGATCTTCTCCATTGTGGAAGCGATCTTAACGCCGTCAACTTCTGCGATAGCGGTGTAGATGATCTTGTCGCCTACAGTTTCAGAAGTAACTTCTGCATCATAAGTGATGGTGTCGCCGCAGTTTACGCAGGTTCTCTTCATGGTAGCGGTGTAGGTGCCGTCATCATTAGGTGTCCAGCTCCATGTAGCAACGCCGTACTCATGATCCTTCATATCGATATTATCGATAGACTCGGAAACAGTTGTGAACGCATCGTTCTCAAATGTTGCATAGTAAGTAGTTTCGCCCATCTTCGAGCAGGTAGCCTCTCTGGTCACCTTGCTGGAGATCTCGCCGTATTCCTCGATATTATCATCAGCATCGCCGTTCAGGCATTTGCTTACTGCATAGCACTCGGTATGGTCTTCGTTCCAAGTATATACGGGATCAGCATACTTAGCTTCTAACTTAGCTATCTCGACTTCATTGATCTGTGTTTTAAATTCGGTGTTCTCGAACTTAGCAGTGTAAATACCCAGACCAGGTTCTCTTACAGTAGCTTCTTTTTCTACCTTGTACTCAACAACAGCTTCCTCAGTTTCAGTTTCATCGCAGTTCTTGCAGGTACGGGTAGCGGTACACTTTAAGCCGTCCTCAGTTTCTGTCCATACATATTCAGGATCAGCAAATTCGTGGTTTGCCAGAGGCAGTTCTACCTTATGCTCTTCATCGCAAACATAGAGTTTGCCATCATATTCAACAGATGCGGTGTATTCGATATAGCCTTGCTCGGTGCAGGAAGAAGGATGTTCTTCCTCTTCTACCTCTGCAAGAGCTGCGCCGTAAACAGGCTTTTCATGATCAGAGCACTTGAAGTGAGCAACTGCACTGTTGTTTTCGTCCCAGTGCCATGTAGGTACCCAATTATGACCCTTTGCTTCTTCTTCATATACCTTGCTGTCGGTATATGTTTTACCATCAAAAGTAACAGTAGCAGTGTAGGTAGCAGAACCGCCTTCTTCACAAGTAGGCTCAACTATATATTCCTTAGTGATATCATCGCCATCAGCATATACTAAGCTCTCATTATCATTCTCTACGCAGTAGAATGTTGCAACAGCTGTTCTGGTCTCATCATTCCATTCCCAAACGGGGGCTTCATAGGTATGACCTGTAGCCTCGATATCCTCGACTGTGATGGTCTTAGTTTCAAATCTCTGATCCTTGAACACAGCGGTATAGGTAGTCTTGCCCTTTTCGGTGCAGGTAGCCTCATCGCCTTCTGCAACAGACGAAGTCGTATCAACTGTTTCAACTATTGCGTCAGCTTCGGTGCCGTTTTCGCAGGGCAGAGTTGCTGTAGCGGTCTTATAATCGTCAGACCACTTATACTCAGGCTCACCGTACACAGGTGTCAGCTTAGGTATTGTAACTTCTTTTATCTGCTTTTCAAATGCAGGATTTTTAAACTCGAATACATACTGACCAACACCATCAGCAGATACGGTCGCAGGTTTTACCTCACTGAATATGCCATCAACTTCCTCTGTTTGGGGGTGATCGTCATTTTCACAGATGCGGGTAGCTTTACAAACTGAATCATCCTGAGTGAAATCATATGTGGGAGTCTGCCACTTATGTCCGATCGCGGAAACTATATTTATTTCCCTAGAATCGGAAACCGTCTTGCCTTCAAAAGTAGCTACAGCGGTATAAACGGTCTTACCGACTTTTTCACAGGTAGGTTCGATAACTTCCTTAGTTACTACACCTGCTACATTTTCTCTCTCAGTGCCTTTAGTAAATACGAACAGTGCAACATACTCCTGCTCTTCATCTTCATACCACATGCACCTTGAGTATTCCCATTCATCTTCAGGAACATCGATCTCAGCTTCACCTAACTCATTATTGATATTCTCGCCTTCAGCGCTGGCAACAATTGCCGTGCCTCCTGTCAAAAAGCCTCCAACGTTCGCAGGTACGGTGCCCGCTACAAGAGTCAGTGCCATCATTCCGGAAACGATCTTCTTCCAGTTTTTGTTTTCAGTCATTGTCTTTTTCCTCCTTCAAGAAAATATTAATAAAATAATTTTGAAATGAATAAGAGCGCCACGAAAAAACGCCATTATTTCCATCGTTCAAATGAGAAAGAACATTTTACCACTTTTGTACCTTACATACAAAATATTTCAAAATATTAAGTGAATAATAGTTCTTTTCTCCCTGTGCTTGACGTTATAACACATATTCATAATTATGTCAATACTTTCCGAAATAAATTTTATAATTTAATCAATGTTTTCTAATATAATTCAAATAATTAATCAAACATTATCATTATTCCACCATATATAGTGCATTCAAAAGTATATTTTGTCAATATATGGTTAAAACCGTTTCTGTGGTCTAATAAATTTTTTCTTTTTACTATAATTTTTTCCGGTTTTTCAGGCAAAAAAGCACAAAAAAAGTCCGCGAATAAATTTCACGGACTTGTGTTTGATATTATTTTGTTTTTTTGCCATACCTCATGGCTTGTTTTAATCTGAACTCAAACTCGCGGCGTTCTTTCTGCCACAGCGAGTCAAGTATCATGCCGCTGAAAAATGACAGCAGTGCTGAAAGTCCCACAAAACCGCAGACTATCAGTGTAGGGAATTTTTCGACCACATGTGTTTCACGGAAAGGAAGCCATACCTGCGAGATGAACACCACAAGGTCAATTATAAGCAGTATAGCCGCCACCAGTGAGAAAAACTGCAAAGGTCTGTAATTTCTGAACAGGTTGAGTATTGTCTTAAGTACGCGCATACCGTCAGAGAATGTGTTCAGCTTTGACTCACTGCCCTCAGGTCTGTCGCGGTACTCAATTATGACATTCTCCACCGACATATTCATTGATATGGCATGTATCGTCATTTCAGTTTCTATCTCAAAGCCCCTTGAAAGTACGGGGAAAGTCTTTATGAAGCGGTAGCTGAAAGCGCGGTAGCCTGTCATGATATCCTTGATATCGCACTTGAATATCTTGTTTATGCAGAAGCGCACCAGCGAATTTCCGAAATTGTGGAAAGGCCGCTTGTTCTCCTGAAAATAAGTAGAGGACAGCCTGTCACCGACCACCATATCTGTCTGCCTGTTAAGCACCTTATCTACCATTTCAGCGGCATATTCAGCGGGATATGTGTCATCGCCGTCAACTATTATGTAGCACTCGGCTTCTATCTCCTGAAACATGCGGCGCACCACATTGCCCTTGCCCTGCTGGTATTCATGGCGCACAACAGCGCCCGCTTTTTCCGCAATGGCGGCAGTGTCATCTGTTGAATTGTTGTCGTAAACATAGACCACACAGTCTTTCAGCGAATTTTTGAAATCGGTAACGACTTTTTCTATGGTCTTTGACTCGTTATAGCAAGGTATCAGTACAGCGACTTTATCCATCATATTACTCCTTGAAAATTATTTTAAAGGCAGGCAAGCAGAACATCTATGCCCGCACAGACATTTATGAACAGTATCAGATATTCAGCCGATACAGTGACCGTCTTATTTTCAGACTGTGAAGCACTGAAAACCTTTGTGGGATTGTGCAGTGCGAAATACAGTGGGGGAAGCAGTGCTATGAAATATCTGCCCTGAATACCCTTTATCATATCGCTGTGAGGGGGCGTCCACTGTAGGTAGATGCTGGCATTTATCAGCATTATTATCGCAAAGACTATCACGCCGAAGATGATATTCTCCGACCAGACGGTCTTTTCGGCAGTTTCGCCGCTCTTCCCGGCCTTGCGCCATGCGGCAACTCTCGGCAGGTCGATAAATGCGATAACAAGCATCAGCAGGTAGACCAGAGCCAGCAGTTTACTGGTTTCGATATTCAGTGCGCCCAGATAGCCGCCTATCATCATCAGCGCCCATCTCTCAGCGCTGTGTACGGCAGTCCTCACCATTACGACCACGTAGTTTATCGGGTCGTGCAGGATATAGCGCAGCTGTTCGTTGGCATCAGTACCGGGTATAGTGAGGAACTTCTTGCAGATACTCAGCCATACCAGATTGCTGCCCACTGCCAGCAGTGCCATGACTGCGGCGTGTATCAGCTTTTTATTGGTGCTGCCGAAACGTTCCGCAGGTATAAGGAAATATATCATACAGATGGGCAGATAAACTATCTTTAGCAGACTTATCGCCAGTGCCATGACATACAGCAGCACATACTGTCCGAACTTCAGCTTGTCTTTCTGCACGAACCTGAGATGCAGCACGTATGCGAACATCAGGAATGCCACCGCCACCACAAGACCATCGGGCGAAAGCGAGGTGGACTCATAAATGTTCATCGGCAGCAGCGAGAACAGCATCAGCAGTTCTTTTTTCATCGGTATGACCTTTATGGCGAAGAACAGCACAAGCGTTATCACCAGCCAGTTAGTGACTCTGCCCGCATAAGCGATGGCTGCTATGTTATCCGTCAGATGTCGTGCCACAAATATTCCTGCCGACTGCGGCAGATAGGAAACGGGGCAGTAAAGCGAAAGGTTGGTGAAAACGAGGAACGGCTCGTTTTCGGTGAGGGTCATGCCCTTATTTTCCGAAAAAGACTGCCAGCTGTTTTCCAGCAAAGTTAGGTCAACATCAAGCGGAAGTTCTCTGCCGCCCTGACCTGTACCCTCCTGCACTTCCGACACCACTCCGCCAACGGATATCTCGTAGCTTCGGTAAAAGTGACCCGTTTCATCGGGTGCTTTGAAAACAGTTCCCGAAAACATGTAGACCATGCTGAGAAGCGTCCAGATAACAAGAAAATTCTTATCTACAGACAGCTTGTGCAAAAACGGTAAAGCTATCACCGCACCAACGATGCAGGCAAGCACCACAGCCGTGTGGAATGCAGCCGCCCCGCCTGTCAGCGATGAAAAGCCGTATCCATTCAGTTTTATAAAAACAGCCGCCGCCACAAGCAGAAAAGCTGCGGCGAAAAGCATAGACCTGTATTTTTTTGACAGTTCGGATATATCCGAAATTTTTAAACTCATATATAACTCCCATATACTGCTGCGCCCTGCAAAAAGCGCCTGAAACAGACCTTTCAGAAACGCAGGATCATCATCTGCTAAATTTATTTCATACTCTTAAATTATAGCACATAAGGTATCATTTGTCAACCGAAAAGCGCTTATTTTCGGGGTTTTGCTTTAAAATTCGAGTGGAGCGGCGTGTATGCGGTTGACCATTTGGCAAATTTATGATATAATGTTACAGAATAATTGCAGGAGAATATTTTAATATGAAAATTTTATTTCTATGCAGCCAGAACAAACGGCGCAGTCTGACAGCTGAAAAATATTTTGACGGTTACAACGGTCATCAGGCAAGGTCTGCGGGCACCGAGAACAACTCCCGCATAAAGGTGACTGAGGGACTTCTGGGTTGGGCAGACATTATCTTTTGTATGGAAAAAAAGCATGTCCGCAGGATAAAAGAAAAGTACCCCGACACACTGGCAGGCAAGAAAGTCATCTGCCTTAATATCCCCGATGAATACGCCTATATGGACGATGACCTCATAGAAGCGCTTGACAGCGCGGTGAGCGGGTACCTGTGATTGTTTTAAAATATTAACGAGGAGAATTGATATGAAAACCAATCTTTTACTTTCAGATTTGTTGAAAAACAACAATATTGACCCTAGCGAAGTAGTGCTGATACGCCATGTATTAAGCCGTGATGATTGCAAAGAATGTTATGATAAAGGATTTATCAAAGAGTATACACAAATACAGGGTAAAAACAAACAGATGCTCAAAAAATCAAAATACTGGATGGTATTTATAAATACAAGCGGAACTCAAGCAAAATTATACCGTATGTATAAGTACAAAGGATACTCTTCAGTAACAGAAAATCAAATGCCTGAGGGATTTCCTTTTCCGGAAATGTACACAGGTGATTCTAATTTTTACGAATTAGAAGAAACAGAACTCTTTGAAGACTTAATTGACCGACTTATAATAGAATGGGGCGGCGCTACTCAATCATGGTATCAGAATGCGACAAAACACAAGCCTATCGTTGCCATAAATAACCAAAGCAAACATGTATTTGAGGGTTATGAAAACTGCATATATACATTTGACCAACTTAAAGAAATAGTTGATGATATGGGCATGGGCATATATGAAGATCATTACAAAGCATTATCACAGGTAAAAGGTGTTTATCTTATCATTGATACTACAGACGGTAGGCAATATATAGGGTCAGCGTATGGTGAAAAAGGCATATTCGGACGCTGGTCAGAATATGTAAATACGCATCATGGCGGCAATGCAGAGTTTATCAAACTATTGAAGAAAGAACCCGAAAGATACAGAAAATTCAGGTTTACCATTCTGAAAATTTTTTCAGAGGGTGCAACGGTAAAAGAAGTACTCGATGCAGAAGACCTTTACAAAGCAAAGCTAGGTTCAACTGAATTTGGCTTAAATGACAACTGATAAACAAAAAATCGCCTCGTCAACCCAATGACGAGGCGATCATTTTATTATTACTTATACTCAGCGTTGCCTGTGATCTTGGTGTAGCACTCCTTGTAGAGAGCAGCAGTCTTTTCAACGATCTCAGCAGGCAGCTCAGGTGCGGGAGTAACGCCGTTGAGCTTGTTCTCGATAAGCCAGTCACGAACGAACTGCTTGTCGTAGGATCTTGGAGAAACGCCTGTCTTGTAGTCCTCAGCAGCCCAGAAACGGCTTGAATCGGGAGTCATTACCTCGTCACCCAGTGTCAGCACGCCGTTCTCGTCATAACCGAATTCAAACTTTGTATCAGCAATGATAAGACCCTTTTTCTTAGCATCTTCGTAGCACTTATTGTAGATCTTAACACAGATATCAGCGATCCTGTTTGCTTCCTCAGTGCCGATCTCCGCTCTGAGCCTGTCCATAGTGATATTTTCATCATGACCCTCGTTGTTCTTAACAGAAGGGGTAACGATAGGCTCAGCCAGCTTCTGTGCCTGAACGTATTCACCTTCAACGGGCTTGCCGCAGAAAGTCTTGTTCTCTTTATATTCAGCCCACATGCTGCCGAACATGTAACCTCTTACGATGAATTCATAAGGCAGCATCTTCAGCTTTTTGGTGAGGATAGTTCTGCCCTGATAATTCTTCTTGTCATATGCGAAAAGGTTGGGCATATCGGACAGTTCAGCAGAAACGATATGGTTGGGAATGATATCCTTTGTGAGGTCGAACCAGTAGAGTGCGATCTGATTGAGCGCCTTGCCCTTGTTAGGGATAGTCGAGTTGAGGATAACATCAAATGCGGATATCCTGTCTGTGGTCACCATTACGAGCTGACCTTCGTCTGTTTCATAAACTTCTCTTACCTTGCCTGAAATGATCTTCTTCATAAAAAACACCTCTTAAGTTTAATTTTTTCTGCCATAAGATCAACCTCGCAGAAACCATATGAAATATAAAAGAAAGTCCGCAAACAAAAGGTTTACGGACTTTTGTGGCTCCCCCTGCCCGGCTCGAACGGGCGACAACTCGGTTAACAGCCGAGTGCTCTACCGACTGAGCTAAGGAGGAATATGGAGATATGGGTTTGAAACCATATCTCATTTGTGTCGGCGACAACTTATTTTCC
>Ga0129317_1002554_pt1 | contig 10186 bp, 5 predicted proteins | sample Cm1ome_FD_94430 | JGI IMG/M metagenome (GOLD analysis project Ga0129317, IMG submission 94430) | Eastern black-and-white colobus group fecal microbial communities from Wisconsin, USA - Cm1105 metagenome | ecosystem: Host-associated > Mammals > Digestive system > Large intestine > Fecal | place...
ATAGGTATATCGCTGGTAAATGTGAAATTGCCGCCATACGGATAGCTGATTTCATATAATCAGCGAAGACGAGGAAACAGCCAACATAAGTTCTCACTCCACCGTGTAAGAGCATTCCGTTTTGCGTTGAAGCCATTGCGAATTCTCTAATACCAAAGTTGATATTATGTCCATATCTAGTTTCTGGAGTGAAATTCACTCCACCATCTAATTTGGTCATCACCGAACCCGCCACATCAGCGGAACCACCGATTAAATTTGGAAGGGAGAGCATCAAAGCATTTAAGGCTTTGCCTGATGCACTTCGAGTTGAAACTTGTGAACCAGGTGCAAAATCTGGAATAACATCCGGTAAATAATCCTCGATATGGCCTTCCATTAATCTTAAGAATCTAAGAGCGTCTTTTGGATTGTCTTTTTCGTACTTTTCAAATACTCGACGATAGAGCAATTCAGCTTCAATTCCCTTTTTGATGGCCTCATCAAAATGTTCTTTAACACTTTGAGGAATGTAAAATTCAGGATAATCAAAACCATAAACATCCACTTTAGCGTGACGTCCATCTTCGTCTCCTAAAGGAGAACCATGAACTTTGCTCGTTCCTTGTTTGCTACTACCATAGCCAATCACGGTATGAACAATAATTAAAGTTGGTTTATCCTTTGATTTTTTAGCAGTGGTAATTGCTTTATCAATATCAGAAATATCATTACCATCCTCAACTTCTAAAACATCCCATTCACTAGCGATAAAACGTTTTTTAACGGATTCTGAAAATGATAAGTCAAGAGAACCATCAAGTGTAACTTGATTGGCATCGTATAAAAGGATTAATTTATTCAGTTTTTGGTGTCCCGCTAGAGAGATGGCTTCTTGGGACAAACCTTCTTGTAAACAACCATCGCCACATAAAGCATAGGTATAATGGTTCATTATTTTGTGTCCATCAGTATAGTTAGCGGCAATACTCGCTTCCGCCATCGCCATTCCAACTGCCTGAGCAATTCCTTGTCCTAATGGTCCACTCGTAGCGTCAACACCATCAGTCCATTTGTATTCTGGATGACCTGGTGTTAGTGAATCGACTTGACGGAAGGCTTTTAGGTCATCTAATGTGACGTTATAACCCATCAAGTGTAATAAAGCGTAGAGCAATGAGCTCGCGTGTCCAGCGGAAAGAACAAAGCGATCACGATTGACCCAAGAAGGATTCTTACCATTGACAACCAAATGTTTAGTGAACAAGGTGTAAAGAATTGGAGCACTTCCAAGTGCCATTCCAGGGTGTCCTGAATTAGCTTTGTTAATCATGTCAATACATAGTGAACGTATTGTCGAGACTGATAATTCATCAATTTTACTATTCATAGCTTTCTCCTTATTAGTAAATTTTTAGTATTTATTTAGTTATTATATAAACTATGTTTATAAGCTATTTTTCCCAGTCTTTAATCGCTAAACCGAGATCATTGAGTTGATCACCATCAACTATGCTAGGTGCTCCACTCATAGGACAGATTGCGGAAAGGTTTTTAGGGAAAGCGATAACATCTTTAATATTATCTGTTCCGCCTAAGATCATTGTTAATCTATCTAGACCAAACGCCATCCCAGCATGAGGTGGAGTTCCATATTGAAAGGCGTCAACAAACCAACCAAATCTTCTTTTGACCTCTTCGTCAGATAAACCAAGTACTTTAAAAACTCTTTTTTGAACATCCTGGTCATAAATTCTTAACGAACCACCACCGGCTTCATATCCATTGATGACGATGTCATAAGCTTGTGAAATAACTCTTGTAGGATCACTTTCTAGATATTGTAAATCTTCATCTCTTGGTCTAGTAAATGGATGATGAGAACTTGTAATCGCTCCACTTTCAACATCTCTTTCAAATAGTGGGAAATCAACAACCCATAATAAATCATATGTATTTGGTTTAATAAGACCTAATTCCTTTGCGTATTGATTCCTTAACGCTCCTAGAAGTGGACAAACACGATTATAATTCCCTGCAGCGATGATAATGATATCATCATTATTCATCCTAAATTCCTCGAATAAATGAGCTTTTTCTTCTTGAGACAAGAATTTAACAATTGAACCAATTAATTCATCATTTTCTTTTTTAAGAATTGCTAAGCCACCTAAACCAAATTTCTTGGCTTCTAAAGTTAATTCATCAATTTTTTTTCTAGTTGTGACACTAGCGACACATTTTATATGAATTCCCTTAATAGTTTCGACATTATGAAATCCATTAAATGAAGTATTTTTAAATACTTCTTTTAAATCATGTAATTTTATATCAAATCTAGTGTCTGGTTTATCACTTCCATAGGAGTCCATTGCCTCTTTATAAGGTAATCTTCTAAGAGGAAGCTTGACATCGTAATTAATCGTATTTTTAAAGATGACTTGAATCAATTTCTCCATCATTGTTAAAAAATGATCTTGATCTAAAAAACTAGTTTCGATATCGATTTGAGTGAAATCAGGTTGTCTATCCGCGCGTAAATCTTCATCCCTAAAGCAACGCGCAATTTGATAATATCTTTCAAATCCCGCAATCATTAGTAGTTGTTTGAATAACTGTGGGCTCTGTGGAAGAGCGTAAAATTTACCGTGATGAATTCTAGAAGGAACAAGATAATCTCTCGCCCCTTCTGGTGTTGATAGTGTTAAAATCGGCGTTTCAACTTCAACGAAATGATTATCATTTAAGAAATTATGAACATTTATCTTGATTTGATGTCGTAAATCCATGAATTTTTGCATACATGGTCTACGTAAATCTAAGTATCGGTATTTTAATCTAGTATCCTCAAGAGCATCTGTCTCATCAGCGATGATGAGTGGAGTTGTTTTCGCAGTATTGATAACCTTGATAGAATCCGCTAAAAGTTCGATTTTACCAGTTTTTAAATTGGGGTTAGGGTGTTCTCTTAAACGAATTATTCCCTTTACTTGAATGATATATTCATTTCTAATTTCAGGAAGCTCGATAGTGCCATCCACGGTCACTTGAATAATTCCAGAACGATCCCTCAAATCGATAAAAACAAGGGAGCCTAAATTTCTTTTTTTACTGACCCAGCCAAGCAAAGTAACCTTCTGATCAACATTATTTTCATTTAATTCTACATTAAAACATGTTCTTTCCATAATTCGCCTCTTAATTTATATCGTCATTATCATCGTCGTGACAATGACACTCATGTCCTTCTTCATGACAATGACAAGTTTTCTCATTCCTATCGACTTGATATATCTTATCGAAAAAGGTTAAAAGATTCTTAATTTCGACTATTGTTTGCTGTTGATTTATCATCTCTTTAACAACCACTGATTCGTGGTGAAGTTCCTCTTCAGCGACAATAATTGCGAAGTCTGTGTTACGTCTTTCTGCTTCTTTTAAGTTTGCCGCTAATTTGAATTTATTCAAAGCCACTTCTGAACGATATCCACAAGCTCTGAAATAATTTGCTAGAGAAAGGGCAATAGAAACCTCATTTTGACTAAGAGGCATGAAGTATAAATTAACTCCAAGCTTATCTTCTTTTAGTATATTATTGTCCACCAAGAGGGAGTAAAGTCTTTCAATTCCAAAAGAAAAGCCGACTCCTTCTAATTCAGGACCACCTAAATCTTTGACTAAATTTGAGTAGTGACCACCACCACCAATCGCTCCATAATCAACACCTTTTCTCGAAACAAAGTGAAATTCAAAGATAGTGTTTGAATAGTAATCCAAACCTCTCACAAGTGAAGTATCTACTTTATATTTGACATCAAGAAGTTTTAGTAAAGCTTTAGTTTCTTTAAACGCTTTTTTGTCTTCTTTGGTAAGATAATCAGTAATTTTAGGAGCACCAGCAATGATTTCTTGATCATTAGGATCTTTACAATCCAAAATTCTCAATGGATTTAATTTTAATCTTTCATTGCAATCATCACACATTTTATCGATGTGTGCAGAAAAATAATCAACAAGTGCTTTTTTATAATTTGCTCTAGTTTCCATTCCACCTAGGGTATTAATTTTCACAGTTACCTTCTTTAATCCTAAAGCCTCTAACATGATGGATGCCATTGAGATTACTTCAGCATCATTTGTGTAATTAATATTACCAATGCACTCAACACCAAACTGGTGAAACTCTCTGTATCTTCCAAGTTGAGGTCTTTCATATCTAAATAATGGTCCAAAATAACTAAACTTCAGTGGAGAATTTAGATTTCCATACATCTTGTTAGAAATAACCATTCTCACAATGCCTGCAGTATATTCAGGGCGAAGAGTGACAGATCGCCCAGCTTTGTCTAAAAAGGTGTACATTTCCTTTCTAACAACATCACTTCCCTCTCCAACACCACGTGCGAATACATCGGTGTATTCCATCATCGGTGTTTCAATTTTATCGAAGCAAAAATTAGCGGCAATCGTTTCAAATACTGTTTCGATGTAATCGTAACCTCTTTGTTCATCTTTTAGAATATCGTGAGTACCTTTAACATTGCTATATTTCATAAGTTATCTCCTTTTTTAATGAATTATTCTAGTGATATTATAAACACCGTTGACGTTTCTTAAGATATTAAAGATATCTTCTAACCTTTTAGCGTCGCTGACATATATTGTAATCGAAACGATACAAATAAGTCCATTATTAACTAATTTTGCATGAATGGAGGAAAGTTGTACCTTCGCATTTGACATAATGTTCATAATATCGACGAGCAAATTATTCCTATCAGTTGCTTCAACTTGTATATCGACAGGGTAAGTGGCAAATTCGATATCATCCCTCCAAAAAACTTCGATTAATCTTTCCTTTTCTCTAGCGATATTTGGACAAGATTTACGGTGCACAGTGATACCTTTTCCGCGAGTGATATAACCAACGATGTCATCTCCAGGAATTGGAGTGCAGCAATTCGCTAGTGAAATAGCTAAATTACCATTATCGCCTTTGCAATAGACAGGCGCTTCACTGCTCTGTCCATCCTTTCTGATTGCTCTGCCCTTTTTTGGAAGAACGATTGGTTTTTTAATTTTAAGAAAATCGATCAAAGCACCTGGAGTCGGTTTTCGAGATGAGATCGCTAAAAAGAGGTCATCAATTGTTGAAAAACCGAAGTGTTCTAAAAGAGGTTTTGAAGATAAATAGGTCAGCATCTCCTCCTCTTCAATTCCACGATCATGGAAGGCATCAATACAAGAATTTTTACCTTTATTTATCTTATCTTCTCTTAACAATGAAGCATCGCGCTTCGCTATATATTTCTTAATTGCGCTTTTTGCACCATTGGTTTTAACAAATTCTAACCACCCTTCGCTTGGTCCGGCTTGAGATTTGTTAGTTTTAATTTCTACCATATCACCGGTTTTTAAGACGGTGTTCAATGGCACCATCAAACCATTGACCAAAGCTCCAGAAGTAGAATCACCCACTTTAGTGTGAATCTTATAGGCAAAATCAACAGGAGTGCTTCCAGTTGGAAGTTCGATAACCTTTCCTTTAGGGGTAAAAACATAAACATTGGCTTCAAAGATGTCCTTTGTTAGGTTATCAATATATTCGCTCGCATTTGTGTCTTGAGTTTCATTGCTAACAGAAACGAAATCCCTAAACCAATGTAATTGGTTTTCAATTTCTTTCTGCTCTTCGCTAGAATTATATCCAGAACCTTCCTTGTACGCCCAGTGTGCAGCAACACCTGCTTCAGCAATCTCATCCATTTCTTTGGTTCTTATTTGAATTTCGTATAAGTTCCCATCCCCGGAAACCACTGTCGTATGTAACGATTGATACATATTTGGTTTAGGCATGGCAATATAATCTTTAAATCTTCCAGGAACCGGTTTATACGATTGATGGATAAGACCTAGAATCTCATAGCATTGAAGTTCTGTTTGAGTAATAATTCGAAGCGCTAAAATGTCATAGATTTCATCAAACGAACGTCCCTTGATATACATTTTTTCATAGATGGAATCAATTGATTTTACTCGTGAAGAAATATCAAAAGGAATGTTATGTTCGAATAGAATATCAGCGATTTTCTTTTGAAAGATATCCAAAGATTTCTTCATTACAGTCGCTTTTTTAGAAAGCAAGGTAGTAATCTCTTTAAATTTCTCTGGTTCTAAATACTTTAAGCAAAGATCCGCCATTTCGCTTTTGATGACATCAAGACCTAAGCGATGAGCGATAGGAACGAAAACTTCCATACTTTCCTTAGCAAGAGCAATCTGCCTTTCAGGGGAAAGGGCACCGAGTGTTCTAAGATTATGGAGTCTATCCGCGAGTTTAATTAAAATAACACGGATATCCCTTGCCATTCCGATAAATATTTTGCGGTGATCTTCTGCTTCGAATTCCTCGCTCTGCATCTTTGAAAGTTTTAGTCGCTGGATTTTGGTAAGGGAGTCCACTAGTTTGGCAACTTCAGTTCCCCATCTCTTTTCGATATCCTTGACTGTCACATCAGTATCTTCGACAACATCGTGGAGAAGACCAGCGATAATGGTTGCAGGTCCAGCTTGAAGTTTAGCTAAAATATAGGCCACTTCAATTAGATGATGATAGTAGGGTTCACCACTTTTTCTAAATTGTCCATTATGCTTTTCTAAGATAAATTCATAAGCTTCTCTAATCGATTGCCTATCAGTGGGTGAAAAAATATATAGTTTATAAATATCTTCAACATCTTCGAAGGTATGAAGTGGGTATCCACCATTAATAGGTAAAGTGTTCTTTGCTTCTTCCATATCATTTATATGATAAACAAAAAATAATTATTTCAAAAGGACTAAACAAAATTATTTTTGTTTACTAAACGTACAAGATTATATCCTTAATAATCGCTCGTTGATTATTAGAAGTGATTGTTATGGTGTCAGTTTCCGTTAGTAAGTAATTACATTCAGTTGTTGGAAGGTTTCCATCCTCATCAAATGTCCTTCCTAATTTAATATATTTAGAACCATTAACGGATAAGCTCACCTCATCAGCAGTAACTATAATCTCGCTTTCCTTGTACACAGTGGAAACTCTTGGAGTGGCCTCTATTTTGATGGCTTTGATTAGATATCCTTCCACTACTTTGAAAGAAAAGACTCCATCTTCATTTTTATTAATGGTTCCAAGTTTTAATCCACTTTCATGAATGCCAACATAGGTTAACTTAAGATACTCTTTGATAACTTGTTTATCATCCAAGATGATACTTTTTAATTCATCCACAGTTATGGAATCTTGTTCATAGTTTCCTGAGGTATTAAAACTTACATTAATTGATGTTAATTTATCCACCTCAATAGTGTCACCATCAAAATACTCAGGTGCCGCCGAAGAAGAAGCACTGATAGAATTTGATTGATTATCATTGTTGATATCGATTTTTAAATTGCCCACACTTGTAGAACATGCTGCTAAAAAAGAGGTAATAAATAATAATGACAAGCGAGGTATTTTTTTCATAGCGGTATTATAAATCATTTTTGACTGTCATTAAACTTTTCAATGAAGAAAGAAGCATTAACAAAGCCACGATAAACATTGATGGACATTGTCCCAACTAAATCAACATATGTGTAGTTACTTAAATCATCTCTACTAATATTAAAACCAACTAGACGAGTCTCATTGCCCAGGGAGGCAAGGATGTGCTTTTTATCATGAGAATAGGTTAACGAATCAACCTTAATTCTTTTTAGAATAAACCTTGGTTCAGTCCAATTTTCTCCAAATGGAGAAAAAGTTCCCAGTAATTCAACATTATCTTTAGTTATTTCTGTTAATGAAAGTGGAATATAATGGTGTTCAACTTTTTGTAAAGGACTATCGCGCACTAATTGGATAAAATCTTTTTTAAAAGAATCAAAATCTTCCTTTTTGATCGAACACCCGCCAGCGAGAGCGTGTCCACCATAAGTTAACATGTATTTATTTAGTGATTGGAAAGCCTTAACGATATTAAATCCTTCTATCGCACGAGCGCTCCCTTTTAAAATATCGCCATTGCTATCTTCGGTGAATATTATCGCTGGACGCGAATACTTTCCAACCACAGAATTAGCCACCAAACCGAGAAGACCTTCTTTAATATCTAATTTTAAAACGATTGCTTCATCTTTTGGATTAACCTCAAGACAATTCACTGCTTCTTTAGAGAGTTCTTTTCTTTTTTCATTCATCTCACAAATATAGGAAAAGTAGTATAAAAGGAATTCTTCATCATCAAGGATAAAAAACTTCACCAAATCATTAATCGCTTCATCCCCAATAAGGCGACCAATCGAATTAATTCTTGGAGCGATTTTCATTCCCACTACTTTTTCATCAAAGGGGGCTGAATCTGTTAATAAATCGATACATTTAAACTCACCAATATGATAAAAGTTTCTCACACATCTAAATAGCTTCCTATTGTAATCAAGAAGTGGCATCATGTCACTTATCAAAGAGATACTCGCTAAAACTGCTAAAAATTTATCGTAATATCCCAATAAATAGCGGGAAAACATAAACGCAACAAATCCCCCAGACGAGCCAACTTTTCCAAAATTTGAGACAAATGGGTGAAGAATCACATCAGCGGTAGGCAAAGTCTCTCCTCTTTCGTGGTGATCTAATATAAGAACTTTGACATTATTTTCCTTTAGATAAGATATTGCTTCAAAAGCGGTTATTCCATTATCAATAGTAATAACTAAATCGTAATCACTAATGACAAATTCCTTCGCTTTTTGTAAGGTTATCCCATATCCATCCTTATATCTATTTGGAACATAATAATCAATGACGTAGTTTAAATAAGAAAACATCTTCACTAAGATTGATGTCCCCATAATACCGTCACAATCATAATCCCCATAAACGATAATTTTACCCTTATTAGCCATCACTTTTTTTACGAGTTGAACCGCCTCATTCATCTTTGAAAAAGCGTGTCCGTCAGCGAAAGTCTCCAAGTTTGGAGTCTCGGTTAAAAGGAGATAATCGTTATAATCAATTTTATAAAAGTCCAATAATTTCTTAAAAAATACTTGATCCATAATTATTTTTAAAAGGCTACTTTGAAGTAGCCTATTATTATTAATCGTTAATTCCGATGAATATTGCTTCTTCAGGCTCACCTGATTTTCTAACGATACGTTTATTCGGTTTGTTCTTTTTCGGTTTTTTATTCCCTTCACGAACTTTGCTGAATAATGAATATAAAGACATGCTCATCGGCGCATATAATGTGGTAACAAATAAAGCTCCTAAAAGAACGCCAACGATACCACTGACATAGATTAGAGTCACTTCACTTGGTCCAAAACCGATGAATGAGACGAGATTATATCCTAATAAAAGTAAGGAAATACCGATACTTGTGAACGCTAAAGAAGTGGCTTTAACACTAATCTCTCTTCTGATAGCAACACTATTCTTATTCTTATCCTTGCTGTCTAAGACTAATTCTCTTTCCCTATTCATTAAGATGATTTCAAAGATGAAGGTAGTTGCTGCGACAAGGGGTAAGACGATAGCAATATAAGAAGAAGCGGTCAACCTTGCAAGTGAAACTAATCCCATAGCAATGCTTGAAGAGACTATTGGAAGGACAATTGAAGAAATTCCTCTTGATAAACGATATCTAAGTGTTAGATAAACACCAACTGCTAAAATGGCTGTTAAAGTAGCAAGTGATACTTTCCATAAGGAAGGTTGATCTTCAACAAGAAGTTTGCCTTCTTTGAGTGAGAAGGTGACAGTTGTAGAAGAAAGTATTTCTTCCATCACTTCTTCAAGTGTTCCACTAGTGGTTACTCTTTCTGAAGTAGCAATAACTTCATTTTTCAAAGCCTTATTTAAACTAATGACAGTGTAATAAGTTGTAACATCAACTTTATCAATGGTTTCAGTGTATTCAAAGATTGAAATTGCATCTAAGTCACTAGCAATATAAGTGGATAGTTTCTTCCCTTCTTTAGTGGTATTACCATCTTCATAAATGAGAACTTCATCGAATAGTTCATTAACTTTTGCGGTGGTATAACTAGCTTCCTTATTAATAGTTTCAAAATATATTTCGCTATTTAAAGTTGTACTTCCAGTATTGAAGACTTGACCATTATTAATTGTTCCAAAGGTGATACAACCCGCTAAAGAGGCGACAAAGAGAATTAA
>Ga0129317_1002556_pt1 | contig 10182 bp, 11 predicted proteins | sample Cm1ome_FD_94430 | JGI IMG/M metagenome (GOLD analysis project Ga0129317, IMG submission 94430) | Eastern black-and-white colobus group fecal microbial communities from Wisconsin, USA - Cm1105 metagenome | ecosystem: Host-associated > Mammals > Digestive system > Large intestine > Fecal | place...
ATCTTCCTGCTGAATCATTATTTTTAAGTGAATTAGCTAAGTTAAACGTTACTAAAAATACGATTTTCTATAAAAGTTAATTTTTATTACCTTTTATTTCCAGTTTGTGCTTGAAATTCGGGATGAAAGCATATTGTCATTTCACAATTTGTCTAAATAGAAAAGACTATATACTATATTTATCACATTTTCATCACATAATTTGAATGTATGATGAATAACATTCATGTGAGGAGGGTAAAGAATGAAAAAATTAAAAGGATATTCTAAACTAGCAATAACATTTTATGTTTTTAGTGTTGTTATGATGTTGATATTTGCTTTTTCATGTTATAATGTAACAACTTATATTATGGCACTTGTTGAAGCTGGAAGTATAACTATTAGTGAAAACTTCTCTGATATTATGTTATATTATATCAATAATGCAACAGCTTATTTAGCATATGCATTAATCATTTGGGGTATTGGTTATATCATTTCTTTATTGAAAGTAAAAACAAATGATGAAGCTGTTGTTTTAGAAGAAGCACCACAAGAAACTTTAGAAGTTGTGGAAACAAAAGAAACTGAAGAATAAAAAAAGATAACGTAAAAAGATATTTTATCTTCTCACGTTATTTTTTTATTTCTTAAACCAATATACTAATCCTTGCTCATTATAATTTCCATTTAAATCCACAGGAACTTGTTTTAAATGTTCACTTGGTTTATACCAAATATCTTCTTTTTGTAGTTCGTTTGCCATTGTTTGAAAGATAACTTTAGGTACACGTTTATCCAGTGTCATCGTTAATTCATGATTATCATCAAATCCAGACCAGCTGGCAATTGTATAATTAGGATTATATCCTACACATAATGAATCATATGGACTTGTTCCTGTTTTAGCAGCAAATGTTGATTGAGTAGGATAAGAAGCCATTGTTGCAGAAGCATATGTGCTATATTCTTTTTGAAATGGAGCGGTTAATAATTGACTTAATATAAGGCATGTATCAGCATTTAATAATTCTTTGTTTTTAGCTTTATATTCATATAAAACTTTTCCGTTATGAGTCGTGATTTTAGTAATTGTGTGAACATCATTGTAAATGCCTTGATTAGCAAAGGTTGCATAAATAGAAGCGAGTCTATAAACATTAGTATTTAATGTTCCAAGGGCTAGTGAAGGATGTGGAGAAATATGATCAAAGTCAAACTTTTGTAAGGTATTGACTAAGGCTTGTTCTCCTAAGAACAGATGTGTTTTTACTGCATAAATATTGTCACTAACAGCAAGGGCTTGAGCTAATGTTATATCTTGTTTAGCGTATTTATTATTAAAGTTTGTTGGAGCATATGTTTTTCCATTATCTAATTGAAAAGTTGTGGCTTCGCTTTTGAACTTTGTTGTGGGGGTAAAACCATTTTCTAAAGCCGTGTAATATAATAATGGTTTCATTGTTGAGGCGATTTGTCTTGAGGCATGAGTCGCTCTATTAAATTGTGATAAACGATAGTCTTTTCCACCAACAAGGGCTAATACGCTTGCAGTATGACTATCTAAAATCACACTAGCAACTTCTAATTGATCTCTTTTTTTCATTTGTTCTTGAATGGTTTGATTGAGTTTTGTTTGAATAGAAGGGTTTAATGTTGTTTGGATATTAAGTCCTTGATTTATATAACTTTCTTTATAGAAACCAAGTTCTTTGAGTTCTTGAATAACAGTATCTTTATAATAAGGATAGTTTGTTGATAATGTTGAAGAAGGATTTTCATTTAACACAAAAGGTGTTTGAGATATATTGTTAGCAATTTGGGTTGTGATATAGTTTTGTTTAACTAATTGATCTAAAACTATTTTTTGTCTTTTTTTAGCTGCTTGTTTATCTATATATGGGGAATAATAACTTGGTCCATTGATAACTCCAGCTAGCATTGTTGATTCATTTAAATCTAATTCTTTAGGTAATTTATTGAAATAATACTGGGCGGCATTTTTAATACCGTAAATACCATGACCGAAATAAACAGTATTCATATATCCTTGTAAGATGGTATCTTTATCATAATGTGCTTCTAAACGAGTTGTTAAGTAAGCTTCAGTAATTTTTCTTTTCCATGTTTTTTCATTTGTTAAAAAGAGTAAACGAGCATATTGCTGAGAAATCGTACTTGCTCCTTCAGATTTACTTCCTTGAGTTATGTTTGCTTTAATAGCACGTAAAATACCAATAGGATCAAAACCACGATGTTGATAAAAACGATGATCTTCAATGGCAACTAAACTCACAATAAAATCTTTTGATACTTCATCTATTGTCACATCATTACTTTGTTTATTAGAATTATAAAAGAGTTGATAATCTTGATCATACATCTTTATATAGTGACCTTGTCCTAAATCAGGAGCAGGCATAATAGCACTAGAACCATAAATGATAATCATAAAAGATATAAACAAAATAAGTAATCTTTGAATCCATTTGATAAAAGTTTTCAATAATATCACCTCGACTCTTATTTTTCCCTAAATTGTGTTATAATATTCAAGGTGATGCATAATGTATTTAAGTAAACATATAATTTATAAGACAATTTTTAAACAAGATGGAGATATTGAAACAGTTGAATATAAGGCTAAAGGTGTTTTACATGTTGGTCAAAAGAATCAATTAAGTTTTGCTATTCCTGAACATGTGATTGATATTATTTATGATGATCAGCATATTACTTTAAAACATGATCAGTCTCTCTTAAAACTTCATAAAGATAAGGAAATCTGGAGTGAATATCAATTACCTTATGGTAGTGTATTGCTTAAAACTAAAGTTTTATTATTTAAAGCAACTGATGAACAATTGAAATTAAAATATGAATTACATGATCAAAATGGCTTAATTTCAACAGCATATATTTTGATTACGATGATACCACTTATAGAAGAATAAAAATGAATCATATAATAATGTATTATTTGCTATAATCATGAAAAAAAAGTTGACTATATCAATAAATATGATATTGTATTAAAAGTATGATAATGTTGATAAAGGAGGATATACATGGCTGTTAATAAGATTGAAGTTTCTTTAAAAGAAGTTTTAAGAAAAGCAATTATTGATTTAGAATATGTAGAAGATTATAACTTAGAACAAATAGTCATTGAAATTCCAAAAGATAAAGCTCATGGTGATTATTCAAGTAATATTGCTATGCAATTAACAAAGCTTTTGAGAAAGAATCCAAGAGAAATAGCTCAAGGGATTGTAAATACTATTGATAAAGAAGCAGGGAATATTGATCGTGTAGAGATTGCTGGACCTGGATTTATCAATTTGTTTTTAAGAAAAGATGCAATGACTTCAATTATTAAAGAAGTTTTAAATGAAAAAGAAAATTATGGAAAAACTGATTTTGGAAAAGGTGTGAAATATAATGTTGAGTTTGTTTCTGCCAATCCAACTGGAGATTTACATTTAGGACATGCCAAAGGGGCAGCTGTAGGTGATAGTATTTGCCGTATTATGAGTGCTGCTGGTTTTGATGTAACAAGAGAATATTATATTAATGATGCTGGTAATCAAATTACGAATTTAGCTCTTTCTTTATATGCAAGATATTTACAAGCTTTAGGATATGAAAAAGAATTACCTCAAGATGGATATCATGGTAAAGATATTATTGAAATTGCTAATCAAATCAAAGAAGAAGTTGGAAATCGTTTTGTTGATGTTAGTGAAGAAGAAGCAATTGCTTATTTTAGAAAAATAGGAACAAAACATGAATTAGAAAAAATTCAAGATATTTTAAAAGAATATCGTGTTTCTTTTGATGTATGGTTTAGTGAAACATCATTATATGAAGATAATAAAGTGATTCCTACAATTGAAAAACTAAAAGAAAAAGGTTATACATATGAATCTGAAGGAGCTTTATGGTTTAAATCAACTGAATTTGGTGATGATAAAGATCGTGTATTAATTAAATCAGATGGAAGTTATACATATTTAACACCTGATATTGCTTATCATTTAAATAAATTAGATCGTGGTTATCAATATTTAGTCGATTTATTAGGGGCAGATCATCATGGTTATATCAATCGTATGAAAGCGGCAATTCAAGCTTTAGGATATGATGCTGATCAATTAAATATTGATATTATGCAAATGGTCCGTATGGTTGAAAATGGTGAAGTTGTAAAAATGAGTAAACGTACTGGTAATGCTGTTACAATTAAAGATTTAATTGAAGATATTGGTGTAGATGCAGCTCGTTATTTCTTTGTATCAAAAGCAGCAAGTTCACCGTTTGATTTTGATTTAGGTTTAGCAAAATCTAAATCAAATGAAAATCCAGTTTATTATGCACAATATGCTCATGCAAGAATGTGTTCTATTTTAGCACAAGCAAAGAATGTGAATATTGATATGACTGACCATTTTGAATTATTGACACATGTTAAAGAAATTGAATTAGTGAAACATATTAATGAATTTAGAAATGAAATTGTGGAAAGTGCAAAATTAAGAGCACCACATAAAATAGCGAACTATATTCAAAAACTTGCTCAATTATTCCATTCATTCTATAATGATTGTTATGTTATTGATGAAAACAATAAGGAATTATCTTCACAAAGATTATCTCTTGTTGTAGCAACACAAATAACTTTAAAAAATGCGTTAAATTTACTTGGTGTAGAAGCACCTGAAAAAATGTAGGAGGAAATTATGGTAGATTATAAACAAAGTTCTATGGTTGATATTGCTTTTGATTTAATGAATAAAAAGAAGAAACCAGTTGATTTTTATAAATTATGGCAAGAAGTTTCTGAAATCAAAGGTTTTACACAAGCAGAAAAAGAAGAAAATGAATCATTATTCTATACAAATATTACTTTAGATGGAAGATTAATTACAGTAGGTGAAAACCGTTGGGATTTAAGAAGCCGTCATAAATTTAGTGAAGTTCATATTGATATGAATGACATTTATGCTGATGAAGATGAAGAAGCAGTTGATGAGGAAGAAGAAGACGGATTAGTTGAAGATGATTACAACTAAGATGTCTAAGTATTAAATTAAAGACATTCATATAAAAAAGACAATGAAAAATAATCATTGTCTTTTCTTTAGGGCTTAATTACTGTTTTGTTTTGAATTCTTTTTGCAATGTTAAATCCAAAATTAAAAGCAGTATCAACGATAACCTCCAATTTCCGCAATTCAAAATTATGCAAAACCTCCAATTTCCGCAATTCAAAATTGCACAAAACCTCCAATTTCCGCAATTCAAAATTGCACAAAACCTCCAATTTCCGCAATTCAAAATTGCACAAAACCTCCAATTTCCGCATTATAGATAAAATATAAGGGATATTAACATATCTTAATACTATCATATTTTAAATCAAGTCATTTAAAATTATTCTCCTAACAAGAAAAAAATACAGTTTATTTTTCAAAGAAATATAGAAAAAATAGTACACTTATGATAGGAAATTTGTTATAGTATTGGGGGAAGGTGAGATTATGGATAAAATTGAGATTGTAATTGTAACAGGAATGTCTGGAGCTGGAAAAACGCAGGCAATGGCTATATTTGAAAATATGGAATATCAATGTATTGATAATTATCCTGTTGCTTTATTAAAAGAATTTGGGGAATTATTACGTACATCAACAAAGTATTCTAAAGTCGCAATGGCTGTATCTCTTGGTGATGCGATTCTTGCAGTACGTGTTTTATCTAATTTGGATTGGGTAGATTTGACAGTTGTTTTCTTAAACGCTGAAGATGGAACTTTATTATCACGCTACAAACAAACAAGACGTTCTCACCCATTATTGATTAGTAATCGTTCTTCTACATTGTTAGAAGCAATTGCGATTGAAAGAGAAATGGCTGATCCTGTAAAACAGTTGGCTAATGTTATTATTGATACAACATTACTTAAACCAGCAAAATTACAAGATAAATTAGAAATATATTTTCATAAAGGTAATCAAGAAACATTTAGAGTATCTTTTGTATCATTTGGATATAAACATGGAGTACCAAAAGATGCTGATTTATTATTAGATGTTCGTTTTTTACCAAATCCATTTTATATTGAAGAATTAAGAAATCTAACAGGTAATGATAAAGAAGTTTATGATTATGTCATGGAACAAGTCGAAACACAAGAATTTATAGAAAAAACAAAAACTTATTATGATTATTTGTTAAAGAAATATGAAGAAGAAGGTAAGATGCAAATGACTATTGGTATAGGATGTACAGGAGGACAACATCGTTCTGTAACCTTGACGAATTATTTTGCAGAGCATTATTCAAAGTATTATCAAGTTTATAAATGGCATAGAGATGCCAATCATTAGGAGGTTTTTATAGTGATATCATTTTCAAGAGTTGTCAAAGAGGAGATTGTTTTTAATGATTTTGATCAAGCTTGTGAAAAAGCAATTTTATGTGCAATGGTAAAAATTGTTGGAACATTATCTTTAAATCAATCAGGATTATCACTAACATTAAGAACTGAAAATGCTAAAGTCGCATCTAAATTACACAAATTATTAAAAGATTTATATCAACCACATATAGAATTCTTGGTTTCAAGAAAGATGAAATTAAAAAAGAATAATGTCTATATGTTGAAAGCTTCAAAAGCAAGAGAAATATTAGAAGATTTACATTTGATGCAAGGTATTGGTATTCAAAAAGTACCAGATTTAGAAATGTTAGACACAGATAGTGAAAAAAGAGCCTATTTAGCAGGTGTCTTTCTTGCTTGCGGGAGTGTAAATAATCCTGATACATCTAATTATCATTTAGAAATGAGCGTTAATGAAGAAGAATATGCACACTTTATACAACAAATGATGAATGGATATGAATTGAATGCTAAAGTGATTAAACGAAGAAATAAATATATTGTTTATTTAAAATCGGCTGAAAAGATAGGAGATTTTTTAAGAGCCATTGGAGCAAGTCATTCAGTTATGGATTTTGAAATGACAAGAATAGATCGTTCTATGGCTAATACAGTGAATCGTTGGAATAATTGTGATATTGCAAATGAAGTGAAGGCAATGAGTGCATCAACAGCTCAAATTGAAGATATTGCTTATGTTATTGATAAAGCCGGATTAGAAATATTAGATGATAAAACCCAAAAAGTAGCATTGTTACGTTTAGAAAATCCTGAATTAACATTAAATGAATTAGCAAGTGTTTATCTTGAAACAACAGGACAAAGCATTAGTAAATCAGGATTACATCATCGTTTTAAAAAGATTAAAGATGAAGCTACAAAACTTAGATCAATGGAGAATGAATAGTATGGAAGATATTAATATGAAATTTGGTAGACGTATAAAAGAATTACGCCTTAGACAAAATATATCTCAAGAAGAATTAGCATTTCGTTCACAATTATCTAAGAATTATGTATCTGATGTAGAAAGAGGAACGAGAAATATTACTTTAAAGGTTGTAGAAAAATTTGCTAAAGGATTTCAAATACCTGTATATTATCTTTTTCAATGGCAAAAAGATAATCAATAATAAAGTTCATTTGTAGTTTATATTTCTATAATAAACTACAAACATAAAGGAGAGTACTTATGGGATATAGTTATATATATTTATTTTGCTTATTAATTTTATTTATGTTTATTATGAGATTCTTTTTACCATTTATTATTTATTTAATTCCTATATTTCTTGTTGTATACGTTATTAAAGCTATATTTGGTCATAAAAAGAAAACCCAAACATATCAAGATACATCATATACAAGGCAAGATACATACTACCAACAAAAAACACAATCATCAAATCCTGATGTTATTGATGTTGATTATAAAGTTGTAGATGAAGAAAATAATGACACTCATTAGAGTGTCTTTTCAAAAGGAGGTTTATTTATGTTGTGTCCAACATGTCATCAAGATATTCAAGAAGATGCTTTATATTGTCCACATTGTGGTGAAAAGTTAAATAAATGTCCACACTGTCAAAAACCTTTAATGCCAAATGCTAAGTTTTGTACATATTGTGGACAAAGTGTTATTCAACAATCATCAAGTCAAGAACGTATAGGAGGATACTATCAACCTATTCAAGATAATGTTCATCAAGAAACAGAAAAAGAAACAATACAATTTCAAGATATACCTACAAAAAAGAAAGTTAATAAATTAGTTGTAGGTGGTTCAGTATTATTATTAGTTGTGGCATCAATTGTTTCTTATCTTTATTTAAAAAATACACCTGCTATTGAAGTGGCAGATAAACAAAATGAAACTGTTGAGAAGTTTGAAATTGGTGGTAACCAAACATCATCAACACTTATTGGTAATATCAATCAAGCAGGTCATGTATATCAATATAATGATAAAGTTTATATTGTCAATGATCAAGGAAAGCTTGTTTCTATGGATAAAGCATTGAGTCAAAAAACTGTTATTATTGATGATCAAGTTGAATATGTTAATATTGTTAATGATACTATTTATTATACAAATAAGGATAATCATATTTGTTCAAGCACAATAAATGGTGATAATCAAAAAGTGATATTAAATGTTAAAGCTTATTATATGGTTGTCAAAGATGAAAAGATTTATTATCAATCAGATACAGATGGTGAAAGTATTTATGTTTATGATTTAAAAACAAATCAAAATACAAAGTTAAATGATCGTCATTCTTATAATTTAAATGTTGTAGATCAAGATATTTATTATACAAGTACAGATGGTATTTATCGTATAGGTATTGATGGTAAGGGTGATGAAAAACTAATCAGTGGAGAATGTAGTCAAGTCATTTATCAGGATGATAAATTGTATTATACAGAAAATGCTAATCAATTAAGATCGTATGATATAAAGACCAAGAAGATGGAAAATGTTGTTAATGAGAGAAGTCAGTTAGCTAATATAACTGATCAATATATTTTCTATTATTCAACAGAAGGATTAAAGAAATATGATTTTAAAACACAAACATCTGAAGTGATTTATAATTCTAATCCTCAATATGTAGAAGTATTAGGTGATAAACTTGTTTTAACATTACAAAGTGGTCAAGATAGTTATCGTATTATTATGGATTTTAATGGAAAACAACAACAAAGATTATTTGTTGGTAATGATGGAAGTTTTATCTAATGGTTATTGTATTAGTTGCAGCACGTTATCAAAAGATATTAGAGTGGATCAATGAGCATCAATCACAACATATTCATTCTATTCATTTGATTAAACAAAATGGTCCTAAGTTATTCTTATATGTTGATACATCTTTTGATTATGCATCATTAATTCATTTGTTTCATCAAGTGATTCGTCTTCGTGGTGGAACAAGTTATGTTTATCAGTTTTATGCATTATATAATGGTATGATAGATTATAATGATTATCTTTCTCAAGAAACAAAAGATTCAATGAAGTATTATCAATCCAATAACAAAGATTTATCACAACAAGAATTAGATGAATTTATGAAGACGTTTAATATGAAATAAGTTTTTAGATATTAGGAAATTTGAGCGTATCTTATACATATATTAGATTTGTTTGTAAGTCAAAAAGCACTTATCAAAAGGTTAAGGAGTACCAGCCCTTAACCTTTTCTATTCTCTATAGTAACTATCATTATCAATATCTATCTATTTACCTAAATTATTTATAAAAAAAGTATAAAGTGTGTGTTGATAAAGGTAGGAATATATATTTTTAGAAAATATCAAATGAAACTCTGATGCTTTTTCTCTTATTCGTCATTTTGATGTTCTCAAGTTTGTATTATGTGATATAATAGGGCATATATTATTAAAGAGGGATAGATATGCTAATTAGAGAAATTGTAGAAGCAACAGGTGGAAAACTTTTAAGTGGGAATCTTGAAGATGATATTCAAGGATTTACTCAAGATACAAGACAAATAAAGGAAGGAGATATGTATATTCCTTTAATTGGGGAAAAGGCTGATGGTCATGATTATATTGAACAAGCTTTTAAACAAGGAGCATCTTCGATTATAACTATGAAAGATGTAACATATTCTGATAAGAATGTGATTTTGGTGGATGATACTTTACAAGCATTAAGTGATATGGCAACTTATTTAAGAAAACATCGTCAAGTAAAGGTTGTAGGTATTACAGGTAGTGTTGGAAAAACA
>Ga0129317_1002568_pt1 | contig 10153 bp, 11 predicted proteins | sample Cm1ome_FD_94430 | JGI IMG/M metagenome (GOLD analysis project Ga0129317, IMG submission 94430) | Eastern black-and-white colobus group fecal microbial communities from Wisconsin, USA - Cm1105 metagenome | ecosystem: Host-associated > Mammals > Digestive system > Large intestine > Fecal | place...
CATTTAAGCTGTTAAATATATTTTGCATATAATAAGTCCCTCCTACTTACTATATAGTCAAAAAAAACAAAAATTACTTCAAAAAAATAAAACTTTTTACAATTTTATTATATAATTGCTTTTCGCAATTGTCAAATCAAAAAAAGAACAACCACATTATTGCAATTGTTCTGTTTCATATTATATTTATTTAGGTGAATTAGAAGAATCTTTTAACACAACATCATGTGCTCCACCTTCAACAATACTTGTTGCTGATACAAGAGTAATTTTTGCTTTTTCTTGTAATTCAGGAATTGTTAAAGCACCGCAGTTACACATAGTTGATTTGATTTTACTTAATGTTAAACCAACATTATCTTTTAATGATCCAGCATATGGTACATAAGAATCAACACCTTCTTCGAACGAAAGTTTTGCATCTCCACCCATGTCATAACGTTGCCAGTTTCTAGCACGAGCACTTCCTTCTCCCCAATATTCTTTCATATATTGACCATTAATGCTTACTTTATTTGTTGGTGATTCATCAAAACGAGAGAAGTATCTTCCTAACATGATAAAATCACTTCCCATAGCTAATGCTAAAGTCATATGATAATCATGAACAATACCACCATCACTACAAATTGGTACATAAATACCAGTTTCTTTAAAGTATTCATCTCTTGCTTTTGCAACTTCAATTGTTGCAGTTGCTTGTCCACGACCAATACCTTTTTGTTCACGAGTGATACAAATTGATCCACCACCGATACCAATTTTAATAAAATCAGCACCAGATTCAGCTAAGAATCTAAATCCATCAGCATCAACGACATTTCCTGCTCCAACTTTTACAGTATCACCATAGTGATCTCTAATCCATTGGATAGTAATTTTTTGCCATTCAGTAAATCCTTCACTTGAATCAATACATAAAACATCTGCACCAGCTTCAACTAAAGCAGGAACACGTTCAGCAAAGTCTCTTGTATTGATACCAGCTCCTACTACATATCTTTTTGATTCATCAAGTAATTCATTTGGATTTGATTTTCTTGATTCATAATCTTTTCTAAATACAAAGTATTGTAATCTTTGTTCATCATCAATAATTGGTAAAGCATTTAATTTGTTATCCCAAATAATATCATTTGCTTCTTTTAATGTCACTCCACTATGAGCAGTGACTAATTTAGCAAATGGTGTCATGAATTCAGATACTTTTGTATCTAAACTCATACGAGAGATACGATAATCTCTACCAGTAACAATACCAACTAATTTTCCGTTAGCTGTTCCATCTTCTGTTACAGCCATTGTAGAGTGTCCTGTTTTTTCTTTTAATGCAATAACATCTTTTAATGTTGCATTTGGTGAAATATTAGAATCACTAGGTACAAAACCAGCTTTATATGATTTTGCACGTTTTACCATTGCAGCTTGATCTTCGATAGTTTGAGATCCATAAATAAATGAAACACCACCTTCTCTTGCTAAAGCAACAGCCATTGTATCATTAGATACAGATTGCATAATTGCAGAAACTAAAGGAATGTTTAAAGATAAAGCAGGTTCTTCTCCTTTTTTAAATTTAACTAAAGGTGTTTTTAAACTTACATTTTTTGCTTGACACTCAGCACTTGAGTACCCTGGAACTAATAAATATTCATTAAATGTATGAGATGGTTCATCAAAAATATATGCCATGTTTCTTCTCCTTTTTCTTTGTTTATATTGAAAAAATTATATAGACTTTTGTCGACTTAGTCAACCTTTTTATTCAATTGTTGATTAATATCATCTTGTATTTGATTGATTAAGTCATTAACGTCTTGTTTTAATGATAAATAATTAAATACTATCGGATTTTCATCAAATAATTTCTTCTTTATTTCATAATCTTGAATCAATTGTTCACAATCTATTCCTTGATGTTTTTGTTGAACAATAAGTTGTTGCATTTGTTTTAAATCTTCTTCTTGTTTTCTTAAATCTTTGTTGTCTTGAATCATTTTTTCATATTTCTTAAATTCAATGACAACATCTTGTTTTAAGATCCATTCATTTAATTTTAAAGCTTTTTCTTGAATTTCTTTATTCAATTTCTTCACCTTTTAATGCCCATGTTTTCACTTCAGTGACTTTAACTTTTACAATTTGACCAACATGAGCAGGATTTCCTTTGAAATTGATAAGTTTTTGATGTTTTGTATATCCTGTTAACATAGAATCATCTTTCTTAGAAGTTCCTTCAACCAAAACTTCTACAACTTCATTTTCAAATCTTTTATTTTGTTTTAAAGCTTTTTCATTAACAACTTCATTTAAACGATAAAGTCTTTGTTCCTTAGTATGAATATCAATATCATCTTTCATTTTAGCAGCAGGTGTTCCTTCTCGAGGAGAGTAAATAAACGTATATGCTAAATCATATTCACAATGTTGATATAATGATAAAGTATCCTCAAATTGTTCATCTGTTTCACCTGGAAACCCTACAATAATATCTGTTGTTATTGTACAATCAGGTATTTTTTCTTTAATTTTATCAAATAGTGTTAAATATTGTTCACGTGTATAACGTCTACCCATTGTTTTTAAAACATCACTATTACCAGATTGAACTGGTAAATGAATAGCTGGCATGATGTTATCATATTTAGCGATAATATCAATCATATCCTCACTAAAATCCCAAGGATGACTTGTTGTAAAACGAATACGAGCTATACCTGTTTTAGCTACATCTTCTAATAAAGAAGCAAAGTTATAATCATTATCAAAATCTTTTCCATATGAATTCACATTTTGTCCCAATAAAGTAATTTCTTGATAACCATTATCTTTTAATTCTTGAACTTCTTTTAATATTTCTTCTTTTAAACGAGATCTTTCTTTCCCTCTTGTATAAGGAACAATACAATATGTACAAAACTTATTACATCCATACATAATATTAACCCATGCTTTATAAGGATGAGCACGATGACTTGGCAAGTTTTCAATCACATCGCCTTCTTTAGACCATACTTCTAAAACCATTTCTTTTTCTAGCATCGCTTGTTTTAAAAGAATAGGCAAACGATGAATGTTATGTGTTCCAAAAATCAAATCTACTTGTGGATGTTTTTCTAAAATTTTATTTACAACCACTTCTTCTTGTGCCATACAACCACAAATACCAAAAATAATATTAGGATTTGTACGTTTTAATTTCTTTAAATATCCTACTTTACCAAATACCTTTTCTTCAGCGTTTTCCCTAATTGCACATGTATTCAATAAAACAACTTGAGCATCCTTAATTTCATCAGTTGGAGCATATCCCATTGTTTCTAATATACCTGCTAAAGTTTCACTATCACGTTCATTAGCTTGGCATCCATAAGTTTGAATAAAATATTTTTGTCCTTTACCTATACCAATCATATCTGTTGGTACTTCATACGCATCTTCAATATGATGAATTGCATCTTTTCCTCTATGCTTTGCATCTTTTAAAGATGGACCATTAAAATATTTACTATAATCTTTCATTTTTTCACCACTTTCCCAATCTATTATAACAAATTAAAAAAAATAGAAAAGAAAAAAATAAGGACATTGTCCTTATTTCTATCCAAAGAATCCGTCTGGTTGAATTGAGAAATATAAAACAGCACCATCTGGTGTTTTTTTGAATAATCCTTTGCAATATGAAGCTGCTTCATCAGGAGTCAATTCAGTTTCACATTCCATTTCAGCTTTAATACCTACTTTTTTCAAAAATTTAATTTTTACCTTATCATCTTCATAACCATCAAAGAAATTGATAAGTTTTTGTGTTTGTGCTGTTTGCATTAATAATTTACATTTTGCCATAAATTTTTTCCTCCTTATTTACTATAAATATTATACCCTATTTTCATAAAAATAAAAGCCTTTTTTAACGCATTTCAACATTTATTCTCAGTGAAGTTACTGTTTGTTCATCAATCGTCAAATCAAAAAAAGAAGGGATACAATATAATTCATATCCACCTGGAGCAATATATCCTCTAGCAATAGCAATTGCTTTCATTGCCTGATTTAAAGCTGCTGCTCCTATCACTTGAATTTGTACATTTTTGTGAATACGCAGTAAACTTGTTAATGCTCCAGCTACCTTACTCGGTTGAGACGAAGACGATACTCTAATCATTTCCATAAAAAATACCTCCTTGCTTATATATATGAACAAAGAGGTATATTTATGCAAAAATAAACTACACATATTTTTATACAAATGGATGTCTTGGATCAATACAGATTCTTTGAATATTAGTACATTGATTTTGATGATCAAATGTAAGTAAAGTTCCAAGCAATTGTCCTTCACTACTGGCAATTTGAAAAGGTGTCATTAAACCAGATTTCATACGCTTAATAATGCTATCTTTATCACACCCAATAACACTTTCATAAGGACCAGTCATACCTACATCACTTTGATAAGCAGTGCCTTGAGGAAGGATCTTTTCATCAGCAGTTGGAACATGCGTATGAGTGCCAAGTACAGCTGAAACTTTTCCATCTAAATAATATCCTAAAGCCATTTTTTCACTTGTAGCTTCAGCGTGAAAATCAATAATATGAATATCACTTGTATCTTCTTTTAAAACATCATCAATAGCTTCAAAAGGATTTTGTGATTTCCCATCCATAAAAGTAATACCCAACAAATTCGTCACTCTTATTTTCTTTCCTTGAATTGTCATTTCTCGACTTCCAACACCAGGTAATGCTTTTGGTTGATTATAAGGTACAATTAAACGATCAGCTTCATCAATATAATCAAACAATTCTTTTTTAGCAAAAGTATGATTTCCCATTGTCATTAAAGAAATTCCCTGAAATAAAAATTCCTCATAATGCTTCTTTAATAAACCTTTACCATGTGTTGCATTTTCTACATTCGCAATAACAACATCAATATGATACTTATTTTTTAACTGAGGTAGGTATTGTTCTATCATTTCTCTTCCAATTGAAGAAAAAACATCACCTATAAAAAGAATATTCATTTATCATCCTTCTTTCTAAAAAAAGATAGGTTCCCCCTATCTTTTATTTTGCAATTTCATTTGCTCTAATTTCACGAATTACTGTCACTTTAATATGACCAGGATAAGTTAATTCATTTTCAATCTTATCTCTAATATCTCTTGCCAGTTTATGACTAGCTAAATCATCAACTTTATCAGGTTTAACAATGACACGAACTTCACGTCCTGCTTGAATTGCGAATACTTTATCAACACCATCAAACCCTTTAGAAATTTCTTCTAATTTTTCTAATCTTTGAATATAGTTTTCAATTGTTTCACTACGACTTCCAGGTCTTGCGGCAGATAATGTATCAGCAGCAGCAACTAAGATAGAAATAACACTTGTTGGTTCAACATCACCATGATGTGATTCAATAGCATTAATAACAGTTGCATTTTCACCATACTTCTTAGCAAACTTAGCTCCCAATTCAACATGGCTACCTTCCATTTCATGGTCAACAGCTTTTCCTAAGTCATGTAACAATCCTGCTCGACGTGCTAATTGTTGATTTAATCCTAATTCAGCAGCTAACATTCCAGCAAAATGAGCAACTTCTAATGAATGTTGTAAAGCATTTTGACCATAACTTGTACGATATTTTAACTTTCCTAACATCATTATAATTTCTTTATTAACTCTTGATAAACCTAATTCAAAAATAGCATCTTCACCTGTTTTTTGAATCACTTCATTTAATTCATTCTTTGTTTTTTGAACAACTTCTTCAATTCTACCAGGTTGAATACGACCATCACGAATTAAAGTTTCTAAAGATAAACGAGCAATTTCTCTTCGAACTGGATCAAAACAAGAAATTGTAATAGCTTCTGGTGTATCATCAATAATCAATTCAACACCTGTTGCATTTTCAATAGCCTTAATATTACGACCTTCACGTCCAATAATACGACCTTTCATTTCTTCACTTGGTAAAGCGACAACATTAACAGTTCTTTCAATTGTTTCTTCTTGAGAATAACGATTGATAGCAGCTGCAATAATATCTTTTGCATATAAAGATGCTTTTGATTTTGCTTCATCTTCTTGTTCTTTGATATAAGCTGTTACTTCATTTGCCATCTTGCGTTCAACTTGTTTGAACAATTCTTCTTTGGCTTCATTTGCACTCATCATGGCAATTTTTTCTAATTCTACAATCTTTGCATCAATTTGTTCTTTTAATTGTGCCTCTAATTTGTCTAGTTCTTCACTTTTTTTACTTAATTGCTTAGATTTGTCATCCAAAACATCTTCTTTCCCTTGTAAAGCAATATCTCTACGGTCGATATTTTGTTCTCTTTGCAATAGTTTATTTTCAAATTTAGTAACTTCTAAGCGTTGTTCTTTGATTTCTTTTTCTGCTTCAAGTTTATATTCATAAGCTTGAGTCTTAGCATCAAGAATAGCTTCCTTTACTATATTATCAGCTTTGACAGTAGCATCATTGACAATTTTTGCAGCATCTACATTTGCTTTTGAAACTCTCATTTTTGTAAATATATAATATGCTAAAAATCCAACAGCGACTGCTAGAACATAGGTCAAAATAGAGACTAAAGTTGTGTTTTCAGACATAACTTTCCTCCCATTTCCTATGATAAATTTCTTATTGTGTATTTTACACACGTAACTATTATAACTTATTTTACTTAAATTGACAATAATATATCAAAAAGAAAAGCCAAGATTAAGCTTCCTCATCTTGACTAAATAAAACTTTTTTAACTTGTTGTTCAACTTCTTCCATGATTTCTGGATGCTCTGCTAAGAAAATTTTTACATTTTCTCTACCTTGACCAATTTTTTCACCTTTATAAGCATACCATGCTCCTGATTTATCAATAATATCATGTTGAACCGCTAAATCAATGATTTCACCATCACGAGCAATCCCTTTTCCATAAACAATATCAACACTAGTTGTCTTAAATGGTGGTGCAACTTTGTTTTTTACAACTTTGATATTTGTTTTGTTTCCAACAATTTCAGAACCATTTTTAAGAGCTTCACCACGTCTGATTTCAATACGAATTGTTGAATAGAATTTTAAAGCACGTCCACCAGTTGTTGTTTCTGGATTTCCATACATAACACCAATCTTTTCACGTAATTGATTAATGAAAATAATTGTACAAGATGTTTTATTCATTAACCCAGATAAACGTCTTAAAGCTTTTGACATTAATCTTGCTTGTAAACCAACTGAAGTATCAGACATTTCTCCATCTAATTCCACTTGTGGAACTAAAGCTGCCACTGAGTCAATAACAACTAAATCAATCGCATTACTTTTCACTAAAGTTTCAGCAATAGCTAAACCTTGTTCACCACTATCAGGTTGCGATAAAATCAATTCATCAACATTAACTCCTAAATTCTTAGCATATACAGGATCAATTGCATGTTCTGCATCAATAAAAGCAGCACGTCCACCTTGTTTTTGTGTTTCAGCAATCGCATGTAATGTTAAAGTTGTTTTCCCACTTGATTCAGGACCATAAATCTCAATAATACGTCCTTTAGGATACCCACCTATCCCAAGTGCCGCATCTAATGTAAGTGAGCCTGTTGGAATAACATCAATATCCACTGCAACTCTATCTCCAAGTCGCATAACCGCTCCTTTTCCATATTGTTTTTCAATGTCTTTAATAGCGTCAGCTAAAGCAAGTTCTTTTTTATCTACTTCACTGACTTGTTTTTTTGTTTTTGACTTTTCTGCCATAAAATAATCCTCCTCACTTACTATATATCCAAAAAATTTCAAAATTACTTCAAAATATTTTTTATTTTTTCAATTCCTAAAGAAATAGCTTGTTTTTGAATGTCTTGACGACTTCCAGAAAGCTCAAAGCAAAATGTATAAATCTTATCAAAGTAAGCAATCCCAATATAAATCAAACCTACTGGTTTTCCTTCCATCGCAGATGGTCCAGCATTACCTGTGAATGAAACACATAAATCACAATCAAACATCTCTTTACCATGAATAGCCATTAAACCTGCTACCTCATTAGAGACAACACCATAAGTATCAATCACTTTTTGATCAATGTGTAAAACATCTCTTTTAATACGAGTTTGATAACTCACTAAGCTACCACGATAAACTTGTGAAATACCACTAATACTTCCAATAGCACTTGCAAAACCACCAACTGTGAAACTTTCAACACTGGCAATTGAAATATTTCTTTGCTTTAAAATTTCAGCTAATTCTTCCATTTACATACTCTCCGTAATATAGTGTCTATTCTTTACAAAATATTCAACACCACTAGCAATCGAAATCAATGTCGCAACACAAATCATAATTTGATGCATTGGTATTCCAATTGCCGCAAATCCTACATTATTCAACAACAACAAAACAATTGCAATCATTTGTGTCATAGTTTTTGCCTTTCCTAAAAAACTTGCAGCCAATACAACATTCTTTTGACTTGCTACTAAACGAATAGCATCTACAATAGTATCACGAGAAATCATAATAATAGGTACAAGTATAGAAATATCGTGAGATGAAGCTAATAAAAGAAGTGCTGTATTCACAATTAATTTATCAGCTATAGGATCAACAAATTTTCCAAAAGTTGTAACCAAATTATTTTTACGAGCCAAATACCCATCAAAATAATCTGTAATAGCTGCAACAGAAAAAATAAAACATAAAACAATATCTAAAAGTGATAACTGAGTTGATAAGATATCAAACGTTGGAATTGTCATACCCAACGTTTGATAAGGGATTAAATAAATGATGACAAATAATGGGACAAAAAACAATCTGATCGTTGTAAGTTTATTTGGTAAATTCATATTATTTAACTAACTCCAAGTTAAGCCAACTTGGTGCTTCAAAAGAATCATCATCAGTTAAAGGAATTTCTTGCCCATTAATATAATAACGATGGTTTAAACTGCATCCAAGTCTTAAACGTAGTTTATTAAAATCAGCTGTTTTAAAAGTTAACTCAACTGTTTCTGGTTCACTATCATCATTATTATGATAAATTTTTGATTTAAAGTCATCATATTGTCGTCCATTGACTAATAATTTTGCCCAAGATTTTGTATAAAATTCTATCTTTAATGTAAATTCTTCATTTCCTTCAGGTAAAGTAAAACTAAAGTCTAATACATCATTACGAGTAAACTCAACGCCTGCATCTTGTGATGTTGTTTGATCGTCTTGCGATGTTGAAGGTGTATCAGTATTATTTTGTTGTGAATCATCTTCTCCCATATTACCTTCTACAGTCGTTGTGTTTTGTGGTTTAAATTCAGGATCATCAGTTGTCTTTCTTGTACTATAAAAACCATACCAAAAAACAACAATAATTAAACATACAATAATTAAAACAATCACAGCACGAATAATTGTAATATGTGATTTATCTTCATACACTGAAGCTTTTCTTGTTAGTTGTGGGACTTTAAAAGTAAATTCTTTACCTTTTTTCACAACATCTTCATTGTATACTTCTTTTTCTTCTTTTTCTTGAATCTTTGTTAATTCAATTTCTTGAGTTAAAGCAACATATTGTTGGGTTACATCATAAGCATCCATATTTAAAGCTTGAGAAATCTTTTTTAAATACATTTTAACATAAGCTTCATCACCTTCATAGCGATCAAATTTCCCAGCTTCTATATCTTTTAAAACAGCTATTGAAATCTTTGTTTTTTGTGAAAGATCTTCAATTGTCATTTTTTGTTTTTCTCTTTTTTCTCGAATAGATTGTCCTAAATTATTCACTCAAAATAACCTCCTTATCCTAAAAAAAACGCACAATTCCCAATATAATATTATTAAAACACAAAAACTTGAATTTTACAACACTATCACTATCATTTTATTCTTTTATATAAACTCAATATGAATTTTTACATACCTATTTTATTATAACAATTCATTTGTATTTTATGCCAATAAGAAAACAAAAAAGCTGATTATCAAATCAGCTAAATAGACTCACTCTGGTAAGCCAAGTTCTGTTTTTCAGTTGATTATTTATCTACACTTACGTGTCCAAGTCATTGTTCAATTCCTTTGACTTGATTCCCCTACCAAAATTTGGGTTTCATCCTTGCAGAG
>Ga0129317_1002569_pt1 | contig 10146 bp, 8 predicted proteins | sample Cm1ome_FD_94430 | JGI IMG/M metagenome (GOLD analysis project Ga0129317, IMG submission 94430) | Eastern black-and-white colobus group fecal microbial communities from Wisconsin, USA - Cm1105 metagenome | ecosystem: Host-associated > Mammals > Digestive system > Large intestine > Fecal | place...
TACTGTGATAAAAAATTAAAAAATATTCAAACAAAGATTGCTCAAATTTATGAAGATGGACAACTCAAAGAATTTGAAACAGAGGAATAATTATGGAACAATTAAAAAAAGACATTAATCAACGTTTAGAAGAACTCATATCTCATATAAAAGAAGGTCCTGTTAAAGATGCAATTGCATACTCATTATTAGCACCTGGAAAAAGATTAAGACCAATTTTATTTTTAAGTGTTTTAAGAAGTTATCAAATCAATTATCATGATTATCTTGATATTGCATGTGCTATTGAAATGATTCACACTTATTCTTTGATTCATGATGATTTACCTGGTATGGATAATGATGATTTAAGACGTGGTCGTCCAACTTGCCATAAACAATTTGATGAAGCAACAGCTATATTAGCAGGTGATGCTTTATTAAATTTAGCTGTGAATGTTATTTTAAATATGAATATGAATGATCATTTAAAAGTCACTATTTTAAATCGAATGTACGAAGCAAGTGGTGTTAATGGTATGATTTATGGACAACAACAAGATATTTATTTTGAAAATCGTCAGGCAACACTTGAACAATTAAAAGATATACATAAACATAAAACGGGTGAGTTGATTGCAGTAAGTATGCAACTTGCTTCATTGATTGCTCATGTTGATGATTATGAACATTGGACACAAATTGGTTTTGATTTAGGACTAGCTTTTCAAATCCAAGATGATATTTTAGATGTTATTGGTTCTCAAGAGGAATTAGGAAAAAAAGTTGGTAGTGATATTGATAATCATAAATCAACTTATGTGAGTTTATTAGGAATTGAAGAATCTCAAATGATGGTAGAAAAATTGTTTCAATCTTGTTATGAAAACATCTATACAATGAGAATCAATCATGGATTGATTTTAGAATTATTAACTTTTATATTAAAAAGGGTGAGGTAAATGAATCTTGATAAAATCAAAGATCCTGAATTTTTAAAACAATTAAATATTGATGAATTAAATGATTTAGCTGAAGAAATAAGACAATTTATTATTACTCATGTTTCAAAAACAGGAGGACATTTTTCTAGTAATTTAGGTATTGTTGAATTAACAATGGCTTTACATTATGTTTTTGATTCTCCTGTTGATAAAATGATTTTTGATGTTGGACATCAATCTTATGTTCATAAAATATTAACAGGTAGAGCTAAAGATTTTGATACATTGCGTCAATATAATGGATTAAGTGGTTTTCAAAAACGAAATGAAAGTATTCATGATGCTTGGGAAGCAGGACATTCTTCAACAGCGATTTCTGCTGGAACTGGTATGGCTATTGCAAGAGATTTAAATCACCAAACAGGGGAAATTATTTGTATTGTTGGTGATGCAGCTATTATGAGTGGTGAATCTTTTGAAGCATTGAATTATTTAGGATCAATTGATTCTAAAGTTATTGTTATTTTAAATGATAATGATATGTCTATTTCAAAAAATGTTGGTGGATTGAGTAATTTCTTGTCTGAAGTTCGTATTTCTACACAATATAAAAATGCCAAAGATAATTATACAACGTTTTTAAAGAAATCTTCTTTAGGTCAAAAGGTTTTTAAACTAACTAAGAATATTAAAGATCATATTAAAGAAAATGTTTTAGATAATAATATCTTTGGTGAATTTGGTTTAGATTATCTAGGACCTGTAGATGGTCATGATTTTCATGAACTTATTAATGCTTTGATTCTTGCCAAAGAGATGAACCACAGTGTTGTTGTTCATATTCATACAACAAAAGGTAAAGGATATGTTTTGGCGGAACATGATTATCAAGGAATATATCATGGTGTTTCTCCATTTGATTATCATAAAGGTATTATTCGTCAAGAATCCGATAAAAAAAGTTGGAGCGAAATTGTAGCGTCACAAGTAGAAAAGCATATGAAACAAGATAAGGATGTTGTTGTTATTACACCGGCTATGATTTCTGGGAGTTGCTTAACTGATATTTTTGAACATTATCCTGATCGTAGTTTTGATGTAGGTATTGCTGAAGAACATGCGATGACTTTTGCTGCTGGTCTATCTGCGGCAAATAAAAAACCATTTATAACCTTTTATTCTTCTTTTCTACAACGTGCTTATGACCAATTGAATCATGATATTGCAAGAATGAATCTTCCTTGTCTTATTGGCGTTGATCGTAGTGGTTTTGTAGGAGCAGATGGAGAAACTCATCATGGTGTTTTTGATATAAGTTTTTTATCAGCTATTCCTCATATTATATATATGACACCTAAAGATGCATATGAAGCAAGATGTATGGTCAATACAGCATTTCAAAATAATGATGCTCCTTATGTATTGCGTTATCCTAGAGGTGTGGTAGATAATCAAGATATTAGCACTCATGAAATGATTGAAATAGGAACATGGGAAAAAATAATTTATAACCCAACAAGTCATATAACTGTTATTACATATGATCAAAAAGTTAATCAAGCTCTTCAAATGATAAAACATGAAAATTTACATGTGAATCTTATTAATGCGAGATTTATCAAACCTATAGATAAAGAGATGCTTGATGAATTATATAATGATAATCAAACACTTATTATTTATGAAACAGATATGAAAATAGGATCGTTAGGTTCTATGATTACACAATATTATGCACAAAAAAATATGACAATGGCTATCACACAAATGGGCATTGATGATTGTTATGTTCCACAAGGAAAAATAGATGAATTATTACATCGTGAACATATACATATTGATGACCTTTGTCAATTAATAAAGGAGAAACAAGATGAAGAAGGAAAGAGTTGATATTCTATGTGTTGAACAAGGATTATTTGATTCGCGTGAAAAAGCAAAGCGAGCAATTATGGCTGGTATTGTACGTGATGATTATGATTATATTGATAAACCTGGAACTAAAATTCCTGTTGATTCTCATTTATATATTAAAGGTGAAAAATTAAAGTATGTTTCAAGAGGTGGCTTAAAGTTAGAAAAAGCAATTCAAGAATTTTCACTTGATTTAAATGGACTTATAATGTTAGATATTGGTTCATCTACTGGAGGGTTTACTGATTGTGGTTTACAAAATGGTGTCAAAGATGTTTATGCTTTAGATGTTGGAACAAATCAGTTGGTTTGGAAATTACGTAATGATGAACGTGTTCATGTTATGGAACAAACTAATTTTAGATATGCAACTTTAGATATGTTTCAATATGGTCAACCTGAGTTTGCTTCTATTGATGTTTCTTTTATTTCTTTAAAACATATTTTTCCTCCTTTAAGTCAAATTTTAAAAAAAGATGGTTATATTGTAGCATTGATTAAGCCGCAGTTTGAAGCTGGTAAGGATGATGTTGGCAAACATGGAATTGTTAAGGAAGCTAGTATTCATAAGCGTGTTATTGAGGAAGTTATAGATTATGCTCATCAATCACAATTGTCTTTGAAGGGATTAACATATTCTCCAATTACTGGTGGAGTTGGTAATATTGAATTTTTAGGATGTTTTTTAAATCAAAAAGATCAAGATGTTGATATAGATATTGATTGTGTTGTAGAAACAGCACATCAACATTTTAATGGGTAGGTGAGTTTATGTTAAAAAGTCTTTATATTTCTTCGTTTGTCATTATTGATAAAATGAGAGTAGATTTTGAACATGGTATGAATGTTTTAACAGGTGAAACTGGTGCTGGTAAATCCATAATTATTGATGCCTTAGGACAATTATGTGGAAATAGGTCATCTACATCGTTTATTAAAAAAGGCTGCCAAAAAGCAGTTATTGAAGGAATTTTTGATGTTGTCATCACAAAAGAATTAGAACAATTATGTGATGAATTACATATTGATGTAGATGAACAATTTGTTATTACAAAAGAAATATTAGATTCTGGAAAAAGCAATATTAAAATTAATTATCAAAATGCTTCAAATAATGCTTTGAAGTTATTAACACCTTATTTCATAGATATACATTCACAATTTGAAACTCAAAAACTCTTTGAAGAAAAAAATCATATTTTATTACTAGATGAATATGCAAACAAAGATTTACACATATTATTACAAGAATACAAACAAAGTTATCATCAATATAAAGAATCTTCAGCTTTACTTAATCAAACAATTAATGAAGATATGAGTGATGAACAATTAGATTTCTTATTAAGTCAATATAATGAAATAGATGAAGTTTCTTATAATGATGAAGAAGTAGAAGAATTAGAAATTGAGTTAAAGATGTTACAAAATTATGAAAAATTGAATGAAAATATTCAAAACTTTGATCAAGTTTTTAATACAACTCATGGTGTTTTACCATCTTTAAAGGAATCTTTAAATTATCTTCAAAATATTTTGGATTATGGTGATTTCCAAGATGCTTATGATAATATTTATAATTATTATTATAACTTGATGGATGAATATGAAAATATTATGGATGTCTATCGTGGTTTTCATTTTGATGAATATCGTTTTAATGAAGTACAAGATATTTTATTTAAAGTTAATCGTATTAAACGTAAGTATGGAATAACAATGCAACGAGTCAAAGAATATCAAGATGAAATTGCTCAAAAGATTGATGCTATTCATCATCGTGAAGAACATATTCAAAAATTAACAAATCAAGTTGAAAAAGACAAAACAAAATGTACAAAGATTGCAAAAAGGATTCATGATATACGAAAAAAATATGCAATTTTGTTTGAACAAGATATTATGAATGAACTTAAAGATTTATATTTAGATAAAGCTGTTTTTAAAGTTGAAATCGAAGAAGTTGAATTAAATCATTTAGGTATTGACAAATTAAGGTTTATGGTTTCTATAAATCAAGGACAAAATTTAAGTTTGTTAAACGAAAGTGCTAGTGGCGGAGAAATTTCTCGTATTATGCTTGCTATTAAAACAATTATTCTTGCTTATGGCTCTATTGATACGATTGTTTTTGATGAAGTTGATACAGGAGTTAGTGGTAAAGTTGCTTCAAGTATTGGTGAAAAGATGAAACAATTAGCTTTAAAAAAACAAGTTATATGTATTACACATTTACCTCAAGTTGCTAGTTTAGCTCAACATCATTTTTCAATTGAAAAGAAATCAATTGATGAACAAACAATAACCTCTATTCGTCGTTTAGATAAAGATGAACGTATTATAGAAATCGCAAAAATGCTTTCTGGCGAACAATTAAGCCAAGAAGCAATAGATAATGCTAAACAACTATTACATGTATAAAAACAAGCATATATGCCAAACTAGAGTGTAATCAATAAGATTACAAGGAGGTGTATATGCTTTGCTTTTTAAAAAGTTAAGTATTGCACTGCTCATTGTTCTTACATTTATTGCTCAAACAACACAAGTTTTTGCAGCTGAAGTTATTTTAAGTGGTGAATCTATTGGCATAGAGCTTCAATATGATGGTGTATTAATAACAGGAACATATGATATTTCTATTGACAATCAATCTTATAATCCATCATCTGATGACTTTAAAGCTGGTGACTTGATTATTGCTGCTAATAATCAACCAATTCGTTCAATATCAAACTTAATGAGAAGCATTGAAAAGGACATTGAAAACGATAAAAAGATTATTGTAAAAATAAAGCGTAATCAAAAAACATTTGACAAAGAATTAAAATACCAAAAATCAGATTATAAATTTTCTACCGGTTTATATGTTCAAGATGGTTTAACTGGAATAGGAACAATGACTTATTATGATCCTTCTACGCATCGTTTTGGTGCATTAGGTCATATTATGACTGATACACGTTTATCATCAGATTTAGTTATCAATAAAGGTAAAGTCTATAATTCTTATGTAAAAAAAATCAATCCTAGTCAGGATGGTAAACCAGGAGAAAAAATAGCTGAAATTGGTTCTATTGAAATTGGAACAGTTTTAGAAAACAATAATTATGGTATTTATGGTTCTTATGTTGATTCACAGATCACAAAAAAACAATATATTTCAACTGCATCAATTGATGAAGTTAAAAAGGGTAAAGCTTATTTTTTAACTGTTTTAAATGGACATGAATTGACAAAATGTGAAATTAATATTACGAATCTCAAAAAACAAAATAAACCTGATGTGAAAGGAATCACTTTTGAAATAACAGACAAAAAAGTTCTTTCTTTAACAAATGGTGTTGTACAAGGAATGAGTGGTTCACCCATTATTCAAGATGGAAAATTGATAGGATGTGTCACTCATGTTGATGTTAATCATGTGCAAAAAGGTTACGGTTTATACATTGATTGGATGTTAGAGAACAATGAATAGGAAAGGGATTGAGGTGTAATCCCTTTTTTCTTTTTCAACAGTATAAGACATTTCATGTAAAATATTGTCGTAGAAATCATAATTTTTTCATTGAAATGTAAAAATTTTCACCCTTATTCGTTTAATATCGTGATTTATCCTACAAATATTTATTTTACATATATATAATTGTCCTTGCTGGTAAGGAAAATTCGAAAGGGGAAAATGAAAAAAATGAAAACTTTTATTGCAGTTGATCAACAGGAATTATCTGAAAATATCCAGTTGAATTTGGAAAAAACAAAAAAATTTGAAATTATAGGAAGTGCATCTAATGGAACAGATTGCTTAAATTTCTTAAATCAAAAACATTGTGATTTACTGATTATTGATTTAATGTTATCAGAAATAGATGGTATAGGAGTTTTAACTCGTTTAAAAGAAATGAAAAAAAATAGTTATGATAAAGTCATATGTATTACACAATTTACTAACGGTATGATTTGTAATTTGTTAGAAGAATTAGAAGTGGATTATTGTTTTAAATATCCATTTGATTTACAACATTTTGTAGATTCTGTAAAATATATTGTTTCAAATCATAAAGATGAAAGAGCAATGACAAGTCATGATGAGTCTGAGAAATATAAAAAAGTAAAGATTGAAAATGAGATTACTGAAATTTTACACGAAGTAGGGATTCCAGCTCATATTAAAGGATATATGTATTTAAGAACAGCAATTTTAACTACATATTATAATATTGATATTTTAGGACAAGTGACAAAAGTTTTATATCCAGATATTGCTCGTATGTATAATACAACATCATCTCGAGTAGAAAGGGCAATTCGTCATGCTATTGAAGTCGCTTGGAATAGGGGGAACACTGATGCGATTGATGATATCTTTGGTTATACTGTATCTGCTGTAAAAGCAAAACCTACAAACTCTGAGTTTATCGCTATGATTGCTGATAAATTAAGACTTGCACATAAAACTGATAATGTAAAAAAAGAAAGTATCTATAATTATAAAGATTACATGCTTAAATAAAACCATAAAAAATTCTTGCATTTTGTGTAAGAATTTTTTATATCTCATTATCAATATATTTTCATTAGCAAGAGTTTTCATTATATGTTAAAATAATTTTGGGAAGTAGGTGGGGTATATGCAAATTATCTTTCATATTGATTTAAATGCTTTTTTTGCTAGTGCTGAAGTTGCCGCAAATCCCAAACTAAAAGGAAAGCCTGTAGTGATATGTAGATCAACACGAAGAAGCATTATTACTACTGCTTCATATGAAGCTAGGAAATATGGTATACATTCTGCTATGCCCTTATTTAAAGCCAAAGAATTATGCCCAAACCTGATAACTGTAGAACCAAATTTTCGTCTGTATAAAACACTTTCTCAAGCCTTCTTTCAAATCATTTCAACATTTTCTACTCAACTAGAAGTTGCGAGTATTGATGAATGTTATGTTGATATGACTACATATATTCAAGATCATCACATATCTCCAATATCTTTAGCAAAAGAAATACAAAAATCAGTCTATAATCAATTATCATTGGAATGTTCAATTGGTATAGCTCCAAATAAATTTTTAGCAAAAATGGCAAGTGATATGAAAAAACCTCATGGTATCACCGTTCTAACTCATAAAAACATTAAAGAAAAACTATGGCCATTACCAATCGGTGATATGTTTGGTATTGGTAAGAAAACACAACCAAAATTAATAGAATTAGGTATTATAACCATTGGAGATTTAGCTCAATATAAAAACTATAATAAAATCAAACCTATATTAGGAAAAAATGCTTTGGTTTATTATCAAAGAGCGAATGGTAAAGATTTTTCTAAAATCAATTCTACAAAAAACGAATTAAAATCTGTTGGAAATTCTACAACTTTTGAAAGAGATAGTAATGATGAAGAATATATTAAATCCATATTTAGAGAACTATCTCATGAAGTTGCTATGCGTGCTCAAAAACGTCATTTATATTCTAATTCAATATCAATTACACTTAAATATACTCGAGAAAAAAGTCGTACAAAGCAAACAATTATTGATCATTATGTTAATGACTATGATACTATTTATGCAACAGCTTTATTATTATTTGAAAGTATATATCAAAATGAAATGTTACGTCTAGTAGGTGTCAGTTTAAATAATGTCGTTGCGTTACAAGATTTAAATCAACAGCTTTCTTTATTTGATTATCAAAGTCAAAGTGATGATTATTCAAAGAAAAATCAAACTGATGAAATTATAAAAAAATTAAATAGTGATTTATCATCAGGATTACTTATGAAAGCATCTTCTTTAATAGATAAAAAAGATATTCAAACAAAGTATTTGAAAAATAATGAATAAATAAATAAAACACTCATATGGTATAAAAAGAGGTGATTATATATGAGTGTTTTTCTTCGTCGATTTCTTGAAAATAAAAAAATGATTTTTATGATGATATGTATTGTATTTGGTTTAGCTATTGTATTTGGATTTTTTGTTTATGATTTTACTAATCAAAATATAAAATCTTTTTTAGATAAGGTTTTTTATCTTGAATATGATCAATATATAAACAATTATCAATTGTATCTTATTTTTAATGTTTTATATATTCTCGTTTGTACATATTTAAGTTCAAGTTATATGGGATATATAGGAATATTGTTTTTTGTTTTTATAAAAGGTATACAAATTTCTTTTTCTTTTATATACACTTTTTCTGTAGTAGATATACAATTGTTAGTTGTATTATTATTGATTATTGAGTTCTTGTTAGAAATATTGTTTGTTTTTGTAGTAAGTGGTATGGCAATATATTTATCTATATATGTTTGTTTAATTGCTTTTTATCTTGAACAAAATTTTCATATTAAAAATGTCATAAATTTTCGTTTGAATCATTTGATTGTTTCTTTATTATTATTGTCTATATCTTTAGCTTTGCGATTATATTTTATTCCTTTGTTTTCTTGATTGTTTAACAAAGAAAAAGTTGTTATAATATTTATTGGTGATATATTTGAAGAATAAAGATGCATTAAAAGAATATCAACAATATTTAATTGTTGAAAAAGGAGCTAGTTCGTTAACTGTTGAAAATTATATTCGAGATATTGATCATTTTTTACATTTTTTAGAAAAAGAAAAACAAGTTTTTGATGTTTGCAGCATTACTAAAGATCATATTTATGATTATTTAAAAATGATACGAACATCAATGAAGGAAAGATCAGTACAAAGACATATGGTATCTTTAAGACAATTTTATGTATTTATGATTAAAGAAGATATTGTTGAGCAAAATATAATGAGTTATTTTGAATTAGAAAAAAAGGGGGAGTACTTACCCCAAGTTTTATCAATTGAAGAAGTTAAACAGCTTTTAGAATCAATTGAAGTTAAAGACGCTATATCTTCTCGAAATCGTTGTATGGTGGAATTGCTTTATTCTTCAGGACTTCGTATTAGTGAACTTTGTCAACTTACCTTACAAGATATTAATATTCATAAACGCTTTGTTAAATGTTTTGGTAAAGGTAATAAAGAAAGAATTGTACCAATGGATAGTGTTGTATGCTTTTATTTAAGTGATTATATTAAAAATTATCGTCCTGAGTTATGCCAAGATGTAACAACTTCTTATTTATTTATTAATAAGAAAGCTCAACCAATAACAAGAAATAATTTTTATTATATTTTAGATAAAATAGCCAAAAAAAGTGGCATAACCAAACACATATCACCACATACACTAAGACATACATTTGCTACACATTTACTTGAAAATAATGCTGATATTAGAGCGATTCAAGAAA
>Ga0129317_1002573_pt1 | contig 10127 bp, 10 predicted proteins | sample Cm1ome_FD_94430 | JGI IMG/M metagenome (GOLD analysis project Ga0129317, IMG submission 94430) | Eastern black-and-white colobus group fecal microbial communities from Wisconsin, USA - Cm1105 metagenome | ecosystem: Host-associated > Mammals > Digestive system > Large intestine > Fecal | place...
GTCCGCTAAGGATTATAAGATCGGGAGTATTATTCTTTATAAAGTTTTTATTGATACGGTCAATCATCTCATCAAAGTGCTTATCAAGGGTATCCAAAAAAGGCTTATTAGACTTAAAGTTATGGAAATTATACAGCCATTTCAGCTGATATTTCTCCTGCTTGCCATGAAAGCAGCACTGCCTTATCTGTCCCATAAGAGCGCAGATATTGTATACCTCCTCATCGGAGCGTTTTTCAAAGTCTTTTCCCTTCTGAGAATAAAAAGCGCTGCCAAAATAGCCAAGACGAGGCAGCTTCAGAAATCTGAAAAAGTCTTTGTTATTCTTATGATTGGGATCGTAATTATCGAATGTTCTTGAAGTGCCCATATATCCAATCATATCGCTGAACTCAACGCCCTGATATGCAAGCATATTGTCAAGGGCGTATCCCGCGTTATTTGAATGTGCCGCAAGTATCTTTGCGATATCCTGTATATTATGGATTATCTGGATATGTATATTATCATCAAAGGTACTGCCGAAATAGAATTTTTCGAGGGTACTTTTCAGACCAAGCATATCCTGACGAGTATTTTTCTGCTCGTTATCCTTTTTGTGAGTGGGATTCTTAGCCTCAGCCTGCTTAGGGAAAGGACCGCTGAGACGAAGCTCTGTATCGGTTATGCTGTTTATTTTCAAGGTATGCTTTTCCGAGTCTGAAACATACCTTTCGGTGGAATTATCGGGATTTATCTTAGTATCAAGACGGGCAGCATTTCCCTTTCCGAATGAAGTAAGATAAACCGAGTCACCTACAACAAATGCAGATTTTAAACCGGCCGCTTTTACAAGCGACTTTTTTTGCTTTTTTCTGTGGTGGCCTTTTCAGAAATCTCAGCTTTTACAGCATTTTCATCTGCTGAGGGTGCATCTGCGGCTTTAGCCTTTTCGGCATATGCAGCGATACGCTGTTTTTTAGCTTCCTCACGCTGCTGACGAAGATTTTTCTTTTTCATTATGACCATCCTTTCAAAAGTTTCGGGCAGATCATACTGCCCGCTTTTTTATTATATAAGCATTTCATGATATTTGAACTACACTACTGCAAAATTACAGTAGTGTAGTTCGAGGAAACGATAATGAAATTCGGAAAATGGAAGTTTTAGACTACTGCAAATTACAGTAGTGTAGTTCTTATGAAAATTAACGCAAAGGTAATAGGAAGTTTTAGACTACTGCAAAATTACAGTAGTGTAGTTCACCAAGATGGAAGAACTGGTACTTGTTTATAGTTTTAGACTACTGCAAAATTACAGTAGTGTAGTTCCAGCGTAAATACCAGTATTACGATCCTAGGGTTTTAGACTACTGCAAAATTACAGTAGTGTAGTTCTGTCAAGTAGAACATTTATATTTTGAAAGGGTTTTAGACTACTGCAAAATTACAGTAGTGTAGTTCTTCAAAATAGCCAAATATACATATCAATTATTGTAAGATATTACAAAACCAGACATCTGACCGCGTATAATCGCTCTTTTGATTATAATTATTATACCATAATTTTCAAATCGAGTCAATGTTTTTCGGTGAATATGTTCACAGAGCTAATGCCCTGTGAACTACTCATCTGAACACCACCTCATATTCCTCAGTCTCAGCACATACGCCAAGAAGCATGGTGAAAACGCTCTTCGCATTCTCCCTTACCTTCTCGTCAAAGCCTTCTTCTTCAAACATCTCCTTTTCTTCCTGAGATTTTATCTCTGCCGCAAGCTCGCTGTACTCGGCAAGTGAAGAGCTGTTAAAAACAGAATTCTTCACGTCCCAGAAGCAGAACTTGTCCTCGTAAAGCTCGTCAGAGATAATGGCAGGCTCCGGAATAGTGATAGAAATGGTTTTCTTGTCGTTATCTACGTCTATTGCTACATCTTTTATATCAAATCCTACGCATACACACCCCTCATAGATGTAAACCACCTGATCGGTCGTGCATGGTACCTTATGTCCCCATACCTTCTTATAGTCGGTCTTCTGTCCGCCGCCGGAATAAGAATTCCTCAGAGTGACCAGTTCACTTGCAGGCGAAAGAACTCTCTCGACAGTTGAGGCTTTGAGGATAGTCTCCTCGGGAAGTTCGGGCAGAATGTTTTCGCTTGTATCCGTCTCTGCAGCACTTACAAGACCAACCACCTCCTGCGGTGTTGCTTCATCGACGCGAGTAGTTCTGCCTTCTCCTTTAACGGTTTTTCCTGCGCAGAAATATAATGCTGCTAAAGCTATAACTATTACACCAATAATTGCAAAAACAGCCTTTGTGAAACCCCATACCTTTTTTAACATACATATTCCTCCTTTTCAATATCCCGTGTGTACGTTCCTCTGTTTACAAATAAATTATAGCATTATTTCCGAGCTTGTTCAATTGACACAGAACAATTATTTTGTCAGTTATTTCATTGATTATTGACATATTATAGAGGTTTGTGATATAATATTGTCAGTTATCAACTGACATTTTGCAGAAAAGGGGTATATTTATGAAAGAAAACGAAATCATTGAAACAGGTGCTCTTTCCCGATACGATCTCAGTTCTTACAGCTATCGTCAGCTCCAGAAAGACCATATCTGCTTCAAAGAGAAGTATGCAAAAAAATTCGGAAATAACTTCATTTGCAGGATACTTATAAACTATATGAACTATGCTCAGGAGGATTTTCTGGGCTCTTTTGAAAATGAAATTAAAGAGTATTTTAACAACAAAAAGCCTAAGGATTACACTGAAAGCGAACGCCTCTCATTCACTAAAGAACTGACAAATAAAATGAACGAATTTGACTTCGTCGGACTGGATACATTTAAAAAGCGCAGTGCGATAAATTATATCCTCGAAAAATTTACCGCCCTCCCCCTTGCAAAACGCGAAAAGATATTTTTTCTCGATTATTATCGCAAAATCTCAGAAGCCATTGAAAAAAACAAAATGCTGATTTTAAAGAATTCTTCTATCAACAAGGAGTTTGAAATCAAACCGTACAGACTCAAAATTGACGATAATTCGCTTTCATATTATCTGATAGGCTATTCTCGTGAAAGAGGAAGTGACAACGAGTTTGAATGTTACTCAAACAAGCTGTGCAGAATAAAGGAATGCTATATAAGGAACATTGAATACACTCTCAGTTTCTCAGAGAAAAACAATGCAGAGAAATTGCTCGAAAAATTTGGTGCTGCTTATATGTTTAAAAATCGAAGCATTAAAGAAATAGAGCGATCTGTCATACGTCTTACAGAAAAGGGATATAATGATCTGTATCTGCGAATCATCGCTCACCAGAGACCTATACCAATTGACGAACCAAAAGAAATAATTATCAATGGCACAAAGTTTTATGAACTCGAATTCGATTGCTCATTTGATCAGATCAAAAATTACTTCTTCTCATTTGGCAAGGAAGCTATTGCCATTTCGCCCCCTGATTTGAAAGAAAGTTTTATTAACAGATACCGAGATGCAATGGAGAATTATGGTGATACTTTCCCTACAAATAAGTAAAAAGCAGCCCGATTTTAACTTATGAAGTTATAAATCGGGCTTTTATAATATTGAATTGATAGTATAGGCTCATTATAATGTTTCACATGACCATACCCTAAACAAACATCAGAAAAGTGTCCGTTTAAAGCCTTAATCTTATTTTATAAACGTCCTTTAAATTATCCCCATTATAAACGGACAAATAAATTTTAAAACATCATGTAAAAAGCTTGACATCTACACTTTAAAGTGGTAAAATCTAAGTATAGACGGTATCCACCACATTCCCGAAAGGAGCGTCAATTATGGAGAAAAACAAGGATGATTTCATTATCGGTCAATATGGCCGCATGAAAGAACAATACCTCAAGTACAATAATCCAAAGGAGTACCGCAGAATGGTTAAGGAGAAGGAACTAAAGCCATACTTACTAAAAATTGATAAAATTGCAGCAGAAATGGAAGAAGACCTTGCTCAGAGCCTCGCCAAAGGCAATGGATTGACCGAAGAAATAAAAAATACAGATCCGGACAGATGGATTGGGCTTATGAACAACTTCCGTATGTGCGCACGTGAAATGGTTATCAAGGACATTATTGAAGAATAGCTGTACTGTAGGAAAAGGGGTGCAATATGAAAAAACAAGAAGTTGAATTGACTCTCGCAGGCAGAGCATATTTAATAATTCAGGGCATAGAATACGAAAGAATAGGTAGCAGTACAGATGAGCGCATTTGTTTTTCTACCGTCAGACACGAAGGTTGGGCATTATTGACCTACGATCAGCTGATCAATAGTAACTACACTATCAGAATTAAAGATGAATATAAGATTCAGGTCTTGTGAACTATAGAATAAGACTATGGAGCTGAGGAGCATTTGCTTCTTGGCTCTTTTCTTTTTGAGAGGAACTTTGATTCCGGTACAGGAGTCGAAGTTGGAAAATGCTTTCGAAAAACATTTTCTGACATATATTGACTAAGATTCTATACCATGATATAATAGTACAAATAGCGATTCTACGCTAAGTATCGCTTATTATGAGTGTGGAGGTATAGGATAATGAAACAGGATAAATCAAAGTGGATAGCTTTCTTTACTCAGCAAGTTGCTACTGAAAAAGAAAAGATTTGTTCAAGATATAAGAACTACAAAGATCAAGCAAGTGCAATAAATCATTATATTAATGATATACGGGATAATTCGATTCGCTCTTTGAAAGCAAATTCAAATGAATTATCCCAGTCTGAGTTGCTTGATGAAATTCTTATTATAACGTATGCATCTTACATAGTAATGCTTGATGCACGTAATTCTGTATGGCCTTATGAATACATGGCTTTTGCACGACGTATCGGAGAGTTATGGGAGCCGTTCTGCAAATTGCCCTTTGAATATCCAATAAAAAAGCTGACAATTATTGCTCCTCCTGATTTCAATAAAGTTCAGGATACCATAAAGAAAGATGCTACGAATTATATAGATAGTTTAAAACTGGATCAGGAAACTAAAGACGAATTGAAGCGCCACTATGCAATTCCGTGGACAATGGTTGATAGCGGTGGAATCAAACTCGGACTTGATCTTCATTTTGAACAAGACGGTATTCATTATAATTGTGACTTCAAAAGTGGATTTAGTTCAAACGAAAAAGGCAATACGAACCGCTTGCTACTTGTTGCAAGTATCTATAATTCACTTGGTGAAATCGAAAAAACGATATTGTTTGTAAGACAACCTGAAGATGATAATAATCACTATCTTCAGACTTTAAAAAACTCTCCTTATTGGGATGTATACTGTGCAAACGATGGATACGCTGCAATGAAACGATTCACAGGTTTCGATATGCGTGAATGGCTTGATAATAACGTCGATTGGAAAAATGATATAAGCAGCGAATTAAGGGAACATCTTGAGAAAAATGATCTTTTGCGCTACTTGACATGGTAAAACCGATGTGTTATACTTAAGTTAGAGCTTAAGTATAACCAGTGAGGGATATAAACATGAAAGATCAGTTTTGTTCGTTTTATACCAATTCAGAAGATATTACGTTTTATATGTCTTCTCGGTTAGGGATACATGATGGTGACATTATTTTGGAACCATCAGCAGGAGAAGGTATATTCATAGATGAGATACTGAATGCAAAAAAGAAAGTTCACATTGATGCTTTAGATATCAATGATGACGCTATTTCAGTTTTGCAAAAAAAATATAATGATAATCCTGACGTTGATGTTCGTAAAACAGATACCCTTTTTGATCCACAGCTTGATAAATATGATATGTCACAACTATGGTTAAAGCAAACCGATACACTGTTGGATGAACAGTTAGATTTTTTCAACTCTACAGGTGGACATTATACTAGTGTTATAGGCAATCCACCATATGGTGCTTGGCAGGATTATGAACGACGTGATCAATTAAAAAAGAAATATGTCGGACAGTATGTCAAAGAAACATATTCTTTGTTTTTATTGAGGTGCATATCTGTATTAAAACTAAACGGAAGATTATCATTTATCATCCCCGATACGTTTTTGTATGTCAATATGCACACAAAGCTTCGTGAGCTTTTATTGAAAAAAACTAAAATAGAGGAAATTATTATTTTTCCGTCAAAGTTTTTCCCTGGCATTAGTTTTGGATACTCTAATTTATGTATCATTACTTTAGAAAGAAGCGAAATGCAAGACGCCATAAACAATTCAGTAAAGATATATAGAGGATTTAAAAAATCCGAGGAATTTCGTAGGCTAATCGCAAATGATACGTTGCCAGCTTACATAGAGCGATTTAATCTTAAACAAAGTGAGGTCTTATCTAATCCTCAACATAGATTTGTTTTCGCTGATAATCAAATAGTTTCCTTATTAAAGGAAACCACAGTCAATCTTGGCGATATTGCAGATGTAGTAACTGGTTTCTATACGGGAAATAATAAGAAATTCATCAAAGCTGCATCGGATACCATAAAAGGTGCAAAAAACTATGAAGTTATAGATCAAAGTATGATAGTAGATAATTCGTCTACTGATGGAGACCCCAACTTATCAGAAGCGTATATTCCTTTTATAAAAAGTGCATCTGAAACACGCTATGTCCGTAACCATGAAGATTGGTATGTGCGTTGGGATAGTGAAACAGTATCATTTTACAAAGCAGATAAAAAAGCTCGATTTCAGAATTCCGAGTATTATTTTAAGACAGGTATCGGAATTCCTATGGTTAAATCAAGTAGAATTAAGGCTTTTCTAATGCAGAACCGAGTATTCGATCAATCCATTGTTGGAATATTCCCTAAAGATAAGACAAAGCTTAATTATATATTAGCTTTGATGAATTCTGATATCATCAATCAGATTATACATATTATCAATCCTACTGCTAACAACTCTGCTAATTATATAAAGCTTATTCCTTATATTGAACCTTCTTCAGAACATGTAGGTGAAATTAATGATCTGGTTGAAAAGATATTTGTTTTATCTGAAAACGGAGAAATGAAAAAGGTTGAAAAGATTGAAAAGGATCTTGATAGTATTATTACAGACATTTATTTTAAGAGGTGAAAACCATGAGGTGTAGCACATCAAATATTCAATTAGAAACTATCATCTCGAGGATAGAAAATGGAACTCTAAATTTGCAACCTGATTTCCAGCGGGGTGAAGTATGGAGCCTTCAAAAACAAAAAAACTGATTGATACCATATTAAGAAGATGGACAATACCGCCAATACATATTGTTCCTTCTGATGATATCGATGAGGTCTTAGATGGTCAACAGCGCTTGGTTGCAATCCGAGATTTTTGCAATGGCAATTTTGCCATTGACGGAAATATTCAACCTTATGATGATTTTATTCATTCGTTAGACGGATTATATTATAAGGATTTAGATAACAAAACTAAATCAAAGTTTCTACGTTATGAAATAGCTTTTGTAACCTTATTGGCAATCACATAAACGGCAGCTTTATCTCAATTATGAATTGGGACGTTATAGCGGATTTTGAGCCTGATTCAGGTGCTTATAATCGTGAAAGTATTATAGCTGCTTTTGAAAAGAATAAACTGATAACCCAACACTTTTCAAAATCAGAACAAGAGGATATATGCGCCGAAATAGCGGATAATTTAACGCCTATGTTTCATACTGTTTAATTGGATTTATTAAACAGATACATAAATCATAAGTGCAAATATAAAGAGTAGGACTGTGACAATGATTACAGTCCTTTCTTTTTCAATATAGTGTTTTAAATGTGAAGATAAAATGCTTTTTACTATATTTTAACACACGCATTAACGCACGCGTGCGTTAATGTATTTGCCAATAATTCAAAAAAGCACTTGACTTAACGCACAGAGTGTGATATAATACTATAAAATTTACACACGCGTGCGTTAAATGAGGTGTTACAATGAATATTGGATTTAAAGAAGATCTACACAATGAATTTAAAAGTGACAGAAACAAAATATCAGATACAGATATTATTGATGTTGTTATTGCATTTGCAAACACAGATGGAGGTAACCTGTACATTGGTGTTGAGGATGACGGAGAAATTACAGGTCTGCATCCAACTCATAAAGATGCAGTACAGCTTGCTGCGTTTATTGCAAATAAAACTGTTCCGCCTGTTACAGTTCAGGTTGAGAAGGAAGATGATGATTCTTACGTTAAGGTTTTTGTTCCAAAATGCCGAAGTATAGTAGCATCTTCATCAGGTAAACTTTTAAGACGAAGAATAAAATCCGACAACACTCCTGAAAATGTACCTTTATATCCTCATGAAATAAATTCAAGATTATCCGATTTAAGACTTTTGGATTTTTCAGCACAGTGTGTTCCTGAAGCCACTTACATTGATCTGGATGATATCGAACGTGAAAGGCTTCGCAATATTATACGAATTTATCACGGAGAACAGGCATTATTAGAGTTAGAAAACGAAGAACTTGATAAGGCTTTAAGATTAGTAGATGAAGTAAATGGAAAACTTATACCTACTTATACAGGAATGCTTCTTATAGGACGCGAAGATAAATTGAAGCTTAGAGTACCTACTGCTGAAGCATCGTTTCAAGTAATGAATGGAACAAATGTCATTATGAACGAATCAGTAAATCTACCTATACTTGCTGCTTTTGAAAAAATAGGAACTTTCATGGATGCAAGAAATTCTGAAGAGGAAATAGAAGAAGGATTTTTCAGAATTTCAGTATTTGATTATAACAAAAGAGCAGTCAGAGAAGCCCTTGTAAATGCTTTTTGCCACAGAGATTATACAATATTAGGACGAATCCGAGTTTTATTAGACGATGACGGATTGACGATAAGTAACCCCGGTGGTTTTATCGAAGGCGTTACTCTTGAAAATCTTCTTACTGTTGAGCCTCACGGACGAAATCCCGCTCTTGCAGATGCATTAAAAAGAATCGGACTTGCTGAAAGAACAGGTCGTGGTATTGACAGAATATATGAAGGATCTCTTTTATATGGAAAGCCTTTACCTGATTACTCAGAATCAAACGCTGTATCTGTCAAACTCTTTATTCCAAAGGGATTACCCGATAAAACATTTACAAAGCTTATATCCGATGAACAGAAAAAAACGGGACAAGCACTGCCGATAAATACACTTCTCGTTTTAAATGAACTAAAACGTAATAGAAGAGCGAGTTTGGCAGAATTATCAGAAACAACGCATATTAATGATGCTAAAATAAAAATAACAGTAGAAAAACTCGTTGAATCAGGTTTGATTGAAGCCATAGGCAATGGAAGAAGCAGATATTATACGCTTAGTGCTAAGATTTATAAGCAATCCGATAATATTAAAGGCTATGTTAGGCAAACTGGTATAGATAAAATCAGGTACCCTGAGATGATAATAAAATTTGTGAAAAGTAATAATGGTAGAATTGCCAGAAAAGAAGCCGCTGAGCTTCTTAAAATTAATGAAGCACAAGCCTATCGTTTACTCAAGAAAATGGCAGACGAAGGACGCCTATCATTAGTTGGAAAAGGAAAATTTGCTTATTATATTATGAAATGATCTCCAAGAATCAATACGGTGGTTTTGACGATAAACAAAAGGCAGCAGACGTAAATCACGACTTATGCTTATAAAAGGAAAAACGATAGAAGGTTTTTTATGGATAAATATATAAATCCCTTTTCAGTTAATGCAAATACACTTGCAAATCAATTCGATAATGCCTATGAAAAAAAGGATATATCTGCAATTGAGCAGTTGATTGATTCTGCAAAACAAACTATTGATGATGCCAATCTTACACAAGGGCAGATTACAGAAACCAATGCTTCAAAAGCTCATATTTGCTATTCCATTGCAACTAGTTACGGAAACATCGGTCAACTGAAAAATACAATTAATGATGAAGAATTAATTAAGGGGCAACTATATTATTTCAGAGAGAGTATAAGATTTATAGAAGTTGCAGAGTACAATCAAGATCAGTATGCACCTTATGTTTTAGGATTCAAACAGAATCTATATACAAATTACGGAAACACTATGCAAATATGCGGAAGATTTATTTCTGCAATTGAACAATATCAAAA
>Ga0129317_1002574_pt1 | contig 10122 bp, 8 predicted proteins | sample Cm1ome_FD_94430 | JGI IMG/M metagenome (GOLD analysis project Ga0129317, IMG submission 94430) | Eastern black-and-white colobus group fecal microbial communities from Wisconsin, USA - Cm1105 metagenome | ecosystem: Host-associated > Mammals > Digestive system > Large intestine > Fecal | place...
GCCACAAGAGCCTGCCGATGCATATTTTCGACAACAGCAGACACAGACAAGAACGCTACGGCCTTATATAATGTTAAAAAGTGCCCCGGAATATGCGTAATGCGGCGGAATTATGCTAATTTTGCCGAGATTATGGCGTATTATCTGACCATAGACCAAGGCAACACGTGCGTCAAAGTTGACATCTGGGATGGAAACAGCGACAAAATAGTGGCGAGCAGGACGTTCGACACGCTGCAAGTATCTGACCTCAAAATGCTTTGCAACGGCCATAAGCCCTCTGCCTCCATATACTGCACCGTGAGCGAACGCGACCGGATCATCATCGAGTCCCTGGCCTCGCTGACACCGCACGCCGTAGAGATGTCCGTGGACATGCCGATGCCGGTACGCATAGCCTATACCACACCACGTACTCTTGGGCTCGACCGTGTGGCCGCCGCCATAGGCGCTTACAGCCTATGCAAAGCCAATCGCGACATCCTGGTCATAGACATCGGAACAGCCATCACCTACGACATAGTCAGCGCCGATGGCATATACCGCGGCGGCAACATCGCCCCCGGCGTGGACATGCGTCTGCGTGCGCTCAACCATTTCACGGCTCGCCTACCCCTGGTAACCATCGATGACACCACCGATGTACCGCAATGGGGTACGGACACAGTCTCGGCACTGCGTGCCGGAGCCCTCGAAGGCGTCGTGGGCGAAATACTGCACTATCGCAATAACGCCGGCGCCGGGGCACACATCGTTGTCACCGGCGGCCAGGCGCCGCTTATATTGCGACATCTACCTTTCCAACCGATTACGCACCCACACCTCGTAAGCCTCGGGCTTTACACAATACTACGATACAATTTCGAACAATGAGAATATTTGCAACCATCCTACAAAGGCACGCTAAGGCCGCTTGCACGACCCTGGCTTTGGCATTAGCCGCAATGGGCGTCGGCACCGCCACCGCCCAAAACACCGTAATCACGCCCTACTCGCGCTACGGCTACGGCATCTTGGGCGACAACGCCACCGCGGCCCAAAAGTCCATGGGCGGTGTGGGCTATGCCGCCAGTTCCGGACGCCAGACCAACGTCATGAACCCCGCATCGTATGCAGCCATAGACACCCTCACTTTCCTCTTTGATATGGGCGTCACCGCCGTATCCCAATGGCAACAAGAATACGACAAAAGCAATCACGACTTCGGCGGCGGCCTCGACTACATCACCTTACAGGTGCCCATAGGCCGATACATGGGCGCAAGTGTGGGATTGCTCCCCTATGGCAGCGTAGGCTACAGCTTCGGCAATGCCATCGACAACGGCAGCGTCAGCCGCCAAGGCTCGGGCAGTATCAACCAGCTGTACCTCGGCATCGCCGGACGTCCCTTCCGCGGCTTCGGCGTGGGCGCCAACATCGCCTACCTCTTTGGTTCGACCATCAACGACACCTATGCCGTGACCTCATCCACATCGACATCACTATTCGAGCGCACACTCAAGGTCCGCGACTGGTATGCCGAATTCGGCGTGCAATACCACTTCTACGTAAGCAAACGCAACCGACTCTCACTGGGCCTCGTATACGCCCCGGCCAAAGACTTGCATGGCGACACATATGGCGTATACTACTACGCATCACAGGAAAACATCACGCCCGACACCGTGGGTTATACCAAACTAAACGGCCTGTATTCGCTACCTGAAAAATGGGGCGCCGGCATTTCGTGGACACACAACAACAAGCTGACCGTGGCCGCCGACTACACCTACCAGCCATGGAGCAAGGCCAAGTATGCCGCCCTCGAGAGCTTTGAACAGACCAATTTTGCCGACCGTTGGCGCGTGGGTGCCGGTCTTGAATACACGCCCAATATACGCGGCAACTACGGCCAACGCATACACTACCGGCTGGGCGGATACTACACCCACGACTACATCATGGTACGCGATAACAATGTGCGCGAATACGGCGTCACCCTCGGCTTCGGGCTGCCCGTGCCGGGATACAAAACCACGGTAAACATAGGCTTCGAATGGAAGCACCGCGCCGCCAATCCCGACCCACTCATCAAAGAGAATTACTTTAACATCACTCTCGGCCTAAACTTCAACGAGATGTGGTTCCGCAAGAGCAAAATTTATTGACAACGTCCCTGTCCATGATTTCACAGTGTTTCAGACATTCGCCACGCGCATTGCTGGCCGCAGCCGTTCTGGCCGCAGCTATAGCCTCATGCGCCGACGAGCAGGAACACAGCTATGTAGCCAACGTCTCCGACCCACTGGCAACACCCACCATGTCCACGACCAACGTCTCTACACTCATATCCGATTCGGGATACACTCGCTATCACATCACCGCCCCGCTATGGAATATCTACGACGATATTCCCGACCCAATGTGGAAGTTTCCAAAAGGATTGAACCTCGTCAACTTTGACATGGAAATGAAACCGGCCGCAGCCATGCGTTGCGATTCAGCTACGTACTTCAGCCAACGCCGTCTGTGGCGCCTCGACGGCAACATCGTGATGGTCAACGTCCAGCGCGACACATTCCTGACCGAGCAATTATATTGGGACCAAAACCAATGCAAGGTATACTCAGACTCGTTCATACACATCGTACGCACCAACCACATAATCGAAGGCTACGGATTCGAGTCCAACCAGGAAATGACACAATACAATGTCAACCGCCCTACGGCCATCATCCCCGTGGACCGCTCGGAGAAAGGAGGCAAAGGCCAACGACCCTTCGGACCCGGCATGACTGCCGTGGCTCAGGACAGCCTGCCCTCCGGAACACCGCGGCCCGAACGACCTCTACCTCCCGAACGCGCCTCCAGACGCCGCAACGTCTTCGGCGGTATCGGCACAATCGAGCCCGGCGATCCGGCGGGACTATCCTCGGCTACAAAAACGCGTACGCCAATAAAACGCTGACGCACAGAATCACAACCAACACCCACGGCATCCCGGCGTCACACAACAAACAACCTTTGCGCTCCTCACCTAAACAATTATAGCCATCCATCATGGAAATCTGGATAATCGTAACCCTTGTATCACTGCTGTTCAGCGGTCTGTTTTCAGGCGCCGAAATGGCTTTCGTCACCAGCGACCGCGTGCGCGTCGAAATAGACGTCAAACAAGGCGGCATCATAGGCCGAGTACTGCGGCGATTCTACGCCAATCCGCAGTTTTTTATCTCGTCCATTTTGGTCGGCAATAACATCGTTCTGGTCATCTATGGTATGGGGGCGGCCAAACTGCTTGACCCTCTGCAAGATCCGCTGGGTATAGACGACGGAACGCTGCTGTTGATGCAAACCATCGCTTCGACAATCGTCATCATCATCACCGGCGAGTTTCTACCCAAGACCATCTTCCGCATCAACCCCAACGCCTCGATGCGCTTCATCGCCATTCCGATTTTCCTGTTTTACATCATACTATACCCCATCGCGATGCTGGCTACGGCCATATCTCGCGGACTCATGCGACTATTCGGCCTCAAGTCGGACCAAGTGGAAATCAAGATGATATCCGTATCGGATCTCAACGATTACCTCGAAGACACCATTGACAGCCTGCACGACCAAAAAGAAACCGTAGGCACCGAAGTCAAGATGTTTCAAAACGCGCTCGATTTCTCCAACACCCACCTTCGCGACTGCATGATTCCGCGCAACGAGATTGTCGCCGCCAAATCGGACATTACCTACGACGAACTCTCCAAGTTGTTCACCTCCAGCGGCCGTTCCAAGATCCTTATATATCGCGAAGACATCGATGACATCATCGGATACATACATGTCAGCGAACTTTTCGACCCCACCAGCGACTGGCGCAAGCATATCAAGCCGGTACTGTATGCGCCCGAGGCACTGTTGGCCAACAAGATGATGCGCCGCCTGCTCAACGAAAAAAGATCCATGGCCATCGTCGTAGACGAATTCGGCGGCACCGCCGGCCTGGTCACACTCGAAGACCTCGTCGAGGAAATATTCGGAGACATTCAAGACGAACATGACAAGGCGGCCCCGACGGCTCGCGACCTCGGAGGCGGCATTTACGAATTCTCGGGGCGATGCGAAATCGCAGACCTCAACGACACATACCATCTCGATATTCCCGAAGAAGATGATTATCAAACACTTGCCGGATATATACTGCACAACACCGGAGCTATTCCGGAAAAAGGCGAAACCATCACCTTGGGCAACCTGTCCATAGAAGTGCTGCGCAAGTCGGCGGCGCGTCTCGAGCTTTTGCGTGTAACACGCATACCCTCGGACGAGCAATAGTGCGTCCCGATGGCCAAAGCAGCCCGAAAGACGAAGCCTATACAAACATCAGAAACAGCTGTAATTCAGCCGAATTATACCGCCGAAACACCTTGCCTTGATTAGTCGACAGCTTTGACCGGCTCGCTATATCCGTAACTATCGGCTCGAAGGATAATGCCGCTTCACCTCCGGCGCTATCAGACTTGACGGCCCGGCCCGAAAATTCCTAAAAAAATTTAATATCGGGTTTTTCTTTCCTCAACTCTTATGCCTCTATCAATTATTCGTAAATTTGTGGCATAGTTCAATTCTAATACACTATATACTTATTCATATGAAGAGATTATACACACTCACTATGCTCGCGCTGGTTGCCATGCTCCCGGCCGCAGCACAACAGCTGTTTACAACCTCCTTTGAGACCGAAAGCGACTTCAAAGCGTGGAAGGTCTTCGACGTCAATGCAGACGGATCCACCTGGCAGTTCTCGGCCGATAACGACCCCGGCAGCCGTTGCTACTACAACTACAATGGTAGCAATAACGGCAATGACTGGCTAATCTCACCGGCCATCACTCCGACAGCAGACGGCAATGTGATCATACGCTACCACTACAAAGGCAGCTCCTACGGCGAATCCTTCAAGGTTTTCAGCGGCAACGCCCAGACCGTCGAGGCCATGACCAACCAACTTGCCGACTATCCCATAGTCCACGGCGATGAGTACGGTAACTTTGTCATTCTGCCCGTAAAAGGCGGAGAACCGTTCCACATCGGATTCTACTGCTACTCCACGGCCGACAGATTCCGCCTCTATCTGCGCGATGTAATCGTCGAATCCGCCGACAACCTCGTGGATCTCAGCCTGACGGAAATCGTGACCCCGTGTACCGGCTGGGACCTTACAAACAAGGAGGAAGTCTCCGTCAAAATCAAGAATATCGGTATGGATGCAGTGACATCGTTCCCCGTGACTATCAGCGTCAACGGCAAGGAAGTCCTCTCCGAGACCGTCACCAAGGCCCTCAATGCCGGCGAAGAATTCAAATATATCTTCAAAGGCACTCTAGACCTGTCGACCCCTCGCGCACTCTATGAAGTGACCGCCACCGTCTCGCATCCCGACGACATCGAAGCCGCCAACAACTCCAAGACCGTGAAAGTGCGCCACCGCGCTCCGGCCACAGTACCCTACTCCACCGGCTTTGAACCCACCGAAGACAACTCGGGCATCAAAACATTCAACCTCAACAACGACTCCGGCGACTGGGGCGTGGAGGTAGGCTCATTCTGGATCAACCTCGCTCGCACCGGATACGGATACCTCGGATACAACTACGACAAAGAACATGCCGCTGACGACTGGATAATCCTCGAACCAATCAATATCGAACCGGGATACTACGTGGTACGCTTCTGGTATTCGGGCGACGACAACCACAACGAAAGACTCGGCTTCTACTGGGGCAACGAACAGCTCCCCGATAAAATGACGAATAAAGTGGTCGAATACAACCCCTTTGCACGCGGAGCTTACGAAGAATCCATCAATATCGTACACTTTGACAAGGCACAGACCGTATGCTTCGGCTTCTACGCCTTCTCCGACCCGGACGAAAACTGGATTACCATCGACGACTTCAGCGTCGAGCGCATCGATGACCCCAACAGCGTCGACATCTGTGCCGAGAAATTCATTGCTCCCGCCAGTGCATACATTCCCACAATATCATATAAAGACGTGACTGTCAGCGCTCGCAACGTCGGCCTTGTAGACAAGACCATCCTTGCCAACTTGTACATCGACGATGCTCTCGCTGCAAAACAATATGTATCCTTCGCCGCACAACAAAACAAACAAATCACCTTTGAAGGAGCACTCGCGTCCCTGACCAAGGGCAAGCACACGCTCAAATGCGAACTGGTGTGCGACGGCGACACCAAGCCCGAAAACAACGTTCTCACCCTCGAAGTCAAAGCCTTGGGCGACCCTGACATATTCTACGACTTCGAAGACGGCAAGATTCCGCAAGGCTTCGCCTTCCACAACGAGGGCGACAATAGTCTTGCCCCCGGAGCCATCGAGGAATTCGGCGAAACCGGCTGGGCCGTCCAATCATTCTATCAGGAGCATGCACTTCTGGGCAAAAACTTCCTCGGAGCTTCGACATTCATGACCTCCGGCGCGGCCGACCGCTACTGCATCCTGCCTCGCGTCAAGGTCGAATCGGAAGACGCATGTTTCGTATGGACCTCGGGCGTAATGAGCGCCACTTTTGCCGAAAGCTACGACATCAAGGCCTCCGACAGCTCCGACCCGCTATACATCGGCTGGTACGATCGCCTCACCAGCATAGCGCTGTCCCAAGAATCGCGCTTCAACGATGGTGTTTCTCTCGGCAAGTATTTCGGCAAAGACATATATATCGCCATCCGACTCACTAGCGCCAAGGGCGATGCCGTGATGTTTGACAACCTCAGCATCTTCGGCTGCTCGGCATCGGCCGGCATCGCGGATGTAACGGTAGACAACGATAGCAATGCCCCCATCGAGTACTACAATATCAACGGTGTACGCGTCAACAATGACAACCTTGCTCCCGGCATCTACATCCGCCGCCAAGGCAGCAAGACCACCAAGGTTGCCATCCGCTAAAAATCCGCTCAAACGTTTAACCGGTCGAGCGTTTAACCCCAATAGCATCTAACCGAGAAGGGCGTCCGGCTATACCGCCGGGAGCCCTTCTCTCTTTTCATCCTCATCATCTGCGCCAAGCTCAAGCGCCAACGAAGTGCAAAAGGAGACAAAATTGCTTCTCCGAAACGCAAAGGCAGCCAATGCCACGACAAATATCACCCACCAAAACAAATATCCCACCACCTTCAAACGACTTTCTGAAGGATTTTTATGGTTCAAAACAGCTCAAAAGCCGCCCAAAAACTCTTTTTTCGGCATTTTTATCGTTTTTTTCCTCCAAAATTTGCATGGCTCAAAAAAACAACGTACCTTTGCAACGCAAAAACACGGATGGTGCCATAGCTCAGTTGGTAGAGCAAAGGACTGAAAATCCTTGTGTCCCCGGTTCGATTCCTGGTGGTACCACAAAATCAGAGAGTTGCATACCGCAACTCTCTTTTGCTTTCTCTTCACTTCTCATATTGTTTTATATTTATGTCCTTCGAGAAAATCAGTTACAGCCCGGACAAATTAACCGCGAGTATCCTTCTTATATTTTTTATCCTTATAGCATCCACTATCGGAGCCGCTATCTTAGATTATATACTCGGCTGTATTCTGCATCCGGTACCGGCAAATATAACGGATGAACACATAGACGGAGAAGAGCTATACACTGTTATGACTGGGACCGAATCTCTGATATTCAGAATTACCTATACATGCATATTGTTTAGCGTGTCATACTTTCTCTTGCATAAACTCAAGTTTAGCTCATGGGACAAATTCATAGTTATGAGCATAATTACAATAATGGTTCTCGCATTTATGTTTATTATTTAATACGGTACTTCTGCCCGAAAACCACAACCCAATACACATCACATTATGTCCAGCGAAATATTATACGTGGTGCTGCCCGAATATGCAGATCACGAGATTGCATACCTCGCGCAAGCCATCAACGTGGACCAATATGCGCTGAAAGAGCATCCGAAATACATCAACCGCATCGTAGCGCCTACTGCCGAGCCGGTGAAGTCCATCGGCGGATTTCGCGTAATCCCGGACTACACCTTCGAGAATATGCCGCAAGACTACGCGGCACTGGTGCTTATCGGCGGAATGGGATGGACAACACCCGTGGCAGATGCCGTCACGCCAATTGTGAGCCGTGCCGTAGCCGAAGGCCGAATTGTCGGCGCTATCTGCAACGGCGCATCGTTTATGGCTAAATGCGGACTGCTGAACAACGTTCATCATACAGGCAACGGCTTGGGGCAATTGAAAATATGGGGCGGTAAACAATACACCAATTCCGCAGGATATATCAACCGACAGGCCGTCAGCGATGGCAGAATTGTCACGGCCAACGGCTCGGCTACGCTCGAATTTGCTCGTGAGATGCTATTGCTGCTTCACGCAGATACGCCCGAAGCCATCGATATGTTCTATCACTTCAACAAAGACGGCTTCTGCGCTCTAAGTAAGTATCCATCTGAGTAGGACTGATTTGCAATCCACACAATAGCCTATGCCATACCGGCATACTATCGGACAGGCAGGCTAAGCGTATACACATCTACGGCATTGCCGCCTCGGTGGCCGCGGCCTTGCGAAGTGCTTACAACAACGCTCCCGTCGGGACTGATATCAAGACCCACGGGATAGGAATCGGCCGGTATGGTCAGCATTTTCCTGAGCGTACGTGCATCCACAAGATGGAGGCAACTGGCCGTATTACTTGCCGCCAAAAGGTAACGACCGTCAGTCGTGATGGCGATAGTTCGTATTCCGCCGGTAAGATACAATGTCTTGATGTCGCATGCGTCTAATGCCACAGAATGCGGCCCTTTGCCGCTTTTTCCATCGTTTCCATGCATCCGGGCTATGGCATCCATAACCTTGGACATTGGAATGCGCTGCACCGCCCCGGCACGATTGGCGCTCAGATACAGACAATCGTTGGCCACAACCAAGTGCCTGATATTAGACAACATACCCGTGAGGCGTCCGACAAAGCATTCGCGATGTACATCAACAACGGCAATGCCACCCTTGCCGCCCATGCACGCCACCAAGACATAGCGACCCTGTGGCGTAAACACTGTGCCACGCAAGGCATTACCACTCCCATTATCGCGATCAACCTTACGATTCAACGGCAAATTGAGGCTCAACCGATGGTCTATGACCACATTGGCGCGTTGGCGCCACATTTGGGGACGTGGATCGGTGATGTCTATCAACCCCACCGTATTGTCCCCCCAATGAGCGATAGCTACAACATCGTTCCATGGAGACACAGCCACCATCTTGGGTAGCGTCCCCACGTCAAGTATGCGCACTACAGAATCGGTACGTGTATCGATGACAGCAACGGCCGAAGGCTCCTGAGCATTGATATCAAAACTACGTCGATAGTACGGCACCCAGAAGTAACGGCCCCCATGACTGAAAGCCCCTTCGACGGGACGTCCGCCAAAGACACGCACATTGCGCTCTTTGTAATGACGAAACGTATACAAAGGCGTTCGAGGCGCCCACAACGCCGAGTCCCCGACGGTAATGTCGTGCGAAATCACAGCCAACTTGGCATGCGTGCGTGCATCGTATACCACCGTACGACATCCCTCAAGCATATTGACGTAATACTTTGTCCCATCAGGGCTGAAATTTACACTCTTGGGCGAAAACACATCGCGGTCAAGAGTGGTGCGTTCGCTCCACGAGTACTGCTGGTGACGCGTCAACAACGTCATCGTTGCGCCGGTGGACACATCCGTGGCAGACACCCCGAGACGAGGATGCACCTCGGCCGGAGCGCCGGACGCTAAAACTTGGAAGAGAGTGAATGCAGCGAGAGCCAACGCGCATGACAAACGATTAATCAGCAACACAGCCGTTTAGGTATTATTTGATGGTTTAGAGTTGAATATACTTTGCCACACCGCACGCGGCATAGGCACGACAAAATTAACAAATTTTGTCCACATAGCGAATTTTTTGTAAATTTGTCTATCCATCACACCAATATTGTCCTAAATAAATTTAGGTGACAGCGTAACGTGCAACGCCATAGAGCATCGCAAAAATCACATTAGAATTACCCCCCCTAAGCCAATAATGCATCGTCCGGAGGGGGTGTAAAA
>Ga0129317_1002579_pt1 | contig 10107 bp, 9 predicted proteins | sample Cm1ome_FD_94430 | JGI IMG/M metagenome (GOLD analysis project Ga0129317, IMG submission 94430) | Eastern black-and-white colobus group fecal microbial communities from Wisconsin, USA - Cm1105 metagenome | ecosystem: Host-associated > Mammals > Digestive system > Large intestine > Fecal | place...
TTAAGGCACGAATTTCGAACTTTTTCTAATAATAACGAACTTTTTTTTCTTCTTTCTGAAGGCTTTTCTTTGATTTTTGAGACTTCTTGATTGTCTCTGTATTTTCTAATGCGTTTGCCCTGTCGGCAGAAAACCAAAACCAGTATCCTATATTATTTACATTCGTACGGTAACTATTATCTGTTTCATTCATCCTTTTGTATATTTGTATCGCCAAAAGCAACTTAATCACACCGTATCATGTTTTATTTACATGAAAATAAAAGAATACAGTATGAGACTTACATATATTTATCACAGTGGCTTTGCGATCGAAACAGAAGGATATACTATCCTGATCGATTATTTTAAAGATACGGGGAAAACACCGGATACGGGATTTGTCCACGATGAACTGCTTCGACGCGCGGGTACATTATATATATTATCCTCCCATTTCCATCCGGATCATTTCAACCCAGACATCCTGAAATGGAAAGAGATTAAGTCGGATATCAAATATATTTTCTCCAAAGATATTCTGAAACGCCACCGGGCGACAGCCGAAGATGCTGTTTACCTTAAGAAAGGGGACGTTTTTGAAGATGAAAATATCCGTATCCGGGCATTCGGTTCGACTGATGTAGGCATTTCTTTCCTGATAGAAGCGGAAGGCAAACTGCTATTTCATGCCGGCGACCTGAATAACTGGCACTGGAAAGACGAATCGACACCACAGGAAGTGGCTAAAGCCGAAGGCGATTATTTGCGGGAACTGGATATACTGGCTCAAGCAACCGGACATCTGCATCTCGCCATATTTCCGGTCGATCCGCGTATCGGAACTGATTTTATGCGGGGAGCGGAACAGTTTGTCGACCGGATAAAGACTGACGTTTTAGTCCCTATGCACTTTTGGGAACATCCCGCCGAAGTAGTAGCATTCGGCCCTTATGCCGAATCGAAGGGATGCCGTTATATCCTGTTGTCCTATCCCGGAGAAAGCACTGATTTTTAATTTATAAAGAAAACAAGTATGGAAATCAAAAGTAGATTTGATCATTTCAACATCAACGTCCTCGACCTCGAAAGAAGCATTGCTTTCTATAACAAAGCGCTGGGTCTGAAGGAACATCACCGCAAGGAAGCAGCCGACGGCTCTTTCGTTCTCGTTTACCTGACAGACGACCAGACAGATTTCCTGCTGGAACTGACCTGGCTGAAAGACCGTAACGAGCCGTACGAACTGGGAGATAACGAAAGCCATCTCTGTTTCCGTGTAGCCGGCGATTACGATGAAGTACGCAAATTCCATAAGGAAATGGATTGCGTATGTTACGAAAATACCGCCATGGGATTGTATTTCATCAACGACCCGGACGATTACTGGATCGAAATACTACCGGCTAAATAAAAAAGGTAATACCTTAACCAAAATTGTATCAGCTCTTCACCGGCAATACAATTTTGGTTAACCCGTCATCGAAAGGTTCCTCTTTCCGCCGGTAATAAAATTCATAAGCCGTACCTTCCGGCTCGTATCCTTTCTGCATCATCCAGAAAGTCATCTCGCCATATAAATAATCAATTTCTTCATAATCGCCTTTAAATAAACAATGCACGACTTTGGATTGCGGTATTACGCGTGACCGGACGTTTTCGTCTCCTTCCATCAGGCAGGACACAGGGAAACAAATTTCCACATCCAGGTCATATATATCCATATTCAGATAATCGTAGTAAATGATAAAAGGCACATCCGTCATATATTCCCCTGTTTTCCGGAGAAGGGCCAGTGCATCCTGACGTTTTCGGGCAAGCGTCCACTCTAAATCCTTGTAACTGACTTTCGTACGGGTCGATAAAACAGGTTGTTCCGCCCGGACCATAAGCCGTATGTCTGAAACCTGTGGCATAGTGTTATTCATTAATGGGTTAAGAATCTACCGAATATAAAAAAAAAACCTAAAGAACGGTTGTCACCGGAAAGAAAAAAGTTGAAAATGACGTATTTTGATCCGGCTATTAAGTAAAGTTACATTTATTGTCACATTTGAAAACTGATACTATTCAGCATTTTTTTTAATAAAATCATTGCAGCTAAGCATATTCCTCTTATATTTGCTATCCAGAAAGACTCATTATTAATCATAAATATAAAATCATGGAGAAGCCTTATGTAGTAGGTATTGATATAGGTGGTACCAATACTGTTTTCGGCGTAGTAGATGCAAGAGGAACAATCTTGTACAGTGGATCAATCAAAACTGGTAAATATACTGATATAGAAGAATATGTTGCGGAACTGGGACAAGGTCTTTTATCAGTAATCGACCAGGCCGGAGGTCCGGATAAGATCAAAGGTGTCGGCGTAGGAGCTCCTAACGGTAACTTCTTCAACGGTTGTATCGAATTTGCCCCGAACCTTCCATGGAAAGGTAAAATACCTTTGGCACAGTTGATCAGCGAACAAATCGGCGGTATTCCCGTTGCATTGACTAACGACGCCAATGCTGCTGCAATCGGTGAAATGACTTACGGAGCAGCACGTGGTATGAAAGACTTTATCGTTATCACTCTGGGAACAGGTGTAGGTAGCGGTATCGTTATCGGAGGTAATCTGGTTTACGGACATGACGGTTTTGCCGGTGAGTTGGGACACGTGATTATGCGTCGTAACAATGGCCGTCCTTGCGGTTGCGGTCGTCAGGGATGCCTTGAAACATATGCATCCGCTACCGGTGTAGCACGTACAGCCCGTGAATACCTCGAAATCCGTAAAGACGAAAGTTTGTTGCGCGATCTGGATCCGGATGAAATCACTTCAAAAGATGTATTCGATGCAGCCATGAAGAATGATAAACTGGCACTTGAAATCTTCGAATTTACAGGAAATATCCTGGGTGAAGCTTTTGCTGATGCTGTTGCATTCTCCAGCCCGGAAGCCATTATTCTGTTTGGTGGTCTTACCAAGGCAGGCGATCTGATCATGAATCCGATCAAACGTTCTATGGACAAGAACATGCTGAAGGTTTACGAAGGTAAAACAAAACTTCTTTTCTCTCAATTGAAAGAAAGCGATGCTGCCGTATTGGGAGCCAGCGCTTTGGGTTGGGAAGTGAAAGAGTAATCGTATTCACTGGGGTTCTGCCCCGGATCAAGGGCGGCCTGAGGTCGCCCTTCTTTTTTATATATCACTTAATTATCAGAGACATGAACCATCCTTTGCATCAATTTATCTATTGCCCCAAATGTGGAGCCAACACCTTCATCGAACGTAATGAAAAAGCGAAACAGTGTACAACGTGCGGTTTCGTATACTATTTCAATCCTTCTTCGGCAGTAGCCTGTTTCATCCGAAATGCCGCCGGAGAGATTCTACTGGTGCGCCGGGCTAAAGAACCTGCCAAAGGGACGCTCGACCTGCCGGGCGGATTCGTCGATATGTTCGAATCGGCGGAAGATGCGGCACACCGCGAAGTAAAAGAAGAAACGGGACTGGATATTACCGAATGCCGTTATCTTTTTTCCATTCCTAACTTATATATGTATTGCGGTTTCGAAGTGCACACGGTAGATATGTTCTTTGAATGCCATGTAAAGGATTTCATAGGTGTCCATGCGGAAGATGATGCCGCCGAAATCGTTATCGTGAAAAAGGAAGAGTTGAAAGCGGAAGAGTTCGGGTTGATGTCGATAAAGAAGGCCATTAGACTTTACAAAGAAAACAACTGTTAACTTCCATCGATTCATCTATCAATTGACAATTAGAGGACGGAATATTCCGTCCTTCTTATTTTCTGTGTTACAATTTTTATACCACATCCTGTTTATTAGATTTTTTTCAAAAAAAGAGGATATATAATCATAAAAAACATCATAGTTCTAAAAGAACTCCATACTAAATATTCGGCACAAATGTATTAATAATTTATTACATACTGTTATTTTACGTCAACAAAAGAAGGATTATGCTTTATTTTTAACATTTACAATAACAAGGTATATATAAATACCACTCTATACTTTAACGTAAACTTCACCCTTTGATTACACTCATATTGTATATTTTAATAGAATCATAAACTAGTTGGTTTTGTGTAATACCCCCCTAGATTATTTAAGCAATATTTATTAATAGGACGAAAAGCAACATATAGAACACTTGAAAAAACAATCTTATAAAAAAAGTTTTTTAACTCTACTTAACCATGGTGATGCTATTGATAATTATAGTCTTTTTATTCTTGCTCCAACATAGTTCTTTTAGAACTAAGATCAAAAACATCAATAAACGTCAAATCTAAAGCAACTCCACTAACACTAGTATTATTATAAATAAACTCATTAATTATGTTGAAACACTTCAAACCTGTCAGCTTAATTCTTGTCGCAGGAGCAATAACACTTCCTACAAGTGTATATGCCAATTTAGCGCCAGAAAAGCAAGAAACCGCTATTACCCAACAAAGTGGTAAAGTAAGCGGTGTTGTAGAAGATGATTTCGGACCTGTTGCCGGAGCGTCAGTAGTGATCAAAGGAACCACCCACGGTAGTATTACCGATATGGATGGTAAATTCAATTTAGAAGGAGTAAAAAACGGAGACATTATCCAGATTTCTTTTATCGGATATGCTACTCAGGAAGTCACCTACACAGGCCAGCCTTCATTAAACATTAAACTAGCAGAAGACACTCAGAAGCTGGACGAAGTAGTCGTAACAGCTTTGGGTATCAAGAAAGATGCCAAGAAATTAGGTTATGCCGTAAGTAATGTATCATCTGAAGAATTAACCAGAACTGGCGGTTCAAACATCGCAACCGGACTTTACGGTAAAGCTACCGGTGTACGTATTCAGGCGGCACCTGGTGGCGGTACATCAGCGGTATCTATCTCCGTTCGTGGTCTTTCTTCTATTACAGGTAACACTCAGCCGCTGATTATTATGGACGGTGTTCCTGTACATAACAGTAATACAAACAACGATGGCTACTGGGGTAACCAACGCATCAATTCCAACGGTATGGTAGACATCAACCCCGAAGATATTGAGAACATCTCTATCCTAAAAGGAGCTGCCGCTTCTGCCCTATACGGATCGGAAGCTGCCAACGGTGTTGTGATGATTACTACCAAAAAAGCCAAAGCCGGTTCTGGTACACAGATTGACTTCAGTGCAAACGTAAGTTTCGACAAAGTCGCTTATATGCCTGAAATACAAAAGGAATATGGACCGGGTTACGACAACTCGCAATTAGGAAACAGCAGCATGGAAGCTTTAACAGGTTTCCGCCAAACACGTGTAGATCGCAACGGCAATACCATTGTTACACCTAACCGTGAAACTTTTTATTCGTGGGGTGCTAAATACGATCCCAGCAAAATGGTTACTTACTTTGACGGTACACAGCGTGCATTCGCACCGATTGACCACAACCAATGGGCAGATATCTTCCGTACCGGTGTAAACCAAACTTACAACCTGTCGTTGACCAACAGTTCCGAGAAAAACAACGTACGTTTCTCCTACACCTACAACGACGTGAAGGCTATGCAGCTCAACTCTAACAACCATAAGCATAATTTCAACCTGAACGGAACATTCAATGTAACCAATACCATCAAGTTGAATTATACGGCTACATATCAGAACCAGTTTATCAAGAACCGCCCGTATCGTATCAGCCGATTGACCAATAACTTCAGTGGTATGTTCGGAGGTTTTACCGATGTGGCTTACATGCGCGACCATACAGTGACAAGTCTCGGTTACCAAAACAGCACCTATGTCGGTAATGGCGGAACAAGCGATACATTGACGCCAGATGAACAGTTCCTTTACACCCCAATGGGTTCTACCTCATTAATAAGTGAATATTTCTGGAACATCATGGGTAAAGAGCAGCTGGAAGAACACCAGCGTTTCATTGGTGCAGTCAACCCGACTTGGGAAATCATCCCCGGATTAACATTGAACGGTCGTGTAGCTGCCGACTTGACTGTTGACAAGATTGAAAACAAAAACCGTGCAGACAACGCACATGTATTCTCTACCAACGGTCAGTATAGCGACTCTTATGGATTGAATAACAGCCGCTACCAGATTGTTTATAGCGATGTGATGTTGATGTTCGATAGAACATTCAATGAGCTTCATAATGTAACAGCCAACCTGGGTTGGACAGCTCGCCAGGAATCTTATTACAAATCGGATGTTAGCACCAGCCAAGGTCTGACACAAGAAAACTGGTTCCACTTGAACGCCTCTGTCGGAACAAAGAATGCAAGTATGAGCAGAGAAGATTTACTTAAAACAGGTGCTTTTCTGACTGCCAGCTACGGCTACAACGGCTGGGGATTCTTAGAAGGTTCTATCCGTCAGGAAAAGACTTCTACTTTGAAGAAAGGCAATAACTCATTCTGGTATCCTTCTGCTAGTGCCAGTATACTCTATACCGAGTTATTTAAAGATCAAATGCCAACTTGGTGGAACTATGGTAAAGTACGTGCTTCTTACGGTATTGTAGGTAATGCCCCTGAACTTTACCGCGCCGTTTTGGCATTCAAACAAGAATCGTTACTGAGAGGATCTACTTATAGCTATAATTACATTGACAAGAAAATCGGCAATGAAAGTATCAAACCGGAAACCAAGTATGAATTTGAAATCGGTTTGGAAAACAAATTCTTTGGAAACCGCTTAGGTATGGAATTCAACTTCTATAGCAATACTATTAAAGACCAAATTCTTCAAACAACCAGTGCCGCATCTATGGGTGCCCAAAGCATGTTGATGAACGTAGGTGAGTTGAGCAACAAGGGTGTTGAATTTAGCGTTTACGGTACTCCAATTGAAAACAAAGACTGGAAGTGGGATTTGCGTGCCAATGTTGCTTGGAACAAAAATACAGTAAATAAACTGGCTGACGGTCTGGATGTATTAAATCACTCAGATGTTGATGGTGGAGCCGCTGTTCTTGAATCGCACGTAGGCGAATCTATGGGTGACTGGTACACCTATACTTGGAAGACGGACGAAAATGGTAACTATATCGTTGGCAGCAACGGTCTGTACATAACAGACACATCTGAACGACACAAAGTAGGTAACGCCATGCCAAAAGTTACCGGAGGTTTCGGTACAAGCTTAAGCTATAAGAACTTTACTTTGGATATGGCTTTCGATTTCCGTTTCGGTGGCGATGTACTAAACACTCCTTGGCAATACATGATGTGTGCAGGTAATATTACCGACGCCGTTGGGGTTCGCGACCATACAACAGGAGGTTTGTTCTATTACAGCGACGCTGAAAATATGGACAACAAAAGTGCCATCCATGTGGTTAACCCGAGCGAAATAAGCAACTACAAACGCGGCGAAACAATGATTAACGGCCATTACGTTTGGGACAACGGTCTGATCTTACCAGGTGTAAAAGAAGACGGTACTCCGAACGACATCGTTGTAACCCAGATGGAAGCATACATCTCCCAATATGGTTGGGGTACCAGTGCAACCAAAACTTATCAAGATGCTATCCAAAAAAACAGCTACATCAAATGTCGTGAAATCAGTTTGGGTTATACACTGCCGAAAGACTTGACCAAGAAGTTCGCTTGCAATAACCTGACAGTCTCTGCTTTCGTACGCAACCCGTTCTATGTATATCGTACATTAAAATTGTTCGATTCAGAAGCGACAGACGGTACTAACTGGATCTATCAGGCACAATTAGGCGGTTCAACAGCCAGTGCACGTACATTCGGTTTCTCTGTTCGTGCAAACTTCTAATTTACATTTTATTAAATCAGATTAAAAAGAAGAATTTATGAAAAAGATATTTTCATTGTTAGCAGGAGGAATCGCACTAGTATCGCTTGCCTCTTCATGCGCCGATTCAGCGTATGACGATAAGTATGCAGATCCTTCTCAAACAGCAACAGTAGGTGTACCTCAAGTATTTACCGGTGTAATGTTTAAAGGGAATACTTGGATGAACCCGATTTATTATCGTCATTGGATACAATCAACCACCTCCGGTCTGTTCTCTGGAGTTATCGGTACAACCAATTCGCGTGCCCGCTATATGGGTTCCGGTGAAGGACGTTACGATGACCGTTGGAAAGACTTTTACGATATGTTAACCCAGCAGCGTTTGTTGGAATACAACTATGAAAATCTTTCCGAAACAGAAAAACCCTCAAACATTATATTCTATTATCTGGGCCGTACGCTGGTACAATCGCAATTGCATGAAATGCTGTCCATATTCGGCGATGTTCCTTACAATGGCGCCGGTACACTTTGGAAAGATGGTGACTACAATGCAGCCAAAGAAAAATGCGTTTACGATGACGATGTAGCACTTTACAAGCAGATCCTTGTTGACCTGAAAGAAGTTGGTGACTATTTTGCCAGTGGCAATGTAAACACAGTCGGTCTTACCTCATTAAGCCGTCAAGACTACACAATCGCGGCCGGCGATGCTACATTATGGCAAAAATATGTCAACTCGCTCCGTCTGCGTATTGCGCTTCATTTGTCTACTGCCGGCGATTGCACAGCAGAAGCCCATGCAGCCATTGCTGAAATTCTGAACAATCCGAGCCAATACCCATTGATTGACAACAATACAGAAAACATGGGTGTAACAGCTAATACACAAAAGGATGATTTCAATTTCGGTAAAAGCTTCTCGCAGGCACTTCGTTCAAGCGGTATGGCAGCTTGTTCACAAACTATTCTGGATGCTATGAACTTGCCGGCAAACGGCATTCCTGATGAAAACACTGACCCTCGTCTGGAAGTTATGTACGATTGTAATCCTGACGGTCAATACATCGCTTATGATGTTATGATGACTGAAGCTGAAATCACAACTTTAACAGACGAAAAACGGAAAGAATATGTACAAAGAGGCATGCCTCAAGCCAACTATTTCTGCGAAATCGACACAATCGCAGCTGCCGGTTGGGCCGAATACCAGGGTAATGAAAACTTTTTCGGTCTATGGCTGAGCGCAGCTGAAGTAAGTTTCAGCAAAGCAGAAGCCTATTTAATGGGATATGGCGTAGGAACCGATGCCAACAAAGCGAAAGCAAATTTCATTGAAGGAGTGAAACAGTCTACCGAATACTATTGGAACTTGAAGGAAAACAGCTCGCTTCATAAAGAAGGTAACGATAGCTACAGAGGATTCCGTCCATTGGTAAGGCCGACAAACGATGCGATTGCAGCCTATGCCGAAAGCATCTGGAAACCGACACAGGAAGCTATCTGTACACAGTTATGGCTGAACTTCGGCTTCATAAACAAGTTGGAAGCATGGAATGTAGTACGCCGTACAGGTTATCCAGTTGTTGAATTTGCAACAGACAATCAGATATCAAATTATCCGACACCGCCTAACCGTTTGCCTTATCCGAACAATGAGTTGACTTACAACAGCGAAAACTGCCAAGCTGCTATCGCTAAAAACTATGAAGAGCCAAGTGGTTATTACACCAACCTCTTCTGGGCAAAGAAGACTTATTATAAGATGGTTAGATAAACAACTAGTACATTAATAAAAAAGGTGGTGTGTCACTTCACTTTGACACGCCACCCTCTTATAAAAACTTTATTAACACTTTAAATACAGTTAATTATGAGAAGAATTGTTTTTATTCTTTCCCTTATCCTAATGATAGGAATACAAACAGAAGCACAATATATCTATGAAGGAGCTTGTATTGATGTTATCCAACAAGATCCGACACAGAGTCTATATTATCAATTCAATAATAATAATGTTCTGCCTATTTATAACTCATTTGTAACACCTAATATCGTAAATGGTTACACACAAAGCATAACTATTTCTGACACAGAAATAGAAATTCTTTATTTTAAGAATAAACAAACCGGTTATTACGATCTACCCATTCAAGTAGAAAGCAGCGGTCATATATACAACTGCTACATCCGAATACAATTCATCAAGAAATAACGATATTTTCCACTATAATTATATAAAACATAATTGATGGTAAATGTGGAATCTGAAACCGCCCCGAAGTGATTCGCGGCGGTTTTATTTTTATGATCCCTCCCACCCACCAAGCGCAAAACGCCCCTTCCAGCCAA
>Ga0129317_1002580_pt1 | contig 10107 bp, 6 predicted proteins | sample Cm1ome_FD_94430 | JGI IMG/M metagenome (GOLD analysis project Ga0129317, IMG submission 94430) | Eastern black-and-white colobus group fecal microbial communities from Wisconsin, USA - Cm1105 metagenome | ecosystem: Host-associated > Mammals > Digestive system > Large intestine > Fecal | place...
CCCAGTCATGTAGTAATTGTAATTCTTTATCTCTATTATAAAATTTCATAAGCTATCCTTCTATTGTAGTCAATATTACTGTAACTTTCGCTACAATAATGCAAATGTAGTTATAATATGCTTGTTATGAAATAATTATAATGATGTTTTTGAAGTAAACCGATCAGACTTTATTTACAGGCTTCTTTTGCCGGGGTATTATCATTATCTTTGTAGCCTTTATAATAACGCTCTTATGAAATACATTTGCTGTCTGATCTTGTTCTTTACTCTCCTTTTACCTTCCTGTCAGTGGGGACGGCAGGAGGCTTTCTTTCCGGATGAAGGTCTGGCTGAACAAACAATCAGATTCTTATCGAAAGACTGTAATCATCCTTTTTGATTTAGAATACTATTTTTAATACAATATCTATTTCTCTCTTTTTTAAATAATACGTTAAAATGGATTATTAATGGAATAATTCTATATTTTTGCCTACATTACTGGAAAATCTTCAAATGGATATAGTAAACTTACATAATGATAAGAAGTCTGACTTTTCAAGAGTATATTCTATATACTTTCCAAAGTTGGTGCGTTTTGCCCGTGAGTTTGTTTTGTCAACGGAAGATGCTGAAAATATAATTCAGGATATCTTTATCTATTTGTGGGAGCATCAGGAAATATTGGGAAGCCTTTCCAATCTGAATGCTTTTCTTTTTGTATTGGTGAAAAACAGATGTATTGATTTTATCAGACAGAAGAAATTGGTGGAACGGAAGAGGGAAGAGTTCGAAATGGTAATGGATAAAGAATTACAACTGAAAATGTATGCCCTCCAGCAATTTGACGAAAATGCTCTTTCTGCGGATGATATTGAAGTCATTTTAAACAATGCCATCAATAGTTTGCCGGAGAAATGTCGTGAAGTTTTTATCCTGAGCCGGATGGAGGGATTAAAATACAGGGAGATCGCCGAAAGACTGAATATATCGACTAAAACTGTAGAAAATCAGATAATTACAGCACTAAAAAAACTGCGTGTCGAACTGAAAGATTACCTTCCTTTATTTATCTTTATTATTTAGCGGTTACTTTTTTCAAAAAAGTTAGTTTTCATCTAGGGGTGTTTTTTATTTATTTCGTCGTATCTATGAAATCAATAATATTCAGAAGTTCATGGATGAACAAATAAATAAATATTTTACAGATGAGCTTTCTTTGAAGGAGAAAGACCAGCTTCTTGACCAGATTAATGCCAGCGAGGAAGAGAAGAAGGAGTACGCTCGTATGCAAATATCGGTGGCGTTGTCTTCTATGGCTCGTCAGAAAGGGGATGAAGTGTGGAGTTCCCGGAAAATGGAGGAATTGCAGACCCGAATAAGAAGGAAGAGATTCCGTTCTTTTTCCATATATGCGCTAAGATACGCGGCTGTTGCAGCCATAGCCATCATCGGTACATGGTTTGCATTTACGCAATATAGCGGATTGGAAGATACAACGGGTACATTGATCGATGTTCCCAAAGGACAACGTGTTTATATCACGTTGGCTGACGGAACAGAAGCGTGGCTCAGTCCGCGGACAAAGGTAAGAGTTCCCAACCAGTTTAATAAAAAGAATCGTGTGGTAGAACTTGACGGAGAAGGATATTTCTCGGTGGCAAAAGATGCAAAACATCCTTTTATAGTCCAGACGAAAAAGTATGATGTAAAAGTACTGGGTACGAAGTTTAATGTTTTTGCCTATTCGGAATCACCTCGGTTCGAAACGGATCTGGTAGAGGGATCGGTCCAGGTATATGACAGGGAGGACCAGGAAAATAATGTGATCCTTTCTCCCAATGAAAAAGCCTATTTGGAAAATAACCGGCTTATAAAGACCGGTTGTGTTTTTGACAATGAGGAGTATCTGAAAAACGGGATATTCAGTTTTACAGGTGTTCCTTTCTCTGAAATACTTAATTATCTTTCATTGTGGTACAATGTAAAGTTTGAGTTGAAGGATGCAACCTCTTTGAACCATAAAGTTTCAGGAAAGTTCCGGCAGAACGATGAAGTAAAAGATATTTTGAAAGCACTTCAGGGAGTACATCGTTTTAATTATAAGATAGAGAATGAGAGTCTCATAGAGATTTACTAAATATTGTTTCACTTAAATCTATTGCCTATGACGTATTAATAATCAACCAGGGATAGTAAAAAAACAGGGACAAGTGGTGGTACACCTGTCCCCAAAGTTGTACTATTCTTTCTTTTTTGCACTCAGATAAAAACAGTATTAACTTTAAATTAGAAGCAAAGTTATGAAAAAAAACTTATTGCTATTCGTTGACTTTATTAAAGATATTGAAATTAAGCATCTTATTCGTATTATGAGATTATCTGTCTTTTTAATTCTTGTGAGTATCTTTAGTACTCACGCAACGATCTCTAATTCGCAGAATATTCGGATCACAATTACAGAGAAAACAATCTCATTGGATAAACTGATCAATGAGATCGAACAACAAACAAATTATCTTTTTGTATATGGGGAGAATGACATTGATTTACAACAAAAAGTGAAAGTCGATGCCCGTAATAAACCGATATCCGAAGTACTTGATAAAACGTTGAAAAATTTAGGTATTACGTATGAGTTCTCAAAAAACTATATTTCCCTTCGCAGGATAGATGCGGATAAAACCGGCGTGGCTGTGCTCCAGCAGACCAGGAAAGTTTCGGGAGTTATTACTGATGTGAATGGTGAGCCGATCATCGGTGCCAATATCCTGGTTAAAGGGACCGTACAGGGAACTACGACAGATCTGGATGGTAACTATACATTGGAAGTTCCGTCTAATGCAGTCCTGCAGTTTTCTTATATCGGTTATTTGACTCAGGAAGTGGCGGTTAAAGACAAGGCTATCATTAATGTAAGTATGAAAGAAGATACAAAGAGCCTTGAGGAAGTCGTGGTGATCGGTTACGGTTCAGTGAAGAAAAGTAACCTGACCGGTGCAATTACTCAAGTGAAAGCGGAGGATTTACCTCAAGCAGGAAATATGTCTTTAGGACAGATGCTGACCGGGAAGGCTGCCGGTATGCAGGTATCATTGCAGAGTGCACAACCAGGTGGTGGCGTTTGGATGCAGATCCGTGGAAATGCATCCGGTGGTGCCGGGAATAAAGGACCTCTTTATGTAATCGATGGTTTCCCTATATCTACGGAAAACATGGAGCCGGGAAGTGATAACAGATATGAATCAGGGAATAAATCACCTCTGAATAATCTGAATCCGGCAGATATAGCTTCCATTGAAATTCTGAAAGATGCATCTGCAACTGCCATCTATGGAGCCCGCGCTGCCAATGGTGTTGTATTGATCACAACAAAACGGGGAAAACAAGGTGAAAAGCCGAAAGTACAGTATTCCGGTTCTGTTTCTTTTCAGAAGAGAGTCAAACAGATCGATATGCTGGATGCACAGGGATTCATGGCGGAGACGAACCGGGTTCTTTATGAAGATTATTTGTCGGATAACAAGTTAGGTGTTTATGGAAATACGGATCCGTCTACGGTTGCGCCTTTCAGCCCGAAATACTCGAATGATCAGATAGCAAATGCCCAGACAACGGATTGGCTGGGAGCCGTGGAAAGAAACGGTGTCATTACACAGCACAATTTGTCGTTGACCGGAGGTACTGATAAAACTTCTTATTATATATCCGGAAACTATTATGACCATCAAGGAGTGGTAAAGAATAATGGTATCCAGCGTTATTCCGGTCGTGCTAACTTCGATCAGAAGTTGGGGAAATATATTAAAACCGGTATTAATTTTAATGTAAGCCAGGTAAAAAGCGATAATGTGGCATTGGGTAGTGGACAAAACGAAAATGCTGGTGTAATCAGAGCGGCAATGAATGCAAACCCATCTCTTCCGATTTATGATGAAGAGGGTAAATATACATTGGATCCGGATCAACCCTATTTGGCAAATGCGGTGTCTTTGTTGGAGATGACCGATGAGAGTACAGTGAACCAGTTATTAGGGAACTTCTATTTGATTGTTACGCCGTTTGACGGGCTGGACGTGAAAATGAATGCCGGTTTCCAACAGGAAAAAGGGGAACGTAATACGTATGTTCCTAAAACAACTTTGTATGGTCAAAAAGCAGGAGGTGAAGCATCTAAAGCTTATTCGAACCGTTCCAGCAAATTGTTTGATTTGACAGCTTCTTATACGAAAACATTCAATGAAGTACATAACTTCTCGGCAATGGCGGGTTATTCTTATCAACATTTTTCTTCTAATGGTTTTAATGCAGGTAACAGTCGCTTTATTACGGATGCTTTCAAATGGAATAATCTAGCCGCTGGTGAGAATACCAAACCTTCTGTAGGTTCATTTGGAAGTGAAGAGGTATTGGGGTCAGTTTTTGCCCGTGTAAATTATAATTATGCAGATCGTTATTTGATTTCAGCCACGATGCGTGGTGATGCCTCTTCGAAGTTTGCAGAGAACCATAAGTGGGGATATTTTCCGTCTATGGCTTTGGCTTGGCGTATGATCAATGAGTCATTTATGCAGGAGCAAGAGATTGTTTCCGATTTGAAATGGCGTGTTAGTTTGGGGCAGACCGGTAACTCTAATATCGGGAATAATGCATTGGCATTATATTCAACAGGATATAATTATAATTTCGGTGACCAGCAATCGATAGGTGTAGCACAAAGCCAGTTGGCAAATCCGAATTTGAAATGGGAAACGACAACTGAATTGAATGTTGGTCTTGATTTTGGATTTTTCCAGAATCGAATTACCGGTTCGATGGAGTTCTTTACTCGTCGTGTGGATGATTTGTTGGATGAAAAAGTATTGATGCAATATAATCCGATAAGCAAAGTGATGGCCAATATCGGAGCGAAGGGTAGTAAAGGTTTTGAGTTGGGAATCAATACTCGTAATTTGATTGGAGAGTTTTCCTGGTCGACAGATGTCGTGTTCTCTTTGTATCGTGACCGTTGGCTGGAAAGAAATCCCCAATGGAAGAAAGCGATTTATGAGAATGAAAAGGATATGTTGAATTCCTACTATCTGTATATTTCTGATGGTTTGGTACAGCCGGGCGATATGAATCCGGACGGTACATGTAAGTTACCTCATATGCCGAATGCCAAGCCCGGTATGATCAAGTATAAGGATTTGAACGGGCGTGATGAGGACGGAAACCTGATGGAAGGACCGGACGGTAAGCTGGACGATGCAGATGTAGTTTACCTGGGGACAAAAACATCCAAGTTCTATCTGGGTTTTGGTAATACTTTTGCTTATAAAGGTTTTGACCTGAATATATTCTTCTATGGTTATTTGGGCAGACAACTGGAAAATCCGGCTTACGACTGGTATCTGAAACGTTCCTGGTTCCTGAAGAACGGTGTGAATATGGCTACGGCTGTAAGAGATCGTTGGGCTCATGACAATCAATCCGGTAAATATCCGACCAGTATAATGAATCCGTACGACCGGAGTTCTGATTTTTGGCTGGAGAACGCAAACTTCCTGCGTTGTAAGAATATCACATTGGGATATACATTGCCTAAGATTAAAAATCTGGATAAGGTTATACAGAATCTTCGCGTTTACGGAGATGTTCAAAATCCATTCATTATTACAAAGTATAGCGGTGTGGACCCTGAAATGGATAGCATGGCAGCCTATCCGACTCAATTGACAGTTTCATTTGGTGTAGATATAACTTTCTGATAATTATAGAATATGAAAAGACTTATTTTAAAAAATACGATATCATTATTGGCTGTTTGTTCTTTAGGGCTAACATCTTGTCTGGATTTGGATCCAGTTGTGAATGATAAAATTATTCCGGAAAACTATTTCCAGAACGAAGACGATGCCCGTGCGGCTGTAACTGCTGTATATCGTCCGTTTATAGCCGGTTGGAGCGGCAGTATCTTTAGTGCTCATGTGGCTAGCTATTTGATGGAATCCAATTTGGTAACGGATGAAATGGGATTAACAAGAAATGATCTGGAGGTCGTTGAACGTTTTTTATGGTCATCAACAGAGAGCAATGTAACGAAACATTATACAAACTTCATTAAACATGTGAGTCGGGCTACTCTTTTAATGGATGACTTGCAACGCACTCCGATGAATGAAACCCGTAAACAGGAGTTAACTGCCGAAGTACAATGTGCACGTGGGTTGTATATGTTTATGTTGTATGATTTTTATGGTACAGCAGGTGTAGTTACAGATCCGGAGGTATTGCGGAATCCGGAAAATGAAATTTTTCTGGAACGTCTTTCTAAAGAGGAGTTCGTTAAATTGATAGAAAGTGATTTGAAGAGTGCAGCTTCTGTTTTACCGTCGACTTATGCTACAAACGACTGGGGACGTTTTACGAAAGGGGCAGCTTATGCCATATTGGTGAAATTGTACATGCAGGAAAAACGTTGGCAGGATGCTGAAGCCGCTTGTCGGGAGATTATGAAGCTGGGATATGATTTGCAGTCGAGCTATTCTTCTGTTTTCTCAGTTGAGAATGCAAAGAATAATGAGATTATATGGGCTATACCTTGTCTTGCAGAAGGAGGAGAAGGTAATATGTGGTTGACTCATATTGTTCCTCCGGGATATCCTTTGGCAAACAATAAAATTCAGCGGTGGTATGTGCATAATACTCCATGGAGCTTTTACGATAAATATGAAAAGGGAGATGATCGTTTGAATTCTCTGGTCGGAGAGTTTAAATATTTGCCTGAAGGGGCTACGGATTCTGTGCTGGCTACTCGTGATAATTTCGAACACTTGAAGAAAGGTGCCCTTCCGATAAAATATCCCGAAGATCCCAAGCAGACAACCGAGTACTCAGGAAACGATGTCGTTGTTCATCGTTATGCAGATGTCTTACTGGAGTTGGCAGAGGCTATAAATGAACAAAATGGTCCTACGGGAGAAGCAATTTCTTATGTAGAACAGATTCGTGCCCGGGTAGGTTTGCCCAACTCTATACCGGCAGCTGTTACTGCAAATAAAGAGGCATTCCGTGATTTCATTTTGGATGAAAGAGGCAGGGAGTTATTTTGTGAAGGGCATCGCCGTCGGGATTTGATCCGTCATGACAAGTTAATTACTACAGCTCATGAAGAAGGATATACGACAGCTCAACCGCATATGGTGTTATTCCCTATTCCACAGAATATCATAGATGAATCTCAGGGGAAAATTAAGCAGAATCCCGGATACTAATATGAATTGGTGTTTTAGAGATTGATTGTAAGAACCGGAACAGCATATAGGGTACATCGATGGATCTCAGAAGATATATTCTGGTATTTATTCATAGTATCTGTATGCTGTTTTTATGAACATAATTATCATTTACACATGAAACGAATTTTAATTTCTCTCTTAATTATATCTTTAGGAATGGTCCAGCTCAAAGGACAGGAAATAAATACCTCTGTCGAGAAAGTGTATGTTGTTTTCAAGACGCACCTGGATGTCGGTTTTACCGACTTGAGTTCCGTGGTTACTCAGCGTTATATAACGGAATTTATACCGAAAGCATTGGATGTATCGGAAAAGTTGCGTGCAGAGAATGCAAGTGAAAAATATGTCTGGACAACGGGAGCATGGCTGATCTGGAAATATCTCCATACGGCATCGCCTAAAGAAGTGGAACGCCTGGAAGCGGCTATCCGGCGTGGGGATATTGTTTGGAACTCAGTGCCCTATACCGTCGAGTCGGAATCCATGAACCGGGATTTGTTTGAGACTTGTCTGCTTTTGTCACATAAGCTGGATGAAAAATACGGAAAGAAAACGATTGCCGCCAAGATGACGGATGTACCGGGGCATACACGCAGTATTGTGGCTCCGATGAGCCGTGCAGGGATTCGTTTCCTGCACATAGGCGTGAATCCGGCTTGTCCGATTCCTGGCGTACCGGAATTTTGCCGTTGGAGGGATACGGATGGAAGCGAATTGATATTGGTTTATCAGCAGGATTATGGTTCGGAGAATATTCTTCCGGGAGGAAAAGCGGTGATCTCGATTAATTTTACCGGAGATAATCACGGACCTCACCCTTATGAAAAAGTGAAGGCAATTTATGCCGATCTGCATAAACGTTATCCGAAAGCCCGTCTGATAGCCTCTTCATTCAATGAAATAGCGGAAGAGCTGATTGCTATGCAGGACCAGTTGCCGGTAGTTACATCAGAAATAGGGGATACCTGGATTTACGGTTATGGAAGTGCTCCGATACGAATGGCAAAATTCAGGGCGTTGTCTGAACTCTATTCCCAGTGGTTGCGTGGAAAGAAGATCGATAAGAACAGCGATGCGGCACTCAATTTTGCTTTGGAACTAGGATTGATAGCAGAGCATACGCAGGGTGTTGATGTAAAAACACATCTTCAGAATTGGGACAAATATGATACGGATCTTTTCCTTCCGGCTCGTTCTACCGCACCTTTCCGAAAAGCGGAAGCATCGTGGAAGGAGTTGGACGATTATATTTATAATGCGATTCAATACCTGCCTCAGAATTTGCAGGCAGAGGCATTGGCTAAAATGAAAGAGATCGACGAGCCGGTTGTTCCTTCATTTACGGAAAAATCCCAGTCGGTAGCTTCAACGCCTTGGCAAGCAGTTGTATTGAAAAATGGCATTTTGAAGATAGAAGGATTATCGTACCAAATGTATGATGCCACTGACTATCAGCATTATCTGGATAACTACTTACGTGCTCATTACGGATGGGCTTTGGCTGATATAGGTAAGCCGGGACTGGATAAATCGAATGCCGTAAGTGTCTCTCTTCCTGCACAGACCATTAAGCAGGAGGTTCGTAAAGAGAAGAAAGGAATACGGACTGTGAGTGAACTTGTTTTCCCGGAACGTCCGGGAGTCGACCGGCAGGTATATCCTGAAAAGATGTATGTGGATGTATTGGAATATAGGAATGGAAAGAAAGCGGAAGTCACTTTGACAATAAAAGATAAACCCGCGGTCCGCCTGCCGGAAGCCTATTGGTTGTCTTTTAATACGGATGATATTCTTTCGGTCGTGGCGGAGAAGGTCGGAGAACGTGTAGACCTGTTCGATGTGGTAGAAAAAGGAAATCGTCAGCAGCATGGTATCGACCGTTATGTGGATTTGGTGACTTCATCGGGAACCATCCGTATATGGAGTGAAGCTGCTTTCCTAGTTAATGTAGGTGAAGCGAGAGGTATAAACTACTCATTGGAATATCCTGACAAAAAGGGCGGCGTTCATTTTAATCTGAGTAATAACCTTTGGAATACGAATTTCCGTATGTGGAACGAAGGATCGTTAACCTATCGTTTTACGATCGAACGGATAGATTAACTATTGTATACAGAAAACAAGAATAATCCACGGAATAGACAGTTATTTGCTATTGTAGGGTAATGATGGTTGTTTTTATTTTGTAATCTGCGTCCGGTAAATATCGTCTTTTTGACACACTCCCATGAGTGTTAATTTGAAATAAAGCTAAAGATCATGAAACATCTATTCTTAATTCTTTTTGTTCTTCTATCGCCTCCCGGTATATACGGAGGAAATAAAGTACTCTTTGAAATAGGAAAGCAGGATAATTCCGCAGCGGAGTTTGCCCTCTATCCGGATAATTACAAAAGCTTTCTGGCGAACTTCGGGGGAGAGAAATCTTTTTATGTTGGATATTCTACTCCGGAAAAACATTGGCCGTATGTGTTGCCTGGGCCGTTGGACAGTTGGGCAGGCGGCGGATACTGGGCGGGATTCCATCCGAGGCATTTTCCTTCTATTTATTTTAATCTGGATAAAGCTGTCGGAAAAGGGGAATGTTCTCTTACTATCTTTTTTACCGGAGCGCATAACAGCAAACCGATTAAAATCCGCGTCGAAGTAAACGGTCACCGGTTTGAAGAAGAACTGAACGGTGAGAATACTGTGGAGTTTCTGGAAAATAAAGTAACAGGAAAAGCGAAAGAGATACATATACAATTTCCCTCTTCATGGCTCACTTCCGGGATGAATAAAATCCAGTTGGGAACAATTAAAGGAACCTGGGCGATTTTCGATTGTATCCGTTTGGAAACACCGG
>Ga0129317_1002583_pt1 | contig 10101 bp, 9 predicted proteins | sample Cm1ome_FD_94430 | JGI IMG/M metagenome (GOLD analysis project Ga0129317, IMG submission 94430) | Eastern black-and-white colobus group fecal microbial communities from Wisconsin, USA - Cm1105 metagenome | ecosystem: Host-associated > Mammals > Digestive system > Large intestine > Fecal | place...
GAAATGAAGAACTGTATCAGCTTGCCATTGAAATCATGGAATATTGTAAATCCAAGAAAAAGAGTCTGGTAGTTGAAGACTTGAATTTCAAGCAGTTGAAAACTAGAATGCTCTATCGACCTAAAAAACAAAATAAAACATTATCGAGTTTTGCGTATAAAAAGATACTAGAAAAAGTAGAAAGAAAATGTTTGATGAATGAAGTGGATGTAATCAAAGTAGATCCAAAGAATACGAGTAAGATTGGAAAAGAAAAGTATACAAAGATCAAAGGATTGAGTGTACATTATTGTGCAGCCTATGTGATCAATCGAAGAGGCATGGGATTTGTTGATTAAATGAGATAAATAATCAGAACCAGAAGTTTATGATATCTTACTGGATGATAGATACATAGATCATGGATGAAATTCTGAAGTATTTATAAACAGAGCATACAATAAAAACTCCATCGATAAAGACTGAATGTATCGGGATACCGAATGATTCAGAAAGATGGAGTGGCTATTGAAATGTTACCGGACGACTGGAAACGAACCGGGCACGTCATTTAGACGTGTGACTTTTTCGCAGAAAAAGTCTTTTCTTGTTCCAAGGACTTTCTTGTTTTGAAATTTTATATGCATATCCAAATTTAGATAATGCATTTGTAGAATCCTCAAACACTTTTGGCACACGAATAATCACAATTGTAAAGCCCCAAAAGTATTCTTGGCCATTTTCATCTTCTAAATAGACTGGATTTCGAATCGCAATACCAGAACCACCTTGTTTCAATTCAAAAGGACCTTGGGTAATGGTTGTATGATATTTTTTTGCGTAGTTAGAAATTTCACTTCGATTTGAATCATTTAATAAATCAATTTTACCCGCTTCATTTCCCTCTTCTGGATAAATTTTAGTGACAACTCCATTGGGTGCAAGTTGTACGCTTTGTATAGAACTTGTCATCATATATTTTGCAGCTTTAGAAAAACTATAAACTTGTCCATCGGAATTCATTAAAATTTGTTCTAAAGAATTTGTGATTCCAACCCCATTTTCTAAATCATCCTCTATTTGTTGTCCATACGTTTTCGCATTCATAAGTGCAAGTGTACGCTGATTATTTTGAATTTGACTATTTGTATTATATGTAAATAAGCCCAAAAGACATATTCCTACAAGAAATACAGTTAATGGGACTATTGTTTTCTTCTTCACTTTTTTGTACCTCGGTTATATTTCCAACTCAAAATTATAACACAAACTATAAGTTTAAATGTTAATTTTTGTTGTTGTATAATACTTATGGTGATCGTATGTTAAACAAAATAGAATGTATACAATTATTAAAACAAGACGTAATACCAGCACTTGGCTGTACGGAACCTGTATGTGTAGCTTTGTGTTTGGCACATGCCTCTAAAGTATTAGATGAAGAAATCCTTTCTATTGAATGCTATGTGAATATTGGAATTTTTAAAAATGGAATGTCGGCCGGTATACCTAACTTTGAAGATGTGGGATTAAGGTATGCAGCAACTCTTGGTGCTTTCTTAAAGAATCCAGAAAAGGGTTTAAAACTATTTGAAGATATTGATGATGAAATCAAAAATAAAGTGTACAAATTTAAAGATACACAAATACATGTGGATTCAAGTCAAACAAATCTTTATGTGAAAGGTACAATTCATACTCAGAATCAAACGAGTACTTGTATCATCAAGGATGAACATACCAATGTTGTATATCTATCTAAGAATGATGAGATTTTAATAGATAATGAAAATACTATAAACACACAATCCAGTTTAATTCAAAGTCTTAAACAGATGCAAATTTCTGACATTGTTGATTTAGTAGATGAACTTGATGATGATGACATTGAATTTCTTTATGATGGAGTCACGATGAATTTAAAGCTTGCTGACTATGCCAAAGCTCATAACTTACCTTTATCCAGTTCCTTTTCAACAAGTCTTATTTCCACACTTACTTCAGCCATAGAAGCTAGACTTTCTGGATGTCCATTAAGTACTATGTCAAGTTCGGGTGCAGGCACTAAAGGTATTGCCCTAATCTTACCGATCCATGTTGTAGCTATAGATGAACACATTTCAAAAGAAAAAGAATTAAAGGCTTTAGCTTTAGGACACTTACTCAATCGCTATATCAATTCTTATATTGGAAAATTATCACCTATGTGTACATGTGTCATGGCAAGTAGCACAGCTTGTAGTGCAGCACTGGTCTATATGTTTGGTGGAAATAACGAACAGATTGGATATGCGATCAAGAATATGACGGGTACAGTTACGGGTATGATTTGTGATGGTGGAAAAGTAGGATGTAGCTTAAAAGTATCTACTGGAACTCTGTCCGCTTTAATTTGTGCAAAAACCGCATTAAATAATGCTCCACTAAAGGATAGCGATGGTATTGTGGCTAATACTCCAGAAAAGTGTATTCAAAATATGGCTTATCTTTCTAAACATGGCATGAAAGATGTAGACATGACAATCGTAGAAATTATGGAAAAATAATTTTAAGTTTTATTTCAGTCACCTTCTTTAAACTGATTTCAGAAAAGGAGTGACAAAATGTATATATTCAAAAATGCACTGCGCAATGTCTTTCGCAGTAAAGGTCGATCGATATTGATTGGCATCATCTTATTTGTGCTGATGTTTAGTGACTGTATTTCTGGAAACAGCCAAATAAAAATCGAGAAAGTCCACAACTTGTATGTTGTCATGTCCATTCTCGATTTTTTTATTTTGTTAAGCTGCTTAACTTACCATCATTGACACTGGAAATCATTCATCAGAATTTTACTGCACTGCTCAATACTCCTGAGATTGCTGCAGACTTACTACCGGCAAAACGGGAATCTGTTTCTGTCACTAGAGATAAATAAGATTGCACTAGAAATCATTCATTTTCTTCCAAATCTTCCCAGGGTTTCAGCCCCATTTCCTCCCAGGTGACACCATACGGTGCATCTCCGGAGGTATAACCGGCGATAAAGAAATATCGGTCATCTTGCAAGATTTCTTCTTCGGTCAGATTATCTCTTGCTTCTTTTTTCCGTTTTGCTCGTCTCTGCTGCTTCTTTTGTTTCGCTACAGCCGCTTTTTCTTCCGGCGTTTTCTTATGTTTTTTTGCTATAAGTGTTTCTAAGGTAATTCCATTCTGAATGTCTTTTAGTATACGAGCTTCATACCCTGTTTCACGTTTCTCAACAATTCTATAAAACTCTTTATATTCCGTTTTAGGAGCAAGCAATTGAACTTCTGTAAACAACCTTTTGCACATATCATTCATTTCGTCAGCATCCGGCATTCGCTGATTCTCAAGATAAAACTTCAAGTACATTTTGTATGTTTTATCTGCTATTGCACTCTTTTGTTTTTGTTTTAAGTCTTTATAGCTTCTGTTGTTTCTTTGCATCTATAGTTCCTCATCTACATTCTTTCTCTCTTGCTATGAGATTAGCAATTTTCCTGTTGCCTTATGACTTGTGCTAATGTCGACAGTAACTTATCAAGCTGGATTGGTTTTGCGATATGCCCATTCATTCCGGCAGCAGTAGCGTCTCTCTTCTTCAAATGCATTTGCCGTTATTGCAATAATCGGTATGCATGCCTTATCCTTATCTGACAGATGTCTGATTTCCTGTGTTGCTTTATACCCATTCACTTTGCCGCTATTTTTTTAGTACAGATTCAATTGTTTGTAGTAAAGATTGGATTTCAATTGGTTTTGCGACATGTTCACTCATTCCCGCTTCTAAACAATCTTGACGATCTTCTTCAAAGGCATTGGCCGTTAGGGCAATGATAGGAAGTTGACTTCGATTATTTGGCAAAGAACGTATAACTTTGCAGGCTTCAAAGCCATTCATTCTTGGCATTTGAATATCCATTAATATGCAGTCGAAACAATCCACCGCATTTTCTTTCACTATCGTTATAGCTTCTAATCCATCTTTCGCACGCATAACTTTAAGACCTTTATCTTCAAGTAGTGTCTGCGCAATTTCAGCATTTAAATCATTGTCTTCCACAAGAAGAATGTGTTTTCCTGTAAGATCAATTTCTTTATCATCCACAACATCAACTTCTTCTTTTTCAATAATATATCTATGAGGAAGATTTACAACGACTGTTGTTCCCTTACCTTCTTCACTCTCTATACTTATAGTTCCATGCATTAGATCCACCAATTTTTTAACGATTGGCATGCCTAAGCCTGTTCCTATTACACCAGATTCACTGGATGTTTTTTGTCTTGTGAAATTTTCAAAGATATGTGGCAAGTAATCTTTAGAAATGCCGATACCCGTATCTTGAACAATAGCCTTATAGTCGGATAAGCCTTCTTCTCTTTCAATTTCTTCTAAAGAAAAGGAAATAGTACCACCCTCATTGGTATATTTAATCGCATTACTCATTAGATTTACATAGATTTCTCTGATTTTTAAAGAATCCGTTAAAATCATATTGTGTTTAATATTCACCGCATAGTTCAATGTCTGATTCTTTTGACGAATATCCGGTTCAAAGAATTGTAGAAGATTATCACAAGATGTATAAATATCCCATGGTTTTTCTTTCAATTCTTCTTTTCCACTTTCTATTTTAGACATTTCTAAAATATTATTGATCAAAGAAAGTAAGTATTGACTGGATTCATCAATCTTTTCTAGATAGTTTCTAGATATTTTTGAATCCTCCCAATGACTTTTCATCAATTCACTAAAGCCAATAATCGCATTTAATGGAGTTCTTAAATCGTGCGACATGTTAAATAAGAAAGCACTTTTAGCTGCACTTCCTTCTTTGGCTTGTTCTAAAGCCTTTTTCAACATAACCATATTTGAAACATCTAAAAATATAGTGATAATTATGCGTTCTCCATTTGGATTTTTAAATACTTTTGACTTTGCGAGTGCATGTACTTCATAAGATTCTTTAGGATTGATAATCACTTCAAAATCAACCGAACCATCGTGTGTTCTTAATGCGATCAAACGATCATTTGTAGTTAAATCTGGATATTCAAACTTTTTAAAGATGGAATACATCTTACTTTGCGCATCTTCTAAATCGTCTATATGAAAAATTTTTAAAGCACTTTTATTTAAATGAAAAATTCTATGTTCCTTCACAGTATATGCGAATACTCCACATGGTAGTTCATCCAAAATTTCTTTATAGTAATCGTTTTGTGCTGCATTTTGATTACGCAACTTCTCATTCGTTTCAGATAGATACGTTTCTACTACCTTATCCTTTTCTAAATGCACAATATCACTTATATCCTGGTGAATACCGGCGATCGAACCATCTTCCATTTTCTTACCTGAACAGCGAATCATCATAACTCCCTTTTCAGGATGTAGAAAACGATACTCAATTTCTGTTCTTTCTTCGCCTAGTTTTCTAACATATTCACTAAATTGTTCTTGATCTTCAGGATGTACATGTGATAAATGGAATTTTAAGCATTCTTGCGCATCTATTTCCTTTGATACGCCAATCAAATCGAAGAAACAATCATCCCCATACAATTGATCATCTACTAATTTCCATGTTCCTATTGCGTTCTCTTTTAAAACTTGATTAATATTTGCGTCCATAAAACAATTATAATAGCGTTTTCAATGAAAGAGAAGAAAAAAACGTATGAAATCAAAAAAATTGTGTTATTATTATAAAAATATTTTTTTGTAAAGGAAGTGAAACATATGCGTATAGTAATTAAAGTAGGTACGAGCACTTTGGCATACGAAAATACAGGTCTATTACATATTCGTAGAATGAAGCAGTTATGTGAAGTACTAAGCGACATAAAAAATGCAGGTCACGAAGTGATTCTTGTATCCAGTGGTGCCATTGGTATGGGCATGGGAAAATTGGGATTGGATACTAAGCCGCATGATCTTCCGGGAAAACAGGCTTGTGCAGCCATTGGACAATGTGAATTGATGTATACATATGATTCTTTATTCTCACAATATAATCATATTGTAGGACAGATATTGATTACAAAAGCGGATATTGAAAATGATGATCGAAAAACAAATTTCATCAATACAATGGAACATTTATTAAAAAGGAATGTACTACCTATCGTAAATGAAAATGATACGATTGCGACGGAAGAAATCGTAATTGGTGATAATGATAATTTAGGAGCTATTCTAGCTAAGAATATTCATGCTGATCTATATATTATCTTATCGGACATTGATGGATTGTATGATGATGATCCTCATAAGAATGAAAATGCCAAACTCATTCCTGTTGTCTATGAATTGGATGATAAAATCATGAGTTTTGGACAAGACGTCAATTCCAATGTAGGTACGGGTGGTATGAAGACAAAATTAGAGGCTGCCAAAATCTGTATGGATGCAGGCCTAGATATGATTATCACCAATGGTCAAAAGCCAGATGCTTTATATTCCATTTTAGACAATGAGAGTATTGGTACTCGTTTTGTAGCCAAGAAAGGAGCCTAATATGACAACTCAAGATATTATGAGAAACGCCAAAAATGCCACTAAATCATTGATGTTGTGTGATGAAACAAAAAAGAATGAGATCTTAGAATCTATGGCACAGTCTTTATTGGCTCATAAAGAAGATATTTTAAATGCGAACCAAATTGATTTAGAAAAAGCAGTAGTGAGTGATGTCATGAAGGATCGTTTAAGACTAAATGATCAACGATTAAATGATATGGCTCAAGGCATTTTGGACGTCATCAAATTAGAGGATCCAACTGGAAAAGTATTAAATGAAAGAACATTAGAAAATGGTCTAGTTGTTCAAAAAGCAAGTGTACCATTAGGTGTCATTGCGATCATTTATGAAAGTAGACCCAATGTCACAAGTGATGCGGCTACTTTATGTATTAAAAGTGGAAATACATGTATTTTAAGAATTGGTAAGGAAGCTTGGAATAGTGCCAATGCGATTGTACAAGCCCTACAAGAAGGCATCGAAAAATGTGGTGTAAACCCAAATATTGTGCAGTTGATTCAAGATACAACCCATCAAAGTGCCAATGAATTAATGGAAGGCGTAGGCTATATTGATCTATTGATTCCAAGAGGTGGAAAGAATTTGATTTCTCGATGTGTAGAACACGCCAAAGTACCATGTATTCAAACGGGTACTGGTATTTGTCACATTTATGTCGATGATGAAGTCGATCAAGATATGGCTGTTAAAATCATTGAGAATGCGAAATGTTCTAGACCTAGTGTTTGTAATGCAGAAGAAGTATTATTAGTACATTCCAAAGTAGCCAATGAATTCTTACCAAAACTAAAGAAACAATTGGATACATATCCTGTTGAACTCAGATTGGACAAAAGAGCACAAAAAATCATTAAAGGCACAAAAGCAACAGAAGAAGATTTCGATACTGAATTTCTAGATTATATTCTTGCCGTTAAAATTGTGGATTCTGTAGAAGAAGCCATTGAACATATTTCAAAACATTCGACAAAACACAGTGAATCCATTTTAACTACAAACAAAGAACATGCCAAACTCTTTACACAATCCATTGATAGTGCAGCCGTATATGTGAATTGTTCAACACGCTTTACGGATGGAGGACAATTTGGTCTAGGTTGTGAGATTGGTATCTCCACACAAAAGCTTCATGCCAGAGGTCCAATGGGATTAGAAGAGCTAACTACATATAAATACATAATCCAAGGTAATGGACAAATTCGATAAACAAAAACAGGCAACATAATAAATTGCCTGTTTTTTTATCTAAGAAAACGAATAATAATTTGTTAAATTTGTTCCGTTCAGAAATCACCACCTCAATACAACAGTACAACAACACTACATAATTTAACTTATTTAACATTTCTTCAAAGCTAATTTGTGTAATTTACTCCGTTTCTTCAAAGTCTTTTTATGCGATTTACTCCATTTCTTCAATGTATCATAGTATCATTTGTTAATTCATGTTGAATTCATGCAAAAAAAGAGTAGAAGTTGTATCGTATCATACAATCTCTACTCTAGTTTTGTAATTATCTTTTCTATTTTAGTAAAGCTTAGCTCCTGCAGGAATCTTGTCATCAACCATCAATAAGTTCAAGCATTCATGACCATCTTCTTCATGTACAGCTGAGATCAACATACCTTCTGAATTAATACCCATCATTTTTCTTGGTGGTAAGTTTACAATCGTAATTGCAGTCTTTCCAACCAATTCTTCTGGTTCATAATATTCGTGAATTCCGCTTAAATATAACGCGATCTTTACGTTGGCAGTCATCTAAAGTGAACTTTAATAGCTTCTTAGATTTTTCTACTGCTTCACAAGCTAAAATCTTAACAGCTCGGAAATCTGATTTTGAGAATGTTTCAAAATCTACCATATCTGTGAAGATTGGGTCAATTTTTACATTAGAAAAATCAACCTTTACAGGTGCAGCTTCCACTGGTTTTTTAGCTTATGCTTTCTTGTTAGAATCTCCTAAGTTCTTCATGTGAGGGACTTTCTCCACCACAATTCTGAAACCGCCCATATCCCTGAGCAACCCTCTACTTTGCTATTTTCAACCAGATAAAAAACCTTGTTTACCTTTAAAATTTATTGCTTTCCGCATAAGTAGATGTATTATTTGATGTATTTGATGTAAATCAACTATCATCAGAATCGTTATTCAATGTTGGTTACGTCTTATTTTATCCAAATTTAGGCTAAGAGTCAAGATACCTAAATTTGTAGGTCAACTTTCTCTTTACACATAGTCTGCTGCAACACGAATAAATTCCAACATATTATGTACGGTTTCTCCGGTATTTAATATCTTCGCTTCAAAAGGTTCATCGCCAAAATCCATAATGTGCCGAAGATTGATTGTCAGGTCTTTTTCCTCTGCTATCTTCAATATCCATTTCGCACAATTATCTCCACAAGCAGCATTAAATATTTTTCCGCTTTCATCGAATGCCAGTAACATTAAAGTTTTTACTCCACCGGATAATTGCAGCGGTGTTATAGCACCCAAAAACGGACTTTCAATAATATGCTCTCCGATTACTTTTGATTTATCTACATCTTGTATCATCTCTACGGATAACGGGTCTGTTATCCATTCATCTTCATAAGTGTTATCAAAATATGTTGGCGGGTGGTAAATGGCTTCTTCCATATCCCCTAAATATATACTCAACATACCAATATCCCCTCCATAGTTTTTATGTTTCTATTATACACCATAACGCAAAAAGAGAGCCAAACAAATTGATGTTTTTAGCTCTCTTTCTGCCTATTGATTTTTCCGCTTAACCATTTGCTACTTTCTTGTACTCAGTTTGGAAATAAGAGTCAAGACCCGCAAATTCGGACTTTCTCAATTCCTTCGTTACATCAGTGTAAATATTCAAAGTTGTCGTTATGTCCTTATGTCCGAGTGTATCCTGAATAACTTTTATATTTACCCCTGCTTCACACATTCTCGTTGTAAATGTATGTCTGAGCGAATGGCAACTAAAATGTGGGAGAAGCACTTCCGGATTTTCGTTTTCCAAAAACTGCTCGTCATTGCAATCACGGATAATGCGTCGGATTGCCTTATTCAAAGTTGATTGGTGCTGTGGCTGTCCAAAGCGATTGAGAAATATAAAATCTGTATATCCATCTATGGTTGCTTCGCAGTGAATGCCTAATAATTCTTGTCGTTGCTTTTCCATAACAAACGCTTCTTTAACAAACTCAAGCATTGGAACTTGTCTTTTTCCGGCTTCCGTCTTTGGAGTATTTACATTGAAATAGCAACCTTTCTTTCCTTCAGAAGTTCTGTGGTCATAATAAACCAGTGTGTGATTAACATCTATAATTCCATCTTCCAAATCAATGTCACACCATCTGAGTCCGGTAACTTCTCCAACTCTCAATCCAGTTCCTATCATTACCGCAAACACCGGATACCAATATACGGCTGTGTTAGAGTTCTTCAGATAATCCATAAACAATTCCTGCTCTGGTCGAGTAAGTCCCCTGCGTTTCTCTGTCTTAAAGCAATGAGCTTTTTTCAACTCCCTTAAAACATTATTTGTCGGGTTGTTTCTGATA
>Ga0129317_1002584_pt1 | contig 10099 bp, 14 predicted proteins | sample Cm1ome_FD_94430 | JGI IMG/M metagenome (GOLD analysis project Ga0129317, IMG submission 94430) | Eastern black-and-white colobus group fecal microbial communities from Wisconsin, USA - Cm1105 metagenome | ecosystem: Host-associated > Mammals > Digestive system > Large intestine > Fecal | place...
CCTCAAAAAAGCTGAATGATATTGAGGTGTCAGGCGATATTGCAATACAACATATTCATTTTCCCTTACAATTACTTTATAAAAATATTTCCCGGATGCGTTTCCGTACTTTGCAACATTCCATGCTATCTGTTCGTATTGTTCTGACAGATCTCCACCTATTTTCTCTCCATTCTCTGAAAAGATTACATAATCACAAAGTGCGGGAATCATCTCAGCAGTCACTTTATCTGCACGTAGAATCGTATCATATGCTTCATTAATCTTTTGCTCTGCATAATTTGCCGGATAAATACAGCCCACACTAATCAAAAGGTACAGCAGCAGATAAGCAACAATCACCAAACCAACTAATGATCCAAGCATGACCAGTACATATCTCATAAAAATCCTGCTGAGTGCATTGCTTCTCTTTACTCTTCCCATTTATATCCAATCCCCCAGACTGTTTTTATCGGTATATAATCATAATTCGCAAATTTTGCTCTTATATTTTTGATATGCGTGATAATAGTACTGTCATTACTCTCATTGTCAAAGCCAAAGACCGCTTCCAATATCTGTTCCTTCGAGAAAACCTGTCCTCTGTTTTTAGCCAGAAATTCACAGATTTCGTACTCTGTTTTCGTAAACGGAAGTTCTTTATCATCCATCAACAGTTTCTTTTGAGACATCTGAATGCAGACTCTCCCTAAAACCATCCGGACAGAATGTTCCCTGTGCTCTCTTCTAAGATGTGCATTGATCCTTGCCCGAAGTTCCATCACTCCAAATGGCTTTGAAATATAATCATCTGCTCCTAAAGAAAGTCCGTTTACCAGACTGTTTTCCTCCGTTTTTGCCGTAAGAAACAAAATCGGACAATCCACAAGTATCCTAATTCTTTTGCATAATTCGAAGCCATCAATTCCAGGCATCATAATGTCCAGTAAAATCAGGTCATAACGATGTAATTCTTCCATATTAATTTTTAGTGGATTACTTACTTTGGTAACCAGATGTCCATCCTTATTCAAAATGCTTTCTATCATTTCCAAAATTGCCGGTTCATCATCAACTGCCAGTATTTTTGCCATAGTTTCCCTCGATTCTATTCCGATATTCTGTTTCCTTCCCAGTGGTTTACCCACCAAAAATAGTATACCATACTAATCCCTGTAAATATTAAGCAACCTGGTATGAATGACAACCATTCACCTACACTAGTTTCTCCCAATACAGATTGCAGATAAGTATATGGTACTCTACCCGTCCAGCAGACAAATACATATTTCCACACATAATCTCCAAGTCCGGTAAGCATCAATGCACTAATTAGTCCTGATATAATCCCTGCTCCAATGGATACCCCTTTTCCAAACTGAAAAGCCAGAATCAGCTGCCACAGATAAAGTGGAACACTGCTTCCCCACAGCAGCAATGCTGCAAATATACATCCTTTCATGATTTCGATATCGCTTGATGCGATTCTTCCAAATCCAATTCCGAATATAATTGCTGTCAATAGGATAGAGCACAGACACAAAACCAGTAGCATCAACAGTTTCGATAAAAATGCTGCAGGTTTATCCGGTACAGACAACAGATTTTGAAAATCACCTGCATTTTGTTCCTGTTCCATCACACTTGCTGTAAAAATTCCAATAAGTACCGGAAGTCCTGCTCCTATTGCCTGATAAAATGCAATCACTTTCATATTTTCATTCCATGGTGAAAAAAAGTAATATATTAAAAATATAACGCTGGTTATAATCGGAATCAGTAAGTGTGCCAGAATCACAGATGTTCCTTTCATCTTTCGCAAGTCTGCATTAAGAGATCTTCCAATCATCTTATTTCACCTCTCTTCTCTCAAACCATTTCAAAAACAGAACCGTTACAAAAACAAACCAGATGATTGAGAGACACATTCCCGGAACAATGACTCCCGTATCCAAAAGAGGACTCCCTGCTTCTGCGGCAAGTCCATTTGGTAAAACATGAAGCAACGGGCACATCATTCGCATAGGGATTGCAGAAACAAGTACATACCAGATTCTGGTTTGTGATATTACCACACCGCTGACGGTAATAAATAGGCAGACGAACAGGTTTACAATCATTCCAAATCGTTCACTTAAAAATAAAGCTACCGGAATCTCCCATAACTCAGAAACCGTCAGAAACAATACTGCAATCAACGCTCCTCCAACTGGAACATGTGTCGTTAGAAGAAAGCCTCCAAGCGTTGCTCCTGCAAACACAATCACATTAGAAAACAAAATCATGTACCCAATATAAATAATTTTCCCCAGCAACAATTTTCTTCTGTCTGTGGGAATAGTCATTAAATGATAGTATTTTATCTTTTTCTCCTGCGCCACAGAAAGATAACAAAATAGAGCAATCATCCCCGGCAGCAAAAGTGTATACCACCAGTTCCAAACACTTTCTGCATAAGCATTTGTCATCCCAAGAGTAAATATAAATGCCATGACAAATGTAAGAAGAGGAAATCCCCAGATAAACTTTTTTCGCATGGTTCTTTTGGCTTTTTGATGTTCTGCTTTTATAATATTAACCATGGATTTCACCTGCTTTCTGGTTTTTTCTTACCACATTCATAAACAAGTCTTCTAGATTATCTCCCTGCTTTAATGCTCCTTCGTATCCTAAGATTCCACCTGAAATAATCCCGACTTTATCTGCAAGTAACTGCACCTCCGAGAGAATATGACTGGAGAGAATTACAGTGATTCCCTGTTCTGGAAAAGACCGAATCAGCTCTCGTAATTCCTCGATACCTATTGGATCTAATCCATTCGTAGGTTCATCCAATATCAAAAGTTCCGGTTCTCCAAGCAATGCCATTGCAATGCCTAGTCTTTGCTTCATTCCCAAAGAAAACTGCCCTGCTTTCTTCTTTCCGGTGTTTGTAAGTGATACAATCTGCAAGACCTCATCAATTCTGTTTTCATCTGTACCAAGCAATAATTGTCTTACCTTCAAATTCTCTCTGGCGGAAAGATTTTCATAAATAGGCGGATTCTCAATTAGCGCTCCTATTTTTGATAAATCTTTCCTATCCCAAAGTTTTCCATCAAAGTAAATCTTTCCTGCAGTGGGTTTCATCATACCAGTTAACATTTTCAATGTGGTAGATTTACCAGCGCCATTCGGTCCAAGCAGTCCATAAATCTGTTTCTTTTCTATATTAAGCGAAACATTATTTACCGCTTTTTGCTTTCTAAAATATTTACATAGATTTTGTGTCTGCAACATCATTTCCATCTTTACTATCCTTCCTTCCATATTTCATTTCTTACTGAAATATAATCTATCAGGGAAAAATAAAGATTTGATGAAGTTTGCTATATTTTAAAAAATCTGTCCCGGAAGTTTTTTCTTCTCCATATACGGGAACTTTCTATCAAATGCCTCTGCTTCCTTTTCATTTACCAGATACCCTGCTGGTGCTGCATATTCACCTGTTATGCCATCCAGATAACCCGAAATCAGTTCTTTACATAAAAAGAATGAAGCATCGTCCCCTTCTTCCAGACCATGGTAACGAATACCAAATTCACTTGCCTGTTTAAATCCGCTTTTTCCATAAAAATCAATATTCCCTTCAAAACATAGTGCTCCGCATCCAAGCTCTTTTGCTTTTTCCAGAGAATAATCCAGTAAAATCTTTCCATACCCCTTCCTTTTAAGCTCCGGTGCAATACAGATCGGTCCCATAGTCATAATTGAAATACTTCTGCCATCATCGGCTGCAATCACAGCCTTCATAAACATGTTCTGTCCAATTAACTGTCCATCTAATGTCATGACAAAATCCAACTCTGGAACAAATGCGGGATCGTTGCGAAGCTGATGGAGTACATAATGCTCCAAACAGCCTGGTCGATACACATTCCAGAAACTCTCCCTTACCAAATTTTCTACCTCATGGTATTCATTTTCTCTTTCCAATCGAATGATAATATTTTCCTTCATTTTCTTTTTCTCCATTTCTTTATATAATGCAACTAATAGTTTTTTCAAACTGCTCTTTTATTCTTTTTTTATCATTTGCTCCATCATACAGACTATAATAGAAAAACATGATGGAATAAAACATGGTTGCTTTTCTATCTGTCTCCACAACACCCATGCTCTTGAATAAATCCTTCACATATTCTACCGGGCCAGACACAAGATACTGCTGATACAATGCCTGCATCTCCTCATTCCGAAACTGCTCTAATGTAAGCATCTTTCGAAATGATGATGCAAAATCATTTTCTGTCCAATACGAAAACATAGATTTACTGTATTCCACGAAATTGTCCGTAGAAATCTCTTCATACTGTTCAGGTTCATTTTCCTTTTTATCAACAGGCATATCATGTGATTCTGCCTGTTCGCCATCCCCCTGCTCCATCCTTTTTACAATATGTTCAAAAATATCTCTCTTACTCTCATAATGCCTATACAATGCACCTTTTGTCATGCCAAGCTCACCCGCAATCTGACTGACAGAAACTGCTTCATATCCATCTCTCGCAAATAAATGTAATGCAACAATCAATATATCTTCCTTTGTAGTTTTTGACATACCCAAACCTCCTGTCCCATAAAACAAACGACCGTTTACAATCGAATTATAGTAAACGGTCGTTTATTTGTCAAGTCAGATATTTATAAGCATATTGTCTTTCAAACAGTTATTTATACCACTTATCTTTAGTCATTAGCACTTCTCTACTTCCGGTTCATGTGTAAATGATGAAAATGTAGCGGTTGCATTTTTTAAATAAAACACCTCTGTATTGCCATCATCAGCGGAGTACATCCTTCTTTTATTCTATTGAGAAACCATTTTGAATAAAACGCCGGAATATCCGTCCGCATTCCTGTCTGTATAATCACTTACGTTTCACTTCCTCCACAATATCTTTTATGCTCTCCGCCATATCCGCTTGGATGCCTACTGCTCTGTTACCAAAACTTTCCGGAACAATTGCCTGGTCAAGACTCAGTCTGATAAGACTTATATTATCATGTTCTCTTACCAGCTTTTCAAATGGAAACCGGATGATTGTTGGTGTATTAAATCCAACTCCAAGTTCCAAAAGAACCAGCTTTTTATCTATTGCGTCTGACAGATAATCAGAAAATCTTTCTTCTGCTTCATACCAGGCATTATCCTGGACAAAGTAATCATCCTTACGCAAATTCATATCCATCGGTCCACCGCAGACGGGACACTTTGGCACCATAGAGGATGGAATCTTGCAGTCAATCCCAGCCTGATTCATCTGATGAAACAAGTCAACTGCATCATATATTTTATCATGACAGCCTCTGCCACATTGGATGTGAAAATAATCCCCCTGTGTACAGAAAATCTTTTCATCTGGCAGTCCGGCTTTTACAAACTGAGCATCCGCATTTGTACTTAATACAAATAAATTCTTATCAGATAATGCACTAAGAAGCAGTTTATGCAATGGAGTTACATCGAGATTGATTCCTCCGAGCAAAGCCTGCTTGGACCAGTAGCCCCAATAGCTTTCCTCATCCGGAAATGGATAAAAGCCAGCGGAATACATATCCTGCATATACGGGCCTTTGCCATATTTCTCCTGAAACTCGCCAAAGTTTTCTTCAAAGAATTTCCCACCGTACTTTGCACCGGCAGCCGTACTCATTCCGGCACCGGCTCCAATCAGCACATACTCTGCATTACGTATCATTTGGGCAGCATCTCTTACCTGCTTATCATAATCGGTGTCCTGATAAATATAATCTCCAGCAGGTGTTCCGCAAAGAAAATATTCAAATGTTATTTTCTGATTTGGAAACTTTCTTAATTTCAAAAACATCACCTTCTATCTTAGCAGTTCCCTATAAATACATTCATCCGTATCTTTAAACACATTAAAGATCACCTTAATGGAACTACCTGTTTTCTCTTTATATTCTTTTATCGTTTGCACAGCAATTTCTGCTGCTCTTTGATTTGGAAACATGAATACCCCTGTTGAAATACAGCAGAATGCAATGGAATCCACTCCGTTCGCATCTGCAATTTCAAGACAGGACCGATAGCAGGATGCCAGCAATTCCTCATGCTCTTTCGTTAATCCGCTCTGTACAATGGGGCCAACTGTATGAATGACATAATCACAGGGCAAATTATAAGCAGGTGTGATCTTCGCATGTCCAGTAGGTTCTTCATATCCTTGTGCCTCCATTATTTCTGCACATTTCATTCTTAGCTGAATGCCTGCATAAGTATGAATACAGTTATCAATACAGTTGTGACATGGTTGATAGCATCCGGTCATTCCGCTGTTTGCTGCATTTACTATAGCTCCTACTTTCAGTCTTGTAATATCACCTTTCCAGATATAAATATCCGGCTGTATTTCTTCCATATCCGAAAGTGTAATAACACCTTTTTCTGCATTAGCCTGCAGTAAATATTCATTTTGAACTCTTATAAATTCGTCATCCATAATACCGGGCGTTCTGATATTCATAAGAGATCGAAGCAAGGATTTCTGCTGTTCCGTATCAATCGGTATGTGCATATTACAATATCTTGGTTGTTCCTTAAGTAATCTCTTAATGAGATATAAGCGTTTTTCATTCTGGTTCATTTCTTCATCTTCTTTCAATGGCTTTTACCGGGCAGGTTTCATAACAGTTTCCACAGTGAAGGCAATGATTCTGCATGATTGTAAAAGGTGCCCCTTCTTCAATGCATCTCTGTGGACAGTTTTTCTTACATGTTCCGCAGCTTATACAGGAATCCGTTATGTAATAGCCTTTTTCCTCTATTTTAACATCTCCCAAGCGGTATGTCTCTCTGAATATCGGATTCACACCAAGGTTAAAATACTCGATTTCTGCTCTATCAATGCAAAAGATAATTCCAATACTTCTTGTATCCCCTGGATATACATTTGCAAGATAGGGCTGCTCCTCAAATATTTTATCTCTCCATTTTATCTGCTCATTCTCTGCTACTGCATATGCTTTTCCCGACAAACGAATCATTTCCTTATATTTCGTATAGCAAAGAATCTGAACTCTGCCATCTTCCATTAATTCCTTACAAAACTTCTTACCTCTTGCTGTAAAGAAATATAATGCATCCGGTTCATAATGAATGGCACTGATATTTCTGATTTGAGGTGCACCATCGCTGTCTGCTGTTGCAAATGCAAGCACCCCTACTAATTCCATTTTTTCAAGACATGTTGCTAAATCCATACGCACCTCCTACTCAACAATCTTTACTCTGCCCGGTTTTCTGGGCTTGTTGTGAGGTTGTTCTCCATCTATGTAGCCAAGGATAACAAAGCATTGACACAATTGTCTGATAGAATGCCTGCTTTTAATAATATCCATTAACATGGCAATTTCTCCCCTGTTATCTCATTTTTTGTTTTCCAACACTGCGGATCTGCTCCATAGAAATTACCACCTGTTCCATTCGCAACAACCGGACATCCTCTGCACCAGGCTTTCAGCTCGCACTTACTGCATTTCATGAATTTGTCATACTCTCTATATTTTTCCATCTGACAGATCCACACGTCTGCCAGCCTGTCTTCAAATACATTTGCCACTTTACTGTTTGTGACTCTTCTGCATGCCATCACATCACCATTTGATGAAATAGTAATGTGGCAGTTTCCACAGTTACAGCCTCCATAAATCATTCCTTCCTTTGCATCAGTTGGAACCTTAAACTGCTCTGTCTCATATTCATAGAGAGTCCATAAGTGGTCTTTTTTATTAAAATAAGTCTCGCATCCAGCTGCTTCGTATGCCTTGTATTTTGCATCACAGATTTGAAGAAGTTTTCTGTACTCCTGTGAAGTCATACTGGTATCAACCTCTCCTCCGGTTGGTACATAACGCGAAAATGCAAAGACCTTAACTTTCGCTTTTACAACCGCATCAATAATATCCGGTATCTCATTCATATTGGTCTTTGATACGGTGCTCATAATAATACTTTTGATCCCGGCACGATTCAGGCAGCCAACTTTTTCCAATGTAAGATCAAAGCTGCCCGGCTTCCGAAACCAATCATGCGTTTCTCTCATTCCATCCATGGACATCTGATATTTCTCACAGCCGCATACTTTGAGCATTCTGCAAATTTCATCATCCAAGTGGAACGGATTTCCCATAAGTGTAAATGGAATGTTTTTACTCTTTAAGAGTACCATCAGTTTCCAGAAATCCGGATGAAGGATAGGATCTCCACCAGTAATATAAAAATATGGCCCCGGTTATAAACTTTACAAAAATCCTCACAATTTGCCACCACTTCCTGCATCTGCTGAAAGGTCATGCTTTTAAGTTCTTTGCACCCTTCCCCTGAAAAAATATAGCAGTGTTTGCAGCGCTGATCACATTCATCTGTAATATGCCATTGAAAAGCAAAATACTGGCTCATCCTATCCAACCTCCATCTTCCTTATTTTTCTTCCTACTTGTCAGATGCACCACATGCACTTCCGCATGCTGCCGGCTGTCTACGCTCCGCTTCGGTCCGCTCAGAGCAATCGTCCACCGGACGATTTGAGCCTTCCGGCTTGTCAGATGCTCCACATGCGCTTCCGCATGCTGCCGGCTGTCTACGCTCCGCTTCGGTCCGCTCAGAGCAATCGTCCACCGGACGATTTGAGCCTTCCGGCTTGTCAGATGCTCCACACGCTGTTCCACATGCTGTGCTTGCCTGCTTGTCCTCATTCCATCCTGCAATGTTTGATAATGCCATTTTTGTTACCTCCTGTAGTATAAGATTTTGCGGGCTTATGCCCAACTATTGCCTGCAATAGTTTTTGCATCTTTAGATTATCAAGAACAATCTTCTAAGAAAAGTACGCTCTTTTTTATTACATAAGCACAAAAAAGTGACCCAGGTTACCTTTTTGTAACTAATTGACTTGACTTGAATATTAGATTAAAATTTAATGTAACAACAAATCTTAATCTAACACAAGGAGATGATACTAATGCTGACAAAGGAAGAATTACCGGAATGCCCAGTTGCCACAACAGTTGCTCTTATAGGAAGTAAATGGAAATTGCTCATTATCAGAAATCTTTTACAAAGGCCATGGCGTTTCAATGAGCTAAAAAAAGATTTGGAAGGTATCAGCCAGAAGGTTCTGACTGACAGCCTAAGATCAATGGAAGAAGATGGTATCATTACACGAACTGTATATCCTGAAGTTCCTCCCCATGTAGAATATGCCTTAAGTGATTTAGGCAAAACCCTTAAACCGATTCTTGATTCTATGGTTGAATGGGGAAATGCATATAAAAAAAATAGTCTATATCATTTTGATTGAATTGCTTTCAATTCGATATACCCTCTTTCGCCCCGAGGCTCCAACTGAATACGTGGATTTGTTTCATCCCATACATATCCGATTATCGATGGGGCGTATCGTTCTATTGCAAACTGCACTGCTTCGATTGCCTGGCAATATTCCTCCTCCTTGAACGGTTCTCCTTGAAACATCAAGTATTTTGCCGCAGGCAAGGTGATAACATCAAACTCATCCGGAATAATGCCAGTATAATCCCTGTCAACTCCTTAAATATTCGCGCGCAATAAAAAGGAGAGTATCCGGCTGTACAAGAAAGGTCACAGAGAGTGATCTTTTCTGAAAGATGCACTGCGATATAGTCCTGCATTTGTTGAACTGCCAAAACCTTTTCCGTCACTTGATCATTACCTCCTGACGAAGCCATTATAGCTAAGGATATAAAGCATTCTCGACTTTTCTTGCACTTCTTCAATTCCGATTTTTCTGGTTCTACAAAAGGGAAATTATCAATCATCCTTTTTACTATGATTTTTTTGTATATACCATCCTATAACCCCACCAATCACCAAACCAGTAAGTCCCCCTAATGTATTACTTAAATTTTTTCCAATAACATATCCAACCACAGCCCATATGCACCATTTACAGTAAGCGTCAAATAAAACAGTGTATAGAAAAATAACCGTCAGCCTTTTATACTAAAAGGTCAACGGTTATCGACAGAATTCTTTTACAAGAGGATTCCAAGGCAGATAATCATCCAGATATTC